>Ga0207674_10001572_pt1 | contig 29402 bp, 20 predicted proteins | sample KBSCornC72_FD_184303 | JGI IMG/M metagenome (GOLD analysis project Ga0207674, IMG submission 184303) | Corn rhizosphere microbial communities from Kellogg Biological Station, Michigan, USA - KBS Corn C7-2 (SPAdes) (version 2) | ecosystem: Host-associated > Plants > Roots > Rhizosphere > Soil ...
TGACGAAGGACGTGGCGATCGTCACCGGGGGCGGCAGCGGCATCGGCGCTGCCGTGGTCCGGCGCCTGACGTCGGACGGCTGGCAGGTCGCGGCCGTTGTCGCCTTTCTGCTGTCTCGCGAATCCTCCTACATCACCGCCACGTCCATCCCCGTGGACGGCGGGCTGCACGCGATCGACGCATCGCAGGATTTCGGCTGAAGCTCGCTGCGTCCGGCGCGCCGGAAAGGGACGGAGGCCTGGACCGTCACGCCCCCTTGAAGCTTGCGGGGCGCTTTTCGACGAACGCCGCCAGGGCCTCCTTATAATCCGACGTCATTGATGCCAGGATCTGGGTCGCGTTCTCGGCGTTGAGCGCGGTCTGCCGGCTGGCATCGAGATTGTCCCACATCAGCCGCTTCGTATAGGCGACGCCGAACGGACTGTTCGCTACGATCTGACCTGCGATCTCCAGTGCTCTCGCCTCGCATTGGTCGTCGTCGACGATGTCGGCCGCGAGCCCGATCAGATCGGCTTCCTGTGCGGGGATCGTACGCCCGGTGAGCATGATCTCGAACGCGCGCGACGCGCCGATCAGTTGCGGCAGCAGATAGCTGATCCCGCTTTCGCCGCCAAGCAGCCCCAGGCGGATCGAGCCGATCACGAATTTCGCGGATCGGGACACGACGCGGATGTCCGCTCCCAGCGCCAAGGCCATCCCGACGCCGGCGGCGGGGCCGTTCACAGCCGCGATCACGGCCTGCGGCAATCCGATCAGCCGCTGCACCATGCCCGAATAACGTTCCTGCCAGAGCATCCGCTCGACGACCCCGTTGCCGGAACCGTCGCCGCGCGTCTTCGCTACGCCGACATCCTGCCCCGCGCAGAAACCGCGCCCCACTCCGGTCAGTACCACGGCCCGCACCGACGTGGTCTGGGCGATCGCATCGAGTCGCTCGTTCAGGAGCGCGACGCTTTCGCGTGTCAGGGCATTAAGGGTAGCGGGGCTGTTCAGCCGCAGGATGGCGATCCCATCATCGCGATCTTCGAACAGGATGGCGTCGGGGGTAGTGTTCATGGCATCGTCATCCATATCCCGCTGTTCAGTCCTGGCGCGCGGCCGCCGCGATAGCCGCAGCGGCGCGGCGTCCCGACCATACGCAATCGGCGAGCGACAGTCCGCTCACATAATTGTTCACCGGCAGCCCGACCGCACTTCGTCCCGCCGCGAACAGCCCGGCGACCTTTCCGCCCGCCGCGTCCAGTACATTGCCGCTGGATTCCTCGACACGCAGGCCTCCCGTGCTGATCGCGGACAACGGGCTGACCGGCATTTCGTGGGCGAGGCTGACGGCATAATAAGGGCCGGCTGCAAAGGCCTGACGGCAGTCGTCGCTTTTCCCAAGGGAATCGACCGCGCCGGTCGCCGCATCGTCGCTGTACGACCGGATCGCCTCCCGCATGGGTGCGCAAGGCACTCCCATCGCCGCCGCCAACGCCTCGATGCTGTCTGCCGACAGCGCCCTGCTTTTCGCCAGGTTGACCGGGAATTTTTGAAAGTCGAACAGTCTGCCCGCATCGACTTCGGCAAAGGCCGACGCCCAGATCGCCGCGTCGCAGACCAGCCACGCCCGCCCGCCCGAAGCCTCGCACATCGCGCGGGCGATATGGGCGCCATAAAGTTCCTCATTCACCAGCCGGGTTCCCGCCGCGCCGATGATCACGCCCTTCGTCCAATCGAACGGTGGATTGATGAATCGCCACGCCGATACACGGTCGAGATGGTCGGCCGCGCCCCCGGCCGACGCGCCCAGGCGGATACCCGCGCCGTCGTCGCCGAAGCTGCCAATCGGCATCGTCCGTGCATAGTCCGGCGCGAAGCGGTCGATCATCGCGCGGTTCCGTATATAGCCGCCCGCTGCGATCACGACGCCTGATCGGGCCCGGAAACGACGCCGCCTGCCGAATGCCTCCAGGGTGCGGAACAGCGCGGCGAACGGCCGGTGGCCGCCAACGACCTGCAAGGTCAGCTTGTTGGCCATGCGCTCCGCCCAGCGATGCAGGGCAGCGGCTGGCCCGCGCAACGACGACATCTCCACGCCAATGACGCGCTCTTGCTCGGTCACCAGCCGCACGGCCCTGGTCTGGCGCAGGACGGTGATGCGGGGGCAATCCCGAACCGCCTCCTTCATCGCCGCCATCAGATACCAGCCGCAATCTCCACCCTCGGAGAATCCACCGTGGGGCTTGACGCCTTCTAGCTGGCGCGCGCCGGGGACCAGCTCTGGATTCTTGACCCGATGCCCCCGCTCGGCGGGCGGATGCGCTCCGCGATAAGCGGGCGCCTCACCGTTGTCGGAAAAATAGAGATAGAATTCATCGGTCGGATAGGATGTTTTCTTCGGCGCGCGCGGCCCGCTGAAATGCACGTTATGGCGTTCGAGAAACGCCAGCGAATCGCAGCTGTCCTCGGCAAAACGCCGCACAGTTTCGTCGGAAACGAAGCCCCCGACTTCCCGCCGCAGATAATCGGCCATCGCGGCGGGCGAGTCCTCGACGCCAAAGGCTTTCTGGACGTGCGTGCCGCCCCCGGCATAGACGATACCGCCGCTCATCTGGCTGGAGCCGCCGCCGTCGAACCGATCGACCAGCAGGACATCCTGTCCCTGGTCCGCGGCTTCCAGGGCCGCACTGGCGCCGGCCAGGCCGAAACCGATTACGATCACGTCATGATCGCCATGCCAGCCCGTAACTCGATCGGTGGCGAGACTCGGCCGAATCTCCGACGACGCGCTGTCGCGCAAGGAGATGAAGGCCGCCTGGTCGGGCATCGGTTCCGGCCGATCGGTCATCGGCGCGCACTCCTGTCCACGCCGGTCGCGACGGTGCGATCCGCCGGACCCAGGAAACGGCCGTGCAGCCCGCTGAGGTAGCGGCCGTCCTGCTGGACGATCTTGCCGCCGATCAGCGTGTAGCGGATGCCGCCCGGCGGACGGCGGAAGCGCGCATGACCGTTGGGGAGGTCGGTTACCTTGATCTCCGGAGCCCAATGCAGCGCATCAAGATCGAACACGAACAGATCGGCGATCTTACCGGTCCGGATGATACCGCGATCGGCGAGCCCGATGAGCTGGGCGAGGTCACCGGTCATCCGCGCGATCGCTTCCTCGATCGTCATCGCCTTGCGATCGCGCACATATTCGGCAAGCACGCAGGTACTGTCCCCGGCGCCGTCGAACATGCCGACATGTGCTCCCGCATCGCTGGCCCCGATCACATTCTCGGGCGCTGCGAGAAGTTCGGCCACTGCTTCCGGATCGGTGTTGGTGTAGCGGTGGACGAATTCCGCCTCGAGATCATTCTCGATCACCCAGTCGGCGATTACGTCGGCCGGATGGCCCTGCCGGGCGTCGAGGATGATGTCGAAGGTTTTGCCGAGGTAATGTTCGTTGGCGGGTGTCCCCACCTTGATGATGCGCAGCGACCTTTCGGCGCCGTTGCTCGGGAAACCACCCTTCATATTGTCCCAGTCGAAGCGCGCGCGCACGCGCCATTCGGGATCAGCGAGCATCGACAGCTTCTCTTCGCGCGACAGCGATGGCTGAACCACCTCGTTGAAAGCCGGCACATAGATGAACAACATGCTCTGCTTGAAGCTGACCAATAGCTCGATCGAGCGCGGAGAGACCATGTGGTAGAACGGGATTCCATCGCGCTGCATGTCGCGGCCGGCTTCCAGCAGCGCCGCCGCTTGGGCGGGATAGTCGGCGCGCTGATAAATGCCGTTCGACACCACCGGCACGTTGTCCCGGCCCGCATGCTCTCCGAAGCGGCGGAGGTCGCGGATCCAGGTCTCGGTGTCGCTCAGATCGGCAATGACCTGCACCAGCCCGCCGTGCGAGGCGACGGCCTTGAACAGGCCGCTCAGCTCCGCATCATCGGCATGGAAGCTCGGCACCGGATCGCCTGCGGGTGACCGATCGAACCGCGAGGTCGAGATGCCGAAAGCCCCCGAAACCATCGCGGCCTCGGCGGTCGTGGCGATGGCGCGGGCCTGATCGGGCGAGGCCGGGTCGCTCCAGGCCTTGCCGCCCATTTCATATTGGCGCAGCAGCGAATGGCTCACTAGCGCCGCGATGTTCACGCCCCATGGGCGATCGCGCATCGTCGCGGCATATTGCGGAAAACTTACCCAGTTCCAGGGAATTTCCGAAGCGAAGAGGTCTCGGGGCAGATCCTCGATATAACTGAACAGCGAACCGAGCATGTCTACGTCGGCCGCGCGTACCGGTGCGAGGCCCAGGCTGCAATTGCCGATCAATATCGTCGTAACGCCGTGCAGGGAGATGGGATCGGCTCGGGGATCCCAGAACAGCGCCGCATCATAATGGGTGTGAATATCGATGATGCCCGGCGCGACATGGCATCCGGTCGCGTCGATCTCCTCGCATCCCGTCGTATCGAGATCGGGCCCGATCTCGACGATCCTGTCGCCCTGAATCCTGATATCCGCCTTGAAGGGGGGCTTGCCCGTTCCATCAACGATGGTCCCGCCGCGCACGACCAGAGCGACATCCGACAACATCCTTTTCAATCTCCAGTTCAGAAGGCGTCCGCGCGGATGCTTCTCTCTTACGCCGTCCTGCTGGGCCGCGCGACGGGGCCTTGCATTCGCTCGCCATCGATACAGCTATTGGCTGGTACAGCACGGCTCACAAGCGCGGATTGCTGTTTCCAACCGGACATTCTTTAGCGCGATGTGGACCGATCGATGCAAATGCCGGGAGATGCCTTATGGAGCATAAGCACATGAAGCATGCCCATGATCACCCGCCTTCGACCCAAGTCGATGCGACGGCCGATATGGAAAGACATGCGCGCCAGCGGCGATGCGCGACACAATATTGAGGGGATGTGATGGGGCTGACGAGAACGATGAACGGCAAGGTTGTCGTCGTGACCGGCGCATCGCTCGGTATCGGCAGGGCAACGGCCCTGATGCTGGCCGAGGAGCGCGCCGACATCGTCCTGATCGCGCGCAACGCCGAGCGGTTGCACGCGCTCCGCGACGAGATAGGCGCGATGGGCGTTTCCGTGGAAGCCTATTCGGTTGATGTCACCGATGCGGAGGCGCTCGACGCGGCGATTACCCGCGTCGCCGAGCGCAAAGGACGGCTGGACGGCCTGGTCAACAATGCGTCCTCCTATACCTATGGTCCCGTAGCAGACGCCAGCAACGAGCAATGGCGGGAAGCCTTTCGAGGAGGCGCCGAGGCCGTATTTGTGGGGACGCGCGCAGCGATGCGGATCATGGCGCCGCAGGGCAGCGGATCGATCGTCAACATCTCCTCCACCAACGGACTAAGGGCCATGCCGGGAATGGCGACGTATTCAGCCAGCAAGGCGGCGATCATCCATTTGAGCGCGGTCGCAGCCATGGAGGGCGCGCCGTCGGGCGTCAGGGTCAACGCGATCGCCCCGGGGCTGGTCGAGACGCCCCATGCCGCCGAGTTCTTCGACACCGATCCGGCGCTGAAGCTCTCGGCCGAAAGCAAGATCCCGATGCTGCGCGCCGCGCGCGCCGAGGAGATCGCCGCGCCGATCCTGTTTCTCCTGTCGGATGCGGCGGCTTATGTCACGGGCACATGCCTGAACGTCGATGGAGGCAAAGCGGTGCAGCTTTTCGCATGATTTGCCGGTCCGGCCCCGTCTTTACAGATGTTCTAACCTGGCGCATCCTTCATATCTGAGAAAACAAAATCGTAAATCTGGTGGGAGAGTCGCCATGCCTTTGGTCCGATATATGCTTCATCGCGACTTCGTTAGGCGCAGCCCTATTCCGGGACGCTGACGATGGAATGCGCGGATTTCAAGACAGAGGCGAAGCAGTGCTTCGGCGGCGGTGAACTAGAGATACGTAACTATACTTGGGCCGAGCCGGTCGAGCATGTCTATTGCGATCCCTATCCCTCCATGGCGCTCATGATCAAGCCGCCTCCCACTCCTACGAAGATCCGAATCAAGAGGGGGCAGCAATATAGCGATGAATTGACGGCTGGCGGTATCGTCTTCCGTCCGGCCAATCTCACGCTTCACTGCATGAACCCGGGCGGCAGTTTCCGTGTTCTCGCGTGCCAGTTCGATCTCGAAGAGGTTTTCCGTCGCATAGGAGAAGAATTCCGCGAACTGGCAGAGGCCCCGCCGGATGTCGACATCCACAATGGCCGTATAGCCAGTGCCCTGCATCGGGTGCTGATTGAGATAAAGGCCCCGAGTTTTGGATCGAACGTCCTCGTCGAGGCGCTGATGACAACGGTTCTCGTCGAACTGATGCGCTTCGATCGCGTGCCACATGAGCAAGGTAGCGTGCTCGCGTCCTGGCAACTCCGACGCATCAACGAAATGCTCCACGACTACAATGGCCTCCCTACGGTCACGATGATCGCCGACGAACTGGGCATGTCCGGCCGCCACCTTAACCGGCTGTTTTCAGCGGCGACGGGCGTTACCCTCTCGCGCCATATCGCGCGAAATCAGTTCAACTCCGCATGTGCGCTGCTTGGCTCGACAGAAATGCCGCTCAAGCAAATCGCGTATAAGGTAGGTTTTTCGTCGCACAGCAGCTTTTCCGCCGCCTTCGTACGGGAGGCCGGTATGAGTCCAAGCGAGTTCCGTCGAGCACAGAGAGGCATCTCATCCATTCCCGGCCGCGACGCGCCGGTTTGTGATCATTGACGGACACGTTCCGATCTTGCCCGTGTAGCGCAGTCGTCCATCCTTATCGACACAAAGGATAAGCGCGGAACGCGCACTCTTGTCCGAAGGTGTCCACCTCGAGGTGGAGCGGAGCCGAACCAGAGGCCGGATATGGCGGTGTCACCGTTTCCGGTGCCGGTGGTCGGTAGCCCAGGCTGCTATGCGGGCGGACGGTGTTGTAATGCCGTCGCCAAGCTTCGATCAGCACCCCGCTCGAAGCATTCCCTCCTCAGGAATGCGCGAACTATCTCAGAAACTCAGGATACGCTTCAATCCAAGTGAAACGAGTCCAGGATTCGAACATCAGTCATTGACGACACAACGAAAATTTGCTGCTTTCCGCACAGCGAGACAGCCATTCAGGTTTCGGAACGCGATCGCGGTGGGCCGCCACTGCAGGGATCGTCACAAGGGGCTGATTGTACCACTCGCAGAACTTCGATTTGCGATATTCCGGGCGTCCAGATCAGGGCGGTATGGAGGAAACCAATGAGTGGCTTGCCGAATTTCATGTCCCGGTTTGCCCTGATATCGGTTGTGCCTGCGCTTGCGCTGGTGCCGGCCACGCCTTCACCCTCTATCAGGGCGGAAACAAGCGCCTCTCCCCGGACATGTGAAGCGCTTCGGACCCTCGCCAACCGGGATTTCCGCGTGCTTGAGGTCCGCGAAGTCGCAGATGGTGCCGCACCGGCTTTCTACGGGGAGAATGACGGACAGCGCATGCCGGCACATTGCCTGATGCGAGGCGGATTTGGCGAGCGTCCCGGCGTGGGCGGCCGAACCTTTGAAATCCGTTTCGAATTGCGGATGCCGGCTGCATGGAATGGTCGTTTCCTGTTCGAAGGTGGCGGGAACATGGACGGGGTTGACTGGCCGGCGCACGGCTCCCTGTTCGGTCGCCTGTCCCCGACTGCGCTTCAGCGCGGTTTCGCCGTAGTCCGTACCAATGGCGGACATATCAGCCCCGACAATAATTCGCTGGATGGAAGCTGGGCCGTCGATCAGCAGGCTCGCATCGACTATGGCTACGCCGCGCTCGATCGCGTTGCGATAGCCGCCAAGCGGATCGTTGCCGACTATTATGGAAAGCCTGCGGAGCGTTCATATTTTGTCGGCTGTTCCAATGGCGGGCGTCAGGCCATGCTCGCGACCCAGAAGTTTCCCGGCTATTTTGACGGCGTGGTCGCTGGCAATGCCGCGTTCAACCTCGTCCGGATAGCACCCCGGTTATCGTGGACGACGGCCCAGTTGAGCCGAATTTCAAGGCCCGGAATCGGAGCTTTTACGAAGTCGGATCTGGACCTTGTCGCAAAGGGGGCGGTCGCCCAATGCGACAAGCTTGACGGCCTTGCCGACGGACTCATCCAGGATATAGCGGCATGCAGGTTCGATCCCGCCGTGCTGCAATGCAAGGGCGCAAAAATGGCGAACTGCCTGTCTGCGCCGCAAGTGACGACCCTGAAGCGTATCGTGGCAGGCCCGCTGGATGCGCAAGGAAAGCCCTATTACGCCCGTCTCCCGTATGACTCGACGCCGCCATTCTGGGCCGGGCCGAAAGCTGCAGATCCGACTGCGTCGTCACTGTTCATGGACACGATGCGCTACTTCGCCACCACACCCCCAAATCCGATGCTGGATGCGCGGCAGGTGCGTTATCCCGGCGTGTTCGAAAGCCTCGTCAGCTCAGCCGAGCTGGTCGATGCGGAGGGAACGATGCTGAATAGCTTCGCGCCGCGAGCGAAGCTCATCATCTACCATGGCACCAGCGACTATGCCCTGTCCGCGTTCGAAATCACGCGCTGGTATGACCGGCTGGCCCGGGATACCGGCGGGCATACCCAGGACTGGGCCCGGCTTTTTCTGGTGCCCGGCATGATGCATTGCAGCGATGGCAGGGCGACGGACGACTTCGATCCGCTGGCCGCCATTCAGGCCTGGGTTGAGCAAGGACAAGCGCCGGACCGGATCATCGCTACGGGCAAGGAGCTTCCTGGCGTCAGTCGGCCGTTGTGTCCATGGCCAAAGGTAGCACGCTATCGCGGTAGCGATCCCGCGCGCGCCGAGAGTTTCGAGTGTAGCTGACGCGAAGGAGCATTCGATTTGGCAACCAGGAAACAGCCCGAAGAAAAGCCAATGTCGGCATCCATCGACACCGACGCGTATTGGAGATGCGCGGAGCCTTCCATGAGGAAGTGATGTCCGACCTTACCCTCGAGGAGCGTGAAGCACTCGACCGCATTCTGGGCAAGCTCGCATACAGGCTTCAGACCATGCCCTGATTGGGCCGGTCGTTACCGTTGCTCTTTCATCGAACGACGGGCGTAACCCCACCAGCGACAACGCGGTAGTTCGTCAACCCCGCTTCGAGCAGATCGAGGTCCGCCCCGTCCGGGGCGGGCGCGATCCCGCTTTCGAGATTGAAAAGCATGGTCTGTCGCTTCTCGCCATAAGCGGGCCAGGCCGAAAGGCCGGGATGGTTCGGATCGCCCTTGCGCGCGAAGGCAAGCCAGGCGCCGCCCATCTGGCGCGACATTCGCGTCTGCGCATCCAGCTCGCCGGACTCTACCGGTTCTGCGCCCACGGTATCGAGGACGAAGGCGATGTCGATGGCGTGCGGCGACATCAACAGCCCATCGCGGGCGCGCGTGGCCCAGTCCATCCGATAGGCCCAGACCGGTGCACCTTTCAGGCGAGCCTGCTGGTCCGCAATCCGTCGCGAGAAGAACCGCGTCGGCCAATCGGAACGGATCAGCGCATCGACCTCCCAAAGGCTGGCGGCAGGATGGGCGGAGCGGTAATGGGCCAGGATCGCGCCGGCGTCATTGCCGAAGATTGGCGCAAGATCGCTCTCGATTTCGGCTGCTGTGCGCTGCGGGGCCGACGGGTGGCTCGTCAGGAAATATTCGGTCATCTCCGTCCGGGTCGAGCCGATCATCAGCGGCACGTGGCGAGAAAGCCTGGAAGCGCCGTTCCAGAAGGGATGCTGCGGCAATGTGATGCCATCGACCACCGGTGCGAAATCCTGGATCACGCCTAATGTGCCAAAGCCACCGATCTCAGCGAATATGCGGTAGTAGGCGCGCATGATCGCATCCAGCGGTACTTTTTGGATCTCGGAAACATTGCGCGGGTCAAGGCCGAGCAAGTCGAGCAGTCGAGAGCTGAGCTTGCGGGCATATACCGGTTCGAGCGCCAGTGGTGCAGGGCCGCTCTGGATGATCGCCTTGTGGAAAAGACCGTGCGCTGCGGGCATGGCCATGAGCAGCGATACCTTCTGGCCGCCGCCAGACTGACCCATGATAGTGACGTTATTGGGGTCTCCGCCAAACTCCGCCGCATGATCGCGCACCCATTTCAGGGCCTGCACAAGATCAAGCATTCCCGCGCTGGCAGAGCCCGCAAAGCGATCGTCCCAGTCCTGCAGCCAAGCAAAGCCGAGCACGCCCAGCCGGTGGTTGGGGCTGACCATCACCACATCGCCGTGCGCGGCCAGATTGCCGCCCGCCTGATAACCACCCGCGGCCGAAAGTCGCCACAATCCCCCCCCGTGCAGCCAGACCATGATTGGTCGCTTGCGCCCATCGCGAAGGGCCGGAGTCCAGACGTTCAGCGTGAGACAATTCTCGCTTTCGGATTCAATTCCTGGACGAGGATGATCGGGATCAGCCTGCGGCGATGCGGGACCATATTGCGTGGCGCGCAATGGCTCCTGCCAGGGCTTGGGCGGCGTTGACGGCATGAACCGGTTGGTCCCACCGGTCGAGCCGCCATAGGGAATGCCCTTGAACGCCAGGGCCGCGCCAACGCGATCGCCGATCACAAGGCCCGACGAAGTACGGGCCGTGGCGGCATCGACCCCGCCGTCCGTGGCAGCATGCAGGCCTCGAGGCAAACCCGCGAAGAACGGGCCTGCGAGCAGTGGCGTGGCGAGCGCCTTCATTACATCGCGTCGATGAACCACGGTCATGCCTCACGATCGAGCGCAAGGCACAGGCCAACGAGGCCAGCGCCGACGATGATGACAGGCTTTTGATGTTGTGAAGGCATCTGGAAACATCTCGTTGGAATCGGAAGTTTTCTATCCGGAGCTGGCATCGGGGAGCAGCGGAATCCGGACGCGGTCGTTGAAATTTTCCACGAACTTGCCGAGCAGGCTGAAGAGCTGGGCCATCTCGTCGGCGTCGAACACCTCGCGCATCTTGCTCGAAATCGCATCGCCGAGCGGTGCGGCGCGGATCAGCATGTCCTCGCCCAAGGGAGTGAGGCAAAGCTGGTTGCGCCTGCGGTCCTGCTCACTCTGCGTACGTTGAATCAGGCCGTTCCTTTCGAGCAAACGCAACACGATGGTGGCGGTGGAACGGTCTATGCCGATCAGTCCGCATAGAGCTTTCTGGTCCACACCGGGCCGCGCGCACAAGGCGTGGAGTACGCTATACTGTGTGGTGGTGATGCCCAAATCGGCAGCGGCTTCGTCAAATAAGGCGAGAACGATCTGGTGGGCGCGCCGAATTACAAACCCGGGACGCCCATAGAGTGCCGCCATCGAAGTCGTATCGTCGTTGGGTCCGGTCAATGCTGTGCTTCTCCGCCGTCGTCTCGATCAATATTCCGCCTTGTTCAGCCTATGTCCGGATCAGGACCAAGCCAAGAGATGCGCCCTTCGCCCGTGAGGGCGCAACCATCTTAGTTGCGGTATGCGATCGTCAGGCCGACGGTACGGGGCCGGACCGTGCGGTAGTAAAAGACCGGAGACGCTTCGGTGTCATGCGACTTGCCAAGCAAGGGCGCTGTGTCGAACAGGTTGTTGACGAACAGCGACGCATCCACCCGCCCGGTGCGGATACCGATGCGGACATTGGCTTCGGTCACAGCTGGGTCGAATTGCAGGTTGGGATCGTAGCCGGAGGCACGGGGATCGTCATAGGAGGCGAGCTTGCCGTTATTGTGGCTGTTGTAGCGCACATCGGCATGAAAATAGCCGTCGGTGCTTTCGTTCAATCCCGCCGTGTAATCGAGGTTGCCAGTAAGCTGCCACGGTGATCCGGGCAGGGCGTCGCCCTTGCGACCAAAAACCACGCCGTCGGAAACGACAGTTTTGGTGAACTTGGCATCGACATAGCCGACGGAGCCGCTGAGTTGCAGCGCATCACTGGCGCGGATGGTGAATTGCAGATCGAAGCCCTGGCTCCGTGCGCCACCGATATTGTCGCGGAAGCCTGCTCCGGCGCATCCGGCGAGGATGAACTGCTGAATATTGTCCCAGCGGATATGGAATACGCTGGCATCGGTGCGCAGCGCGCCTCCAAACAGGCGGTTTTTGGCGCCGGCTTCGAAGCTCCACGTTGTATCGGGGTCGAATGTCGCCGGATAGTTCTGCACCTGGCAGCTGGCGAAGAGCGGTGGGTTCACGCCGCCGACGCGGAAGCCTTTCGCGGCAGAGGCATAGACCATGTTGGCATCGTCGATTTCATAGCTCAGGCCGAACTTTGGCGTAAACGGCTTTGCTTTCTGCACGCCTGTCGTGGTGGTCGTTTCCGGGCCGCTGCCGGTATAGTTGAGTGGACCACCCAGGTCTCTGCGAAAATCGAACGTGGTGCCGCTGTAACGCAGGCCCAGCGTGGCGGTCAGCCCCGGAGCCGGGCGGGCATCAACCTGCGCGAACAGCGCCCATTGTTTGTCAGTTGTATCGTTGGCGGAGGTGAAGATGTAGCGTCCATCGGTCAGGCCGATGCCGAAGATCATCTCGAGCGGAATGATATCGGCGGTGAACTGGTCTTCGATCTTGAAACTCTCGATCTGGCGCGCGCGGCTGTAGTAGGCGCCGACCGTCCAGCGGATGGGAGCTTCGCGATCAATTGAAGAAAGCCGCACTTCCTGTGAGAACATCTTCTGCCGGGCATTGGCAGCGCCGGGAGCCTTCCATCCCGGAACAAATGGATAGGGCGTTTCGAAAATGAAGTTGGTATTGACGTTCGTATAGTCCTGGATGCTCTCGCCCTTCCGATCGAAATAGGCAGTTACCGAGGAAAGCTCGACCGAGCCGAAATCTGCCGTGATGTTGAGGCTGGGCAGGACGAAGCGGTCCTTGGCAGTTTGGGCGAGCGAATAGCCATTGACGAAGCGGCCATTCCCAGTGTCTGTCAGATTGCCCCAAAGCGTGCTGGTGTCGTCATTTCGTATGCGCTGATAGTAGATCGCGGGTGTTGCACTGACAGTCTCGCCAAGCTGAAAGGTCGCGGCGGTGCGCAGGGCAAGCGTGTCGGAATCATTGGCGTTCTTGTATGTTTCGGTGCTGTCGGGTGTCGCGACATTGAGCGGCTTGCGATCGACCCAGCCACCGTCCTTGCGGTAGTAGGCGCTGGCGCGGACACCGATTTTTCCGGGGACAAGCGCGACGCCGGCCGCAAGACCACCTTCGTAGCTAGGGTCGCCGCTGCGCGTAAACGCCAATTCGGCGCGGCCATAAAGCGAGGTGGCATCAAGACTCGGCTTGGGCGTGATGAAGCGGACAACGCCGCCTTGCGCACCCGCTCCGAACAGCGTGCCCTGCGGACCGCGCAGCACTTCGATGCGGTCGAGATCGAACACGCGCGGGAAGGCGGTACCGAACGCCGTTTGTGCGTTCGAGCGGATCTGGATGGCTACGTCATCGACATAGATGCCGGTGGTGGCCGCGCCCGAGCTTGAAGAAATGCCCCGGATCGAGATGTTGGTGCTGGTGTCGGAACCGAACGTGTCGCTGGTGAAGGAAAGGCCCGGCGTGATGCGAGCGATGTCGCCAATGCTGCGTACGCCCTGGCGGTCCATGCTTTCGGCGCTGAAGGCCGCAACGCTGAGCGGAACCTTGTTCAGTCTTTCGTCCTGGCGTGTCGCCGTGACGACGATCTCGTCCAATTGCGGGTCGGCCTCGCTCGCGTCCCGGCTTTGCGCCTGGGCGGTCGGCGCTATGGCGCAGGCAAGGATCAGAGCGAGGGGTCCGGCAAGGAGCGAATGTGCGGGAAGTGAGCAAGGTTCAAGCTTCATCGGTTCCTCCCAATCGGCAATGTGATTGTTCTGGATCATAATGATCAGATGACTGATTATCTCTGCCTGATGCGCACGTCAATAATTATTTGATTAATCAACTATATTGGGGGGAAGTGCGTGTCGGATGGGTTTTTCAGGCCGAAGGAGACGTCGTGCGCCGCACTGCCCGGCCAAGAAAGACGACGAGAACCGCCACCGTGAACGGAAACGCCGCGACAACCCCAAGCGTGAGTTGCAGGGGGAAGGCCTGGGCCAGCGCATAGCCCCCGAACAGGGGGAGAATGACGCCCCCCATCCGACCTGCGCCGCCGGCCCACCCGATGCCGGTGCTGCGAATGCGAGTGGGGTAGACGCGGGCCATGGTCATGTTCAGGCCGGCCTGCCCTCCCCCTTGAAAGAAGGCCATGACAAAGAGTGCGGGAGTGAACCAGCCGCTGTCGAATGGCACATGGCCCAGCACCACAATCGCCGCAGAATAGCCAAGGAAGAAGAGGGGTATCGGCAATTCGCGGCTGACCCGATCGAGCAGCGCACCGATCGAGAGCATCCCGACGATACCGCCAAGCAAACCGATCATGGCCGAACGTGCGAATTGCTGGATCGAAATGCCTCCCATCTGCTGAAAAAAGCTGGGCATCCACGCTGCGACCAGTGTGATCGTGCCCATCGAGAAGAAGCAAGCGGCAAAGAGCAGCGTACTGGCGACACCACGTCCTTCGAGGAACAGGTCGAGCGGATTGGCGCGACGGCCACCGGGCTGATTGGTGCGGACGAGGAAGCGCTCGTCACCGGTCAGGGCCGTTTCCGGAGAAAGATGGCGGATGGTACGCGCAATGACAGGGTCCGTGGCATCCTTTGCTGCACGAAAAGCGATGGATTCGGGCAAGCACAGAGCCAGTACCGGGAGCAGCGCCAGGGGCATTGCGCCTCCGACGACGAAGCCAGCCTCCCAGCCATAATCGGGCACCAGCAACGCGGTCATCGATCCCGCGACGTTGCCCAGGCTATATCCTGCCATTCCTGCGGAGAGAAACATGGCGCGCTGGCGCAACGGCGTGAATTCCGAGATCAGCGCGACTGCGTAGGGCAGGACCGCCGCCAGGAACAGCCCCGTGATCCCGCGCAGGGTGGCAAGCACGATGATGGATGGCGAGAATGCCGTGGCAATGGTTAGCAGCCCAAACGCTGCGAAAGCGATCAGCAGCATCCGCTTACGCCCCAGCCTGTCGCCCAACGGGCTCATCAGGAACGCCCCAATTGCCAGTCCGATCTGCTGCATAACGATCACCGGCGTTATGGCGGCAGGTGCTGCGCCGAAGTCCCCGGCGATGGCCGGGGCAATCTTTCCAACCATGTAGATGTCGAAGCCATCGACGAACATCACGAGGAAGCACAGGGCGAGAATGCCGAAATGGACCGGACGCAGTCGCTGCCGGTCAATGAAATCCTGCACGTCGAAAGTCTGCGATGGCATCTCGATCATCCCTTTCCGTCGCCGGTTTGACGGTCATTCAGGCCGCCGGCCCTTGTAGGCTATCTGTCCTAGACCTGATGGATCGTCTTGGTCACCAGACAGGCCATCAGGCCCTCCGGTCCGTCTTCGGCGCCATGGCCGCTTTGTTTGACCCCGCCAAACGGTGCATCGGCCGAAGCCAGACCCGTGGTATTGATGCCGACCATTCCCGCCTCGATCGCATCGGCGATCAGGTTGGCCCGACGCGCGTTTTCGGTGAAGGCGAAAGCGGCAAGACCGAACGGAAGACGGTTGGCCTGCTCCACCGCCTGATCGAGCGTATCGAACCGGGCGATCGCCGCCACCGGGCCGAAAGGCTCGTCGTTCATGATGCGAGCGTGGAGCGGTACGTCGGCCAGCACGGTCGGTCGCCAGAAGTAGCCCGGCCCCTCCCCCGGTTCACCGCCACCCAGAACGCGTGCGCCCTGCTGCCGCGCATTACCGACGATATCTGCCATTGCGGACAGGCGGCGCGAGTTGGCCAGTGGACCCATCCGCGTTTGCGCATCCAGCCCGTTGCCGAGCCGCATGTCGCAGAATCGCTTCGTGAAGGCGGCAACGAAACGATCATGAATGGCGTCCTGAACATAAAAACGCGTGGGCGAGACGCAGACCTGCCCCGCATTGCGCGCCTTCCCTACCGCGAGTGTCTCCACCGTGCGTTCAAGGTCGCAATCATCGAAGATGACGACCGGAGCGTGGCCGCCCAGTTCCATGGTGGTACGCTTCACCGTGTCGGCGGCGAGCCGGATCAGGTGCTTGCCAACGGCCGTAGAGCCGGTGAAACTGACCTTGCGGATGACAGGGCTGGCGAGCAAATGCCGGGAGACTTCGTCAGGCACGCCGAACACCAGTTGCACCACGTCCGGCGGACAGCCCGCATCGACGAGCGCCTGCACCACCGCCATGGCTGAAGCGGGCGTTTCCTCAGCGGGCTTGAGAACTACCGAACACCCGGCTGCTATCGGCGCGCCGAGCTTGCGACCGGGATTATGGACGGGGAAGTTCCATGGCGCGAAAGCGGCGACCGGACCGACCGGTTCATGCACCACAAGAGAGCGAGTGCCGGTTGGCCTGACCAGAACTCGACCATAGGTGCGCGCTGCTTCCTCGGCATAGAAATCGAACAGGGCGGCGCAGGCCATGGTTTCGATGCGCGTCTCACCCAGCGTCTTGCCTTCTTCGAGCGTCGCAACCATGGCGATCTGATCGATCCGTTCGCGCAGCAGGCGGGCGGCTTCCCGCAGCACGCGGGCCCGCTCTGCAACCGGGGTTGCGCGCCAGGAGCGGAAGCCGCGTTCGGCGCAATGCAACGCGGTATCGAGATCAGCGGCACTGGCCAATGGCAGTTCACCCAGCGTTTCGCCGGTCGCGGGATTGACGACACGATGGGTCCGATCAGCTGCCGTTATCCACTGGCCAGCGACGTACATGCCAAGGCGCGGGTAGGTCACCGAGGGGTCAAGAGTCATTCAGGAGGCCTTTACGGAGTGGAATTGTGTCAGGTCGCAAGGGCGGATGCGGAGGCCCAATTGCCGTGCAGACCGGGGCGGATGCGGAATGGGACTGCCAGCGTTGCTATCGGCCCCGAGGCAAGGTCGAGCGCATCGAACAGCAAGAGGCGCGAAGCCTTTTCCGCAAGGCGGTTTTCGATAGCGACCAAATAGCCGTCTCCCTCGTCCATCGAGGGCGGGCGGGGAATGAAGGCCGGTTCCTGTAGCGAACTGGTCGGTCCCACCCAGTAGCTATCGGTTTCACCCGTCGAGCAATCGATCCGGGCAAGGGCATTCATCATCATGCCGGTGGCGCTGCGCATTCCCGGCAGGTCCACCGGACGAGAGGCATCCTGGACCAGTTGCCAGCCATAACGATTGACCTGTCCGGCAAAGCGATCGTCGACGCGGGGGAACTCGCCGACCAGATCGGCAAGCGGTTCCATTCTGATCTCGTCGCTGTTCGCTGCCATGTCGACCGTCCAGCGCGTCATTCGTGCGGCGGCGGCGACAGGATCAAAGGGCGCGCCGGCGGTGTCGGGAAAGAACGGGAACATGTTGCCTGAAGCCATCGGCACATCGAAATGGATCATGCTGCCCACATTATGGGCGTTCATCACATGGCTGGCGAAGCAGGTCGGGGCGCGAAACCAACGCAAGTCATGGGCCTGTCCGCGCCGGGGCATAACGCCGAGATAGACCTCGCACTGGCGATCGAAGCCGAAATGCGGAAGATTGGCACGCAGCCGCTCCCACGACCCGACGATAGGCACCACATGAAATACGACATAGTCCTGGGTGAACGCAAAATCGTGCATCATGCAGTAATAGGGCAGCTCAAACCACGCTTCGTGTTCGATCTCCCCTTTTGCGTTGATCATATAATAGGCCATGTCAGGGGTGCAAAGGCCGCGCGCAGCGTAGCCGAAGGCAAGCATTTCGCCGGTTCGCGCGTCGATCTTGGGGTGGGCGGTGAAGGTTTCCGACGTCATGCGACCGCCGAAGCGATAAACCGGGTCGATCGTCCCCAGTGTTTCGGGATCCATCCAGACAGGCGGACTGTCTTCCTTGAGTGCAAGCAGCTTTCCGGCATGGACAATGACATTGGTGTTTGCGGTGCTGCGCACCATGCCTTTAACGGAAGAATCGTCGGTCAGGGGATTGCGATAGGCGCCGAACAGAGCTCTTCCCGCCTTGCGCTCGGCAACGAACTTTTCGGTACGCACCCACCGCTGCTTCAGCGAAACCTCGCCACTACGGAAACCGAAGCGGCTGACCATACCGTCGCCGTTGAACCAGATGTCGTCCCCCGCGAGCGGAGGGAACTGTGGGTCCGGCGCAACGCGGAAAAAGGCTCCGTCGAGTGCTTCGGGCACCGCGCCGGAAAGGAGTTCCAGTCGCGGCACGTCGGCCTCGATACCTGACGGCGCGAAGATGCCGGTGAAATTGCTCGTGTCCGGAAATTGCACTTTGGGTAACCTCGCCCAAACTCATTGACTGATCAGCAATTATCTTGATTAATCAGGGAACCGGCTTGCTTGCAAGCATTTTCTGTGTTTGGATCGACTCGGCACGGCTCTTTTGATCCCTATCAAATGGCCTTGCCATTGGGCGTCCGGTGCGCCTTCGACAGAATTTCAGGTGGGGAATGGTGGGAAAGCACGAACCAGGCAGCACAATGCCCAGTCGATCGAACACCCCCGGCGATCCGCTTGGCCTGCCGGGCTGGGCCATTAAGGGGTTGGACTACCCCACCTTTCGCATCGGGCTTTTGGCCAAGGTGATGGACCGGCTGACCATTCGGGACCTGATGGAAGTGGACGGACTGACCTATGCGGAATGGCGGGTTCTCGTTCGGCTGGCGGCTGTGGAAGATGGCGGTACGCCCGGTCGCGTTGCGGAGTTGGCCTGGGCCGACCTTGCCGAAGTAAGCCGGGCGATCGGATCGCTGGAACACAAGGGGCTGGTCGAGCGCCACAGGAATGCGAAGGATCGCCGAACCTCGATCCTGCGATTGACCGCGAGCGGCAGGGAGCAGCATGAATCCACGCTTTCCCGGCGCAACGGGTTCCATGAACGACTGTTGGCCGCCCTTACCCTGGATGAACGGCAGCAACTGGATAGTCTGCTTTCCAAGGTGGGATCGCAGCTGCGCGAGGCGATGCAGGGCGGCGATCACAGCACGGCATAATATCGGAATAGCGAGTAATCGGGTTCGGCGCTGCCCTCGGCTGCTGGGCACCGTACGCCTTTGCCGACGATGACCGTGCGGTTCAGCCATTCGTGCGGGCCATCGGGCGCGCGGAAATATGGCGTACAGCGGAAATATGGCGCGACCGGTTCGTGGCCCGGCCGATTAAGCGCACCATGCACATAGCCGAGATTGCGAATATAGATCAGCGCGTCATCGTCCGCCCTGATCATGTAATGGGCATTGAGTTCGACTACGCCGTCAGTGCGGACCATGGGCCAGTCGGCACCACTGTAATCGACCAGATGGCCTCGTAGCCTGGGGCCGCTGACCGTGCCGCCCAAGCCCACGGAAGTATAACCGAAGCGTGGCCCGCTTGCGTGGATCGGCTCGGTGGACCAGCGGCGATCGAAGTTGATCCTGATGTCGAAAACATGTTCGAGCCGCAGCGAAAGGTCGATCTGTTCCAAACGGGAGTCCTCTCTTGCAGCGCGCCTCCCGTGTGGCGGCGCGATATTTATTGATTGGTCAAATATGTTGTTTATGCAAGCCTCTCGACACCTCCAGGGAGAATCAGGTTGGTGGATTGGCACGGCTTCAACCCGAAATTTCGTTATGTCTTCTCGATTTCGTTGACACTGGGTAAGCCCTACTGGCTGAAACCCACGACAATGGGGGCGACACGGGCAGCGGTCTATGCGGTGGAGGGCGCGATCGAAGGGCCGGACATCAAAGGACGTGTGATCCCGATGAGTGGCGGCGACTGGCCGCTGCTGCGGCCCGACGGGGTGATCGACTTCGATGCGCGCTACATGCTGGAACTGGACGACGGCACGGTAATCTACATGCAGAACCGCGGCTATCGCTGGGCCTATACGCCCGAAGTGGCCGAGCGGATGGCGCGCGGCGAACATGCCGAGCCGCATGAATACTACATGCGGGTAACACCCAAGTTCGATGTGCCGGAGGGTCCGCACGACTGGCTGTCACGCCACATATTCGTGGGCGTTGCCGAGAAAATCCCGGGCGCGAACCGGATACACTATTTTGTGATCGAATGACCCTGCGGGCCTTTGCCGGAGCCAAAGCGCGTTCCCCTTATGCGTGGATTCACTCGGTCCCAAGAATCTCGTTATCGGCAAGCATCTGCTTGATGGCAGGACGGTAGCTCATCCACAAGAAGCACAGGCCAAGCGCGAAGGTGCCAAGCCCGATGACGTTGGTCCACAGGTCAAAGGTCGTTACTGCGTAAAAACCGAGGCAGATCAGCGCGATGCTGCTGGCCGCAGGAAACAGGCACAGGGCCAGCCACTTCCGGATCGATTCCTTGTAACTGTCCCTGAAGACCCAGGCCGCTCCCAGCCCGGCGATCGCGAAGTAGTAATTGACCTGAAAGCCCACCGCGCGCACCGATGAGGACAATACAAGTTCCACGCTCGGCATGAGAGCCGATCCCCAGATCAAGGCCAGGCCAAGCGCGATGATGGCGTAGATCGCGCGTGAAGGCGATTGCGTGCGATCGTCGACCTTCCCGAACATGGAGGGCATCGATCCGTCTCGTCCCATCGCGAACAGGGTCCGGGAAAACATTATCATCGTAGCCTCAAGCGCTGCGATGCTCGACAATATAACAGCGCCGGATGCGAGAATGGCGCCTCCATGGGACAGGCCGGCACGGTTCGCGATATCGAAGATGAGGTTGTCCGTCAGATTACCCGCGTCCGGTCCGGGGAACACCAGCAGCGCCACGGCGGCGAAACCGACATATAGCAGGATTGTAATGAAGATGCTGAAGAGTCCGCCGAGACCGGCTTCCTCGCCGCCGCCGACAGTCTCCTCGCCAAGATTCGAGGTCACGTCCCAGCCCCAGAAGAAGTAGACGGCGACCAGGGAACTGGCAGCAAGCTTGTCCAGTGTCAGCCCCCGCCCCAGCCACTCCATTCCGAATTTCCCGGTGGTTCCGGCAGACGCGAGGTGCGCGAGCGCCGCGACAAGGATTACGAGGAGGATAATGAGCTGCCCCATCGTCAGAATCATCTGCGCCCGCTTGGTCACCGTGATGCCGGCAACCACGATCGCGGAGACGACCACGAACCAGAGGCTTGCCACCGCTGAAGTGATGACGACATTTCCCACCACGCCAGGGGCGATGACGTTGAGCGTGGCGGTTGCAATCGGGACAGTGCCGGTGACCATGTACAGCAGGGTAGCGACGAGCAGCGACCAGCCGGCAAAGAAGCCCAAGGCCTTGCCAAAAATGGCGGTCGTCCATTGGTAGGATGCACCCGCGTTCGCGTCGCGTGCGCCGAGCGCGTGGTAGGCCTTCGCTATGCCGAGCATTGGAATTGCGAAGACAAGGAGCGCAACCGGCGCGAAGGCCCCCGCGGCAACGATCAATGTCGCAGTTCCTGCGGCGATCGTCGATGCCGGCGCACTGCCGGCGACACCCATCATCATGGATTCAACGAACGACACAGAATTGTGCTTCAGTTCATTGCTCACACTCGATCCCTTCTATCCTGCCGAGATGGCATGAGGGCAGTGCACGGTTCGGACATAAGCGCCCCGGCACTGCCCCATGCTCCTTGCCCTGTTATTTTACGGACAAGGTCAGTCCGACTGTGCGCGGCCTGAGCGTCGTCGCGGCCCACACCGGATCGAACGGGATCGGCTGCGATGCGGGTATGAGCGTCAGATAGGGATGAGCATCGGTAATGTTCGTGACGAAGACCGACAGATCAAATCGATCGGCGGTGAAACCGACACGAGCGTTCAGTGTCGAATAGGCAGGGGTCGGTCGCGCCAGGGGATTGTAGTCGAAGGTTCCTGGCTGGGTCGCACCGGCCCTGCGTCCACGTGACGTGTACGTGAAATCCAGCCGTGTGTAGAAATCCAGATTTCCGATCGGCGGCAGGTTGTATACGCCGGACACGGAAGTGTTCCAGGGCGCGCTTGCTCCGGGAACGCCGGAACCGCCCGGGAAGACAGTCCCGGTGCCGCGGACCACGTCATCATCGAAGGTGGCCTTGGTATAGCCGACCGAACCGGTAATGCTCACGCCCCTGAGCGGCCGGACTTCCAACGACACATCAAATCCTTTGGCGGTCGCGTTGCCGGCATTGTCGACGAAACTGTAGCCACAGGTTGGAAGACCGATATTTGTCTGAATGTTCTTCCATTTGATGATGTAACCGCTCACCGCGATAGACGTGCTGCCGCCAAGGATGCGGTTCTTGCTCCCCAGCTCGTAGCTCCACACCGAATCGGAATCATATGTCGTGGGAGCCGAACTATATCCTAAACTGCCCAGATCGGCATCACAGACGTTAGGCGGGATGATTGGCCCTGACCCACCGGGGCGGAACCCTTTCGCTGCCGTGGCGTAGAAGAGGTTGCGCGAATCCGGTTCATAGGTCAGGCCGAACTTGGGGGTGACAGCCGTCTCTGCCTTTTTGGACCTTGCGCTGGGATAAGCGGCCACGAATGGCCCCTCGCCCACCGTACAGGTGCCGCCCGGACCCATATAGACCTCGCAGGGTGTTCCGTAGGGCGCATTGATGTTGCTCTCCGGACCCAGCAGATCGACCCTCTGTTTGAACCAGTTTCGCGAGATCCGTACGCCCGCGGTCAACTTCAAAGTGCTGAACAAACGGAAGTCGGCCTGAGCAAAACCGGCCAACTGGGTTTCGTCAACGCGCCGGTCCTCATCGTAGCTGACCGACCCCGGAAGAAGCGGTGTGCCAAAGGTATTGAGGAACGCGGTCGAACCCGGCCCGAACGGCTCGCCATCGGTCACGCCGAACGGAATCCCGCCGAACGAGATCACGGGAAGACTGGCGGTGAAATTTTGGGAGATCGGTTGCCGCGCCTGCTGTACATTATCGGAATAGAAGGCCCCGACCAACCATTGCAGGGGCGAATCCGCATTGCCTGATTGCAGCCTCAGCTCCTGAACGAAGTTCGTTTGCTTGTTGGTGAAATCGGAGTTGGCACGCGCACCCGCCGGCGGCACGAATTGCTGAGTCAGATAGCGGAAATAATATCTCGTATAATCGGCCCGCTGGCTTTGCTTGCGATCAAAATATGACGTGTTGGAGGTCAGTGACGCGAAGCCGAGATCCCAGTTGACCCGTAGCGCGGGCAGCAAGAATCGATCATTGCCATGCTCCCGGTCCGTGCCGGAAAGGGCCGTCAATGTCGGATCGGTTGCAGGATCGCCCGTCTGATACAGGAAACGGGCATATTGGGCCTTGTCCGGGTTAGACGCGGCAAGCCAGAAAAGCCCCACCCCGCCGTCGTTGCGCGTCTTCTGATACGTGATCGACGGGCTGACTGTGAAGTTGTCGTTCAGTTCAAACAGAAGGGCACCGTGCAACAGAAGCGCCGTGTCGGAGTTTGCGTTCTTGTTGATTGTCGATGTCTTGTTGAAACTTATCGAGTCGCCATAGGATGCGGCACTGGGGTCCAGTATCGTGTATGTGCCGTCTACATCGTCAATCCAGCCACCATTGCGGCGATAATAACCGCTTACCCGGAAACCGATCTTGTCCTGAACGATCGGGCCTCCGACAGCAGCCCCCACTTCGTAACTTGCAGCCCCGCCCCGCGTCGACGCGATTTCGGCTCGTCCCCGATAGGAATAATCGGTTACACTTGGCTCGGTCTGGATGAAGCGGACAGTGCCGCCTTCCGAACCTGCGCCGAACAAGGTTCCCTGAGGACCGCGAAGAACTTCAACGCGTTCGATGTCGAACAGACTTGGAAAGGCCGTGCTGGGAGCATAGCCCAGATTGCGGGCCTGGATCGGCGTTTCGTCAATATAAATACCCGTCGTTGAAGCCCCGGCGGTGGAGGCGATGCCACGTATGGATATCTCATTGCCGCCGATTGAGCTTTTCTGCAGCGACAGGCCAGGTGTCAGCCGGACCACATCCGCAAACTCGCGCGCTCCTCTGGCTTCCAGTTCCTCCTGAGAAAAAGCACTGACACTGATCGGAACTTTCGACAGCGTCTCCGATCGGCGGGTCGCAGTCACGACTATCTCGTCCATGCCCAGCACCCCGGTGTCGTTCGCAGGGTTCCCCTGCTGCGCGTGGGCCGGGTGCGCGGCCATCATGGTCGTCATTGCAACCCCCAGCAAGAGGTTGTCACGGAATTTTCGGAAATCCCCCATTGTTCGAACTCCCTATAATGGCGTTATTTACGTTAAAGACGCAGCTGTCCAGCAGTCATCTCCTGTTGTCTTCTACTCGATCTCGTGATCCGGGCTGCGCTTTGAGTGCCACATCTTAAGGTTTGTAGTGCCAACATACGGAAGCTGATAAGTCGTCGCCGATCCCGCCCCGCTGGGTTGACCGCCTCAGCCGCCACTCCCGGTACTCCCTTGAAGAATGTCCGCGACCTGAAATGGCGTCGCCTCATTTTCGATGGTCGGCGGGATGGTCCAGTCCTGGCCGTTGGCGATCTTGCGCAGCAGACTTCGCAGAATCTTGCCGGAGCGGGTCTTTGGAAGCGCCGGAACGACATGAACCTCGCGCAGGGCTGCGACGGGGCCAAGTTCGCGCCGAACCGTCGCCACCACATGTCCAGGCAATGCGGCCTCATTGCAATCCTTCCGCGCTACGACGAAACCGATTGGCACCATTCCCTTGATCGCATCGTCCACGCCGACGACGGCGCATTCGACCACGCCTTCGATTGCGGCGACGATCTGCTCCATCTGCCCGGTCGAGAGACGATGACCAGCCACGTTGATGATATCGTCGGTACGGCCCATGACAAAGACAAAGCCATCCTCATCCATATAGCCGTAATCTCCGGTTTCGTAATAGCCGGGAAAGCGCTGGAAGCACTTGGTGTAGGCTGCGGGATTGTTCCAGAGCCCGCGGAATGCACCGGGCGGCAACGGTTGGCGGATGATTATTGCGCCGTTGCTGCCCGCCGGCCGCTCAACCCCATCCTCATCGACGATCAGCACGTCGTAGCCCGGAACGGGCGGCCCCGCACTACCGAGACTCCTCCGCTTGTCACCCAGCGCCACACAGGGTGCGATTGCCGGCCAGCCTAGCTCGGTCTGCCACCAGTGATCGATAACCGGAAGGCCTGTGTGCCGTTCGAGCCAGAGTACCGTGTCGGGATCGGCACGCTCGCCGGCAAGGAATATGGCAGTCAGGTCACTGGTGCCGATTTCGGCCAGCAGTTGCGCATCTGGATCTTCCTTGCGGATTGCGCGGATCGCGGTGGGCGCGGTGAAGAACGTCTTGACCCTGTTTGCCGCGATCGTTCGCCAGAATACTCCAGCATCGGGCGTGCCCACAGGCTTGCCCTCATAGAGGATCGTCGTCGCCCCGACGAGGAGCGGTGCATAGACGATGTAGCTGTGGCCAACCACCCAGCCCACGTCGGAGGCCGCCCAGAATACGTCTCCCGAGCCGATCCCGTAGATGTTCGCCATCGACCAGGCGAGCGCCACCGCATGGCCGCCATTGTCGCGGACCACCCCCTTGGGCGTTCCGGTAGTGCCTGATGTGTAGAGGATATAGAGTGGGTCGCCCGAGTCGAGCATGACGCATGGCGGCGCCGGATCGTCGGCAACTGCCTCGCGCAGCTCCGCCCAGTCCTGGTCGCGCTCCGGGTTCAGCTCAGCGGCAAGCTGATCGCGCTGCAGCACCACGACGTGACTGACCGGATACGCAGCGGAGGCCACGGCCTCATCGACGATCGGCTTATAGGGAATGACGCGCGTTACCTCGATCCCGCAGCTCGCCGTCATGAGCAGCTTCGGGCGCGCATCGTCGATGCGCTTGGCCAGTTCGTGCGCCGCGAAGCCGCCGAATACGACTGAATGGATCGCGCCGACCCGGGCGCAGGCCAGCATCGCGAAAATCGCCTCTGGAACCATCGGCATGTAGATGACCACGCGATCTCCGCGCGCGATGCCCAGGCGCAACAGCATCGCGGCCACGCGTTGGACTTCGTCAAGCGCCTCATCGAAGGTCCAGCGCATCGAAATTCCGGTGACGGCACTTTCGTGGACAAGAGCCGTCTGCCCCCCCCTCCCCTGCAGCACATGGCGATCGAGACAATTATGGCATGTGTTGAGGACGCCGCCCGGAAACCAGCCATCCTCAGGATCGAAGGCGCGGCGCGGCGGCGCGACCCAGTCGACGGCTGTGGCGGCGTCCGTCCAGAACGCCTCGGGATCCTCAAGGCTCCTGCGCCAGGCGTCCGTGTAGCGCGGCTTCATTGCGCCGTTGTAAGGCCCATCTTCATGGGGCATGTCAGTGATCATCGGGTCTTGTCCTGACTATTTGGTTCGACCGTCGCCGCTTGTGCGGCCAGAGCCGCCATTTCCGCCGGCGTAAAAACCCGTCCCCGCGTGAGAAACCGTTTTTCGCGGCCATTATCCAGGCTGAACATCCCTCCGCGCCCCGGCACCACGTCAAGAATCAACTGGGTATGCGCCCAGGCGGCTGCCTGAGCCTCCCCGATATAGACCGGGACATCGTCCACCATGCCGAGCAGGATGTCACTCCCGCCGATACGAAACCCGTCTGCCGGATAACACATCGGCGAGGAGCCGTCGCAGCACCCCCCCGACTGATGGAACAGCAGTGCGCCGTGATCCGCCTTCAGCTCGGCTATAAAGGCAAGCGCGGCCGACGACGCGACGACGCGTGGAATCGCTTCCGGCGCGTCGGTTTCCACTGCGCTATCCGCCACGGCAAAGCATTTGCAGCATCAGAAGAAGCCGAGCTTCTTCGGGCTGTAGCTCACCAGCATGTTCTTCGTCTGCTGGTAATGGTCGAGCATCATCTTGTGATTTTCACGGCCTATGCCGGACTGCTTGTAGCCGCCGAACGCAGCGTGCGCCGGATAGGCATGGTAGCAGTTCGTCCACACCCGGCCCGCCTTGATGCTGCGTCCGAAGCGGTAACATCTGTTCACATCCCGGCTCCAGATGCCGGCGCCCAAGCCGTACAGCGTATCGTTCGCGATCTCGAGCGCTTCTTCGTCGTCCTTGAACGTCGCCACCGACAGGACCGGCCCGAAGATCTCCTCCTGGAAAATTCGCATCTTATTATGCCCGCGAAACACCGTCGGCTCTATATAGTAACCGCCCGACAGGGCACCGCCGTGAATGGCCGCCTTGCCGCCCGCCAGCAGGTCCGCGCCCTCCTGCCGGCCGATATCGATATAGGCGAGAATCTTCTCGCACTGCTCGGACGAGGCCTGCGCGCCGATCATCGTTGCGGGATCGAGCGGATTGCCCTGCCGGATAGCGGCGACACGTGCCAGCGCCCGCTCCATAAAACGGTCGTAGATGGACTCGGCGACCAGTGCGCGGCTGGGGCAGGTGCAGACCTCGCCCTGGTTCAACGCGAACATGACGAAACCCTCGATCGCCTTGTCGAGGAAATCATCGTCCTCGCGCGCGACATCGTCGAAGAAGATGTTGGGCGACTTGCCGCCGAGTTCCAGCGTGACCGGAATCAGGTTCTCGCTCGCATATTGCATGATGAGACGGCCAGTCGTCGTCTCGCCGGTGAAGGCGATCTTCGCTATGCGGCTCGAGGAGGCGAGCGGCTTGCCTGCCTCCAGGCCGAAGCCGTTAACGATGTTGAGTACGCCGGGCGGCAGCAGATCGCCGACGATGTCGATCCAGACCATGATCGAGGCCGGCGTCTGCTCGGCAGGCTTCAGCACCACGCAATTGCCCGCCGCCAGTGCAGGGGCCAGTTTCCAGGCCGCCATGAGCAGCGGGAAGTTCCATGGAATGATCTGCCCCACTACACCCAGCGGCTCATGGAAATGATAGGCGACGGTATCGTGATCGATCTCTCCGATCGATCCTTCCTGCGCGCGGATCACGCTGGCGAAATAGCGGAAGTGATCGATGGCGAGCGGCAGGTCGGCGGCGGTGGATTCGCGGATCGGCTTGCCATTGTCCCAGGTTTCGGCCAGCGCGAGCTTGCCCAGATTGGCTTCCATCCGGTCAGCGATGCGATTGAGGATCAGCGCGCGTTCGGCGACCGGCGTCCGGCCCCATGCGTCCTTGGCGCGATGCGCCGCGTCCAGCGCGGCTTCCACATCCTCCGCCTGCGATCGCGCGATCTGCCCCACCACGCCGCCGGTAATCGGAGAGATGTTATCGAAGTAGCGGCCCGATTTGGGTGCAAGCCATTGGCCACCGATGAAATTGTCATACCTCTCCGCGAAGGGGGCCTTCATTACGGAATCGGCGCGATCGTCGACAGTCATCTCCATTTGAATTCTCTTTCTTTTCGCGATTGATACCAGATCAGGTTCTTCTGGAAGGCTTCCAGATCCTGGCCATTTTCTCTCAACCTCGCACAAGTTCTTCGGTAAACTCGGCCAGTACAGCCACGTAACCATCAATCTCTTCTGGAGTGTGGGCGAAAGACGCCTGCGGTCCGGCGCTGACGATGCAATCCCAATATCCTCTGTTGGCCATGAATACGCGCCTTGCATCGAGCATGTCGAGATCCATCGAGGCGCGGGCCTCCTGATAGTTTCGCGGCAACTCGGTCGTCAGGCACATGCCCGACCGCGGCCCTAGACGAAACGCCCGGCATGGCAGGTCAAGGTCGCGGCAGATGGCGTCGATCCCGTCCGCCAAGCGCGCGCCCAAGGCGGAGATGCGGTCGTAGGCGGCTTCCGTGAGCACATGCTCCAGCATCGCCCTGGCAACCGCCATCGACAGGGCATTGCCATAGAGCGTGCCGCCCAGGCCTATGCCGGATCGGCGGTGGAGGATGTCGAGATGACGCTCCACATGATCCGACACTTCCCGGGTCATGCCATAGGCCGCGAAGGCGACCCCGGAGCCGAACCCCTTCCCCAGCGTCATGAAATCACTCTTCAGCTGCCACTTCCGCGTGAGGCCGCCATAGGCGAAGGAATAGGTGTGGGCCTCGTCGATACACAGCATCGTGCCTGTCTCGCGCGTAATCTCGCGCAATCCTTCGAGATAGCCCGGTTCCGGCGTCACCAGCGAGCAATTGGTCATCGTCGGCTCTGTCAGCACCAGCGCGACATCCCGCTGTTTCAGTACGCGTGAAACCGCTTCGAGATCGTTGAACGGCAGGATGATCGTGTCTTCCGCGCGCCGTCCCGACATCCCCTGATATTCCGGAACATTGTGCCCGTCATGGGAGACGACCAGCGTCTCTTCGAGATGCCCGTGATATTTGCCCTCAAAGACGACCAGCTTGCGACGGCCCGTCATGTGGCGTGCGATGCGCATGATGTCGGTGTTCGATCCGGATGCCGAGACGGTGAACTGCCATGCCGGCATGCCGGTCTGGGCGGCCAGCAACTCCGCAGAGACGATGGCATCCTCGGTCGGCAACAGGAAGTGGGCGCCCTTGCGATATTGCCGGGCCAGCGCCTCTTCGACCTCCTGCACCCCGAAACCGATCGTC
>Ga0207674_10001574_pt1 | contig 29383 bp, 28 predicted proteins | sample KBSCornC72_FD_184303 | JGI IMG/M metagenome (GOLD analysis project Ga0207674, IMG submission 184303) | Corn rhizosphere microbial communities from Kellogg Biological Station, Michigan, USA - KBS Corn C7-2 (SPAdes) (version 2) | ecosystem: Host-associated > Plants > Roots > Rhizosphere > Soil ...
CTATGACAGAGGACGCATCCCGCCCGGGCATCCGCCGAGGCGATAGTGTACATCTGCCCGCGCATGGTCCAGGACTGGAAGTTTGAGCCGTGATAGGAGCCGCTCTTGATAAAGGCGTGCCGGCCATCGCCTTTCATCGCAATCTTCGTGACCACCAACCTGGCTTCCACGCCGCCTACCCGATACGAAATCTCGGCCGTGGGCGTGCCCTGCTGGTTCACAACTGCGCCGACCAGCTCAACTGAGGAAGAAGTGCGGACCGGCAGAGGAACATCCAGGCCGGTGCCCGCTTTCACCCAGGTGCGGAGCTCGGTCAAATCCGCCGAGCGAAATTGCAGTTGCTCCGGCGCGCGGCTCAACGCACGCACGGCGCGTTCCTCGCCGCTGAGTTCGCGATTCCGCCAGACCGTAAGTCCCGCGACGATCGCCACCGTCGCTAAGGCCGCCGCGGCCCACTGCCATGCTATGCCACGGCTCGGCCGCAATTTAACCGCGTGGGCGTTATGCACGCGATCCCACAGTTGGTCGGGAGCCTGGACCGGACCCAGGTGCCGGCTCAGTTCCGGCTCATTCCGATCGTTCCCCGTATGGCTGGGCTTCATTGCTGTCTTACCTTTCCCCGCTGTACTTTTTTGCTCACGAGTCGAAGACGAGATAACCGTCTCTCTAGCGCCTTATGAGCGCGATTCAAACGCGACGCGACTGTGCCCCTGCGGCAGCCCAGCACGTCCGCGATTTCTTCATAAGACAGGCCATCCGTGTAGCGCAGAACCACCACGATTCTCTGTTCTTCGGGCAACTGGGCCACTACCTGCTGGACACGTTCTTCCTGCTCTTCACGGAGCAGGTCATTTAGTGCGCTTTCCCGGGGCCCGCGGAAGACGTCGAGCGCTTGCTCCAACCCATCCTCCAGCAAGGGCAAAAACCGCCGCCGCTTGCGGTGATAATCCAGGCAGGCGTTCACTACCAGCCGATACAGCCAGGACTCAAAGCTCGCATCGCCGCGGAACTGCTGGATGGAGGACAAAAGCTTCAAGAACGTATCCTGGGCGATATCCATAGCCGTGGCCGAATCGCCCGCATAACGCAAAGCGATGGAGTAAACCCGATCTTTATGGGTGTCAAAGAGCACACGAAAAGCTTCCTGGTCGCCGCGTTGACAGGCCTCGATCACATCACGGTGATTCACGTCGCGGTGACCCAAGCCGAGGACCATGCCGAACTCACCGGGTAAGACGCCCGAGGCGGCGGGTTTCTTCCCTTCTTTTTCACGGGGGGCCATGCGGCTGGTTCCAACTCTACTCTACACCGCCTGGGAGACCTTACTGCTTTACCTCGTGGCACTTAACGCAATGGCTATCGGCGGCAAAGGAAGTCCCCCCCACGCGATGGCAGGACGCGCAGGAAGTTCCTTCCGCCTCGGCCACCCGATGCAGGGCCTTGCCGTAATTGAGCGGCGCACGGGATTGCGGAAAGATCTTGGTATGGCAGACGGTGCAATCGCCCTTGACCCGCTCATAGTGCAGCTTATGGGTGAACGTGACCGTGCCGTACTTATTGTCGAAAACAATGGTATCCGGCGGGGGAATATCAGTCCGCAGCGGGGCCTGAGTGGCTTCCACCGGCGCGGCCTTGGGAGGAGCCGCGGTTGGCGCGGTGACCATAAACCAAACTGTTGCGCCAAGTCCGCCGACGAGGATGACACCGAGGATAATCTGCAGGGCACGCATCTTATCAGTGTAAGACTTCTCGTGTAGGGCCTTTCTTCAAGGCTTCTAAAGCGTTTACCGAGGTAACGATGTCTTGCCAGCTTCGATCTTCGACATCAGACTGGAACAGGGAGGCATGATGCGAAAAGCAATCCTGATGATGTTGCTGGTGAGTGTGGTGCCGTCTGCCTGGGCAAAGAAGCATGACCGCCACGACGATTATTCGAGCTACCGTATTTCCAGGGAAGAGACAGCGGTTGTTTCCAACTATTACCGGGGTAAGTCGCTGCCGCCGGGGCTCGCCAAGAAGCTTCGGCGCGGAGGGAGCCTGCCTCCGGGCTGGCAGAAAAAGGTCCAGCCGGTTCCGCTGGTGGTGGAGCAGAGACTGGCGCCGGTCCCGGCGGGTTGCAGGCGTGGGATTATCGACGGCGCCTTCGTCGTTTACGAACCCAACCGGGGCGTGATTGTGGACGTGATGGCGAGTTTCGGAAGGTAGTTCCGCGGTTGCTCACGAAGGTCACTCGCGACCCACCAAGCAGGGGTGGTACCTTGGTATTTACCCCCCATGTTGAAAGCCAAAGTAGACGCTCCTGACGACCTCAATCCCCAGGAGACTTCCGAGTGGGTGGAAGCCCTCGACGAGATGATCGACGAGGCGGGTCCTGACCGGGCCAGCTACCTGCTTGAGCGGTTGATGGAACGCGCCGGGAACCTGGGCGTTCAAGTCCCCCTGCGCTGGAATACGCCATACATTAACACGATTCCGACCGAGGATGAAGTCGCCTATCCGGGCGATCGAGCCATTGAGCGGCGGATTAAGAGCCTGGTCCGGTGGAACGCCACAGCCATGGTGGTCCGAGCCAACAAATACGACGCCAATATCGGCGGCCACCTGGCTACTTACGCCTCGCTGGCCACCATGCTCGAAGTCGGGTACAACCACTTCTTCCGGGGCTCGTATCCGGGACCTGATGGAACCAAGCTACCGGGCGATTTCGTGTACTTCCAGGGTCACGCTTCTCCAGGAGTTTACTCCCGGGCGTATCTGGAAGGCCGCTTAAGTGAGGAGCACCTTCAAAACTTCCGTCATGAGCTGCGGGATCATCCAGGCTTGTCGTCGTATCCGCATCCCTGGCTGATGCCGAACTTCTGGCAGTTCCCGACGGTGTCGATGGGACTCGGCCCGATTGCGGCGATCTATCAGGCTCGCTTCATGCGGTATCTGGAGAATCGCGGCGTAATTCCCGCGACCGGCCGCAAGGTCTGGGCGTTTCTGGGCGACGGTGAAACGGACGAGCCCGAATCGCTGGGAGCCATTACTTTGGGCGCCCGTGAGAGACTCGACAACCTGATCTTCGTCGTGAACTGCAACCTGCAGCGCCTGGATGGCCCGGTTCGAGGCAACGGGCACATCATTCAGGAGCTGGAAGCGGCCTTCCGGGGTGCCGGGTGGAATGTCATCAAGGTGGTCTGGGGAGCGGGCTGGGATGACTTGCTGGCTCGTGATTCCAGCGGCCTGCTGATCAAGCGCATGCACGAATGCGTCGATGGTGAGTATCAAACCTTCCGCGCGCATGACGGGGCATTCCTTAGGAAGGAATTCTTCGGGAAGTATCCCGAACTGCTGAAACTCGTCGAGCACATGAGCGACGACGATCTCTGGAATCTCCGCCGCGGCGGCCTCGATCCGATAAAGGTATTCAACGCTTACCGGCGCGCCATGATGGCGCAAGGCCAACCCACCGTGATTTTGGCGAAGACGGTTAAGGGCTACGGGCTGGGCGAAATCGCCGAGGGCAGAATGACGGCCCACCAGCAAAAAAAGCTCACCGATTCCGACCTGATAAAGATCCGCGACCGGTTCAATCTTCCGCTCACCGACGAGATGGTGCAGCACGTCGATTTCTACCGTCCGCCGGAAGATTCCCCGGAGATGAAGTATCTGCGGAGCCGGCTGGAAGCCCAGGGCGGCAGTCTGCCGGAGCGCAAGGTCAAGCCGATCGAGATTAAGGCTCCGCCACTCGAAATTTTCCACGATGTCACGGGCGGGTCGCGCGATCGCGAGGCCTCCACCACGGCTGCGTTCGTCAGCATCTTGAAAGCTCTGTTCAAGACCGAGATCGGCAAGCTGGTGGTGCCTATCGTTCCCGACGAAGCCCGGACTTTTGGGATGGAATCGCTGTTCCGGGAGCGTGGCATCTACGCCAGCCAGGGCCAGAAGTATAAACCCGTGGACTCGAACGTCCTGCTGTATTACAAGGAAGCCAAGGACGGGCAGATTCTCGAAGAAGGCATCACCGAAGCCGGGTCCATGGCTTCGTGCATCGCCGCCGGCACCGCGTACGCCAACTATGGTGTGCCGATGATCCCGTTCTTCATTTACTATTCGATGTTCGGATTCCAGCGCGTGGGCGACCTGATCTGGGCCTTCGCCGATTCACGCGGTAAAGGGTTCCTGATGGGCGGCACCGCCGGCCGCACGACATTGCTGGGCGAAGGATTGCAGCATCAGGACGGCCATAGTCCCGTGCATGCCAGTACGGTGCCTACCTGCGTCACGTACGATCCGGCGTATGCCTATGAGCTGGCGGTGATCGTGCAGGACGGCATCCGCCGGATGTACCAGGAAATGGAAGATCGCTTCTATTACCTGACCGTCTACAACGAAAACTACGTGCAGCCTCCGATGCCGGAAGGCGAGCACATCCGCGAGGGCATCTTGCGCGGGTTGTATAAGTACAAGCCGGCTGAGAAAGGCCCGGCCGCAGCGCAGTTATTTGGCAGTGGTCCGATGCTGAACGAGGCGCTGAAAGCTCAGCAGATTCTGGCCGAGCGCTATCAAGTGGCAACGGATGTGTGGTCAGTGACCAGCTACAACCAATTGCGCCGCAATGCTCTGGAGACGGAGCGTTGGAACCGCCTGCACCCGGCCGAACCGCGGCGCACGCCGGATATCGTCACGGCGCTCGAAGGCTCAAACGGTCCGATTATCGCGTCGTCGGATTACATGAAGATCGTGCCGGATCAACTGGCGCAATGGCTGCCGGGACGGCTGACATCGCTCGGGACAGATGGTTTCGGTCGCAGCGAGAATCGCGAGTATCTGCGGAGGTTCTTCGAGATTTCGGCGGAAGCGATCGTGCAGGCTACACTCGCGGCGCTTGCGCGTGAGGGTAAGATCGACCCGAAGAAGGCGGCAGCCGCGGTGGCAGAGATGGGGTTCGATCCCGAGCGGAAAGACCCGGCACGAACTTAGCCGCAAACAAACGCGAATGAACGCAAATGTTCGTTCGAGCGGAACGTATAAGTGTGCGCCATAATTGGGAAAGCATGACGGTGGCGCAGATCCAAATCCCTGAAACCGAGATCACTGACCTGTGCCGGCGCAATGGCATTCGCAAACTGGCTTTGTTCGGGTCGGTCCTCACGAACCGGTTCTCGGATGCCAGCGACGTCGATGTGCTCGTCGAGTTCCGGCCGCAGGAGCGAATCGGCTTCTTTCGGCTTGCGGATGTGGAAGCGGAACTGAGCCGGCTGCTGGGTGGACGCAAGGTCGACCTGCGTACGCCCACGGATCTGAGCCGGTACTTCCGAGACGAAGTGGTGCGAAGCGCGCTCGTCCTGTATGCCGAGCCCTGATGCTGTTCGGCTTCGCCATATGCGGGAGGCTGTTGTGACGGCGTTGGAGATGACTGCCGGATATGAGCGGGCCGACGTCGCCACAAACATCATGCTGGCCATGGCACTAACACGATGCCTTGAGATCTTAGGCGAGGCCGCTTCAAAAATGAGTGCGGATACTTCCTCTCGCTTCCCGGCGATTCCGTTCGCTAAGATCGTCTCGATGCGCAATCGGCTCATCCACGCGTATTTCGATGTGAACCTTGATATCGTCTGGATGACCGTAACTGATGATCTACCCACTCTCCTCCCTGCGCTGGATGATCCGCTTGCGTCGATGGATTCATGATGCCGACAGGCGATCGTCTGTCCTACTCGTAGCGGAGAGCTTCGGTCGGATTCAGTCTAGCCGCCCGATTAGCGGGCAATAGCCCGAACACCAGGCCCACCAGCATCGATACGGCTAGAGCCACCACAATCGACGTGAGCGAGATGGGGATTTGGACGTCGTCCACGTAATGGTTCACGGCCAGCGGAATCGCGACGCCTAAGGCGACGCCGGCCAGACCGCCGCCCAGGCTGATCAGCACCGCTTCAGCCAGGAACTGCTCGAGCACATTGCGCCGCGCGGCGCCCACTGCCATGCGCAGGCCGATTTCCCGGGTCCGTTCCGTCACCGTCACCAGCATGATGTTCATGATGCCGATTCCGGAGATAACCAGAGCGATCGCGCTGACCAGAATCAGCACCAAGGTCATGATCTTGGCGATATTCTTTGCGGCGTTCAGGATCTCCGACAGATTCTCCACTTTGTAGCGCGCGCCGGGGCGGTGCCGGGCTTCGATAATCGAGCGGACCAGCTGCGTCACGGTATCCACATCGGCAGTAGAGTGCGCCTGGACGTATAGCGGGTCAATTCTCTCGAGCGGCGCGAAGTATTTCAGAACGGTGATGGGAATCATGACGTTTTCGCCCGTGATTTCCGACTGTCCCAAGCTGCTGGTCCGTTCCTTGAAGGTGCCGATGATATCGAACTGCAAACCGTGAATCTTAATGGTCTGGCCAACGGCCTGCGACTGGCCGCGGAACAGCCTCTTGGCCAGACGCTCGGTCAGCATGGCCACATGATTGCGGCTCTCGATGTCGCCGGCGTCGACGAAGCGGCCGGCCAGCAGGGCCAGATTGCGCACCTGCGGATAATACTGATCGGCCCCGATGATGGAGACGTCCTCATCCCGCCCTTCGATGCGCATCTGGTCGAAATTATTCATCACGCCGGTGGCGGCCACGATGCGCGAGCCAAGCTGGTCGCGCACGGCCTGCACGTCGGAGACTTTGATGTAGTCTGCATCGGCGACGGCCATGGCGGGATTATTGCCGCCGTCGAATTGGGCGTAAACCATATTCGACCCGATGGCCTGGATCTGGTCGAGTACGTAGTCGCGGCTGGTTAGAGAAATGGTGACCACCAGGATGACCGAAGCATTACCGATGACCAGTCCCAGGGCAGTGAGGAACGCGCGGAACTTGTTGGCGCGCAGCGCTTGCACGCTGGACCGCAGGGCTTCTATATGAAACATCAGTTTCCGGCTTGGCTGAGCAGGGCGCGGGCGTCGTCGCGCGGCGGGTCGTCCGGCGTCAGGGGGCTGGCAATATAGCGCTCCAGAAGCTCGCGAGCTTCTTTCAGGTTGCGCTTCTGGTGGATGTAAGTCTCGGCGCGGGCGAACATCAGTTCCGGGCTGTCCGGGGCCGTGCGGGCGGCTTCCGCAAAGGCCTGATCGCTTTCTTTCACCCGTCCGCGATCGGAGAGGAATTTCGCCAGATCGATCTCACGCCCCGCCTGGTGCGGAGCCAGCACGATGGCGCGCCTCAACTGCTCCTCGGCAGCGTCATAGCGTTTCCGCTTACCTTCCAACTGAGCCAGCGCATGGAGTCCGGCGGGCATGTCGAGCTTGGCGATGCGCTTGGCGAGATTTTCCGCCTTATCGATTCCGCCGCCCAGGAATCCGGGCGCCTCCAGGTAGTATTCGAAGAGATTGGCGGCGGCCTCGCGATTGTCGGGATCGAGAGCGACGGCTTGCTCGAAATACTCGCGAGCTTTTCTGGCGTTCCCGGGAGCCGTCAGCACGTTGCCGGTTTCGGCGCGGCGGCCATACACGGTGCCCAGAAGCCGGTGCAGTTCGGAGCTCTGGGGGGTCAGCGCCAGAGCCTTCTCGAAGGACTCGGCGGCACGTTTGTAATCGCCGTTCATGAAGTGGCATTGTCCGGCGAGTTGAAGGGTATCCGCGTCCCGGTTAGGCAGGCGGTCGAGTATCGCTAGGGCCTGAGTATATTCGGTGCGCTGATAAAGTTCGTGGGCGCGATCCCATTCGGCGGATTTGGCTGAAACCGACTCAGGCGATAGCGCTAACACGAACAAAAGAATTAGAAATCCCCGCATCACACCCTGTGCCCTTATTCTACATCAATTTAGACGCAACCGAAGGGTGCGGGGGTTCAGCCTGTTTCGCTCTAGCACGGCAAAACCTGCGGGTTATGATGTGGAGGTGCCTCAGGAGACTCCCCTGCGGGGTGAAGCCGGTTCACGCCGCCAACCAGCAGCGCTTGTGCCGGTCTTGGAGGAGGATTTTCGGCGGGCGAGGCTCCGGACCTTATTCAAATGGCTTGGTTTAGCGCTGTTAGTCGTACTCGCGGGAGCGTGGATGTACTGGCGGTCCAGCGTTTCACTGACTACCCGTGATGCACTCAACGATGGTGAGCGGATGCTGAAAACGGGGCGCTACGCGGAGGCGATTCAATCTTTAAATCGCGTGGTGGCGGCGGACAGCAAATTGGCCGATGCATACCTCTACCGGGCACGTGCCAATGCCGCACTGAACCAGACTGAGGCCGCGCTCCGAGATTTCACGAAGCTGATCCAACTCCAACCTGCAAACAGCGGGGCATACCTGGAGCGCGCGGTGGTTCGGCTAAGAATGGAGGATTATCAGGGCGTCATCGCGGATAGCGGGGAAGCGATCAAGCGGGATCCGCAGCTCAGCTATGCGTATAACTTACGTGGAATGGCATACCGGGCGCTGGGCAGCGTGCCTCGGTCGCTGGAGGATTTCAACCGAGCGGTCGAATTGGGCCCAGGGGTAGACACTTATTTCCAGCGAGCTTCGGCATATCAGTCCGTGGGCGAGCACCACCTGGCGATTGCCGACCTGGATCAGGTTATTCTGCGTCTTCCTGGCAGTCCAATGGGATACCTGGCGCGCGCGCGGTCTCGGGAGGCGCTGGGCGACACGGCCGGGGCTCGCGGCGACCGTGAAACGGGGCGCCGATTGGAGGACCGAAATCCGCACCACTAGCGCGTTCTGGCCGACTGCTTTTGAATCGGCCGGTGCCATGTAGTATGCTGAACATGGAATCCCCAACCAGATTTTCTGGAGGTCTTCAACCCATGTCCACCTCAATTCGTAAGCTCCTGATGGTCGCTCCTCTGTTCCTGTTTGCCGCGGTAGGCTTCGCGCAGACCTCGAACATCCAGGGAGATGTGGTCGGCCTCGACGGCAAACCGCTCCAAGGAGCGCAAATCCAGCTCGACCGCACCGATATCAAGCAGAGCTTTAAGGTCAAGACCGACAAAAAAGGCCACTTTCTCTACGCCAACCTGCCGACTGGCGTATACAACATCACGATCCTGGTGGACGGCAAAAACATGGGCACCATGACCGGCATGCATCCGCGGCAGGGCGATAATCCGCCGGTGCAATTCGATCTTTCGAAGGTGGCGGCTGCTGCGGCTGCTGCGGCTGCGGGCGAAGGCCCGGCTGCGGCTCCTCCCAAAGAAGAAGGGATGACGAAAGAGCAGCGGGCGGAATACGAGAAGAAGTTAAAGGAACAGGAAGCCGCCATGGCGAAGGACAAGGCGCTGCAGGACGCCTTCAACGCCGGCATGGAAGCCAAGACCGCCAAGAACTATCCGGTGGCGATCGAGAATTTCGAGAAAGCCAGCACCATGGCTCCGACCCAGCATGTGGTGTGGGCGCAATTAGCGGAAGCCTACATCGACCTCGGCGACACGAAGACCGGTGCGGACCAGCAGGCGGACGTTGATAAGGGCATCGCCGCGTACGCTAAAGCGGTGGAAATCAAGCCCGACGACCCCAACTATCACAACAACTACGCACTGGCCCTGGCCAAGGGCAAGAAGATGAATGAGGCGCAGGCCGAGCTGACCAAGGCCGCGCAACTGGATCCGCCGCAAGCCGGAAAATATTATTACAACCTGGGGGCTGTGTACGTAAACACGAACCAAGGCGAAGCCGGGGAAGCGGCTTTCAAGAAAGCTATTGAACTGGATCCCAATTACGCCGACGCGTACTACCAGTTGGGCTTGGTCCGGATCGGCCGGGCCACGGTGGGCGCGGACCAGAAAATGGTGGCTCCGGCGGGAACCGCCGAGGCGCTTCAGAAATACCTGGAACTGAAGCCGGATGGCCCGAACGCGGACGGTGCCAAGGCGCTTCTCGAATCGCTGGGCGCGACGGTGCAGACCACCTTCGAACGTCCGGGCGCAGCCAAGGGCAAGCAGCCGGCGAATCAGAAGAACAATCAGAAGAAATCGAAGTAGCGCGTCATGCGGCTGATCCTCTACGTGGTCGTGGGGGTCATTATTTTGACCTTGCTGCGATCGATCATAGAGGCGGTCGGCAAAGCGTTTTCGAGCGGTGTTTCCTCTCCACCGCCGCCGGTCGAGCCACGGAGTCAGGCGGCGCAATCGCTGAAGAAGGATCCGGTGTGTGGGACTTTCGTGTCCTCAGCCACTGCCATGCAAAAAACCAAGGGCGGGGAGACGTATTACTTCTGCTCGGCGGAGTGCCGGGATAAGTTTTAGCGCGCCGGTTTTCTTTTACTCTTGGCGCAGAGCGCTCATTGGGTCAATCCGGCTTGCCCGGCGAGCCGGCAGAAAACTCGCAAATAGGGCAGCGCCCACCAGCACTACAATCATGATGGCGAAAGTCATGGCTTCGTTGTGCTGCATTCCAGAGACCGAGCGCTCCAACAGATTCGCCGCTCCCAAGGCGACCAGCGTTCCTATCACGACGCCAGTGAAAATCATTCCCAGGCTCTGGCGCAGCACCAGCCACATGACCTCACCGGCGCTGGCCCCCAGCGCCAGCCGCACACCAAATTCCGGCACTCGCCGGCTGGTCAAGTACGCCACAACGCCGTAGATGCCGATGCACGCCAGTAGCAAGGCCAAACCTGCGAAGATGCCGAATAGCAGAAGCAGGAATCGTTGTTGAGCGAGCGTGCCACCCGCGAGTTGTTCCATGGTTCGAACTTCCGAAAGAACTTGATCGTTGGAAGCTCCCCGGACTCCCCGTCGCAAGGATGCGACCACATTCAACGGCGCGCTGCTGGTACGGACCGCGATGGACATGAGTTCGGACCAACGCCGCAGGAGCGAGTCTGGCACTTGGCTAAAGGGATAGTAGAACTGTGCGCGCACTTGGGCTTGATCGTCATTGGCGAGCCCCCAATGGCGGACATGGCCAACGACACCGACTACTTCGACAGGGGCGGGACCCATATCCGGAATCCAAAGTTGCTTGCCCACGGCTTGCTCTCCGCCGAAGGCTTTTTGCGCCAGGACCTCGTCAATGACGACAACGGGCTGATTGCCCATCCGGTCCTGGTCATCGAAAAACCTCCCGAGGCGCAGGGGAATGCCCATGACCTTCAGATAGTCCGGGGTGACGCTGGTCGCCAACGCAAGGGGCATTTCGTTGCGCGGCGGCATCGCCGGACTATTCCAGTAGCCGAGTTCGTTAATCCCTTCGCGCATGGGCACCGTATCGACCATCGCAATGGATTCGACTCCCGGAACGCGGCGTGCGTTCTCTAAGACGTCCTGCCAGGCCCCGCGAGTTTTCTCCGGATTGGCGAACGCGCCCGGTGAAAGCGCCATGCGAGCGATCAGAACATTCTGGATGTTCACACCAGGGTCAAGGGATGACAGCCGGAGGAGGGTGCGGCCCAGCATGCCCGCGGAGACCAACAGTACAACCGCAAGGGCTATCTCGGCCGCAACAAAGCCACTGTGGAGACGGCGCGAACCTCCGGCTACGGTGCGAACTCCGGCGCGGAGCGTCTGTTCCAGCTCGCGTGCCGGGGCGCGCAGGGCCGGCGCTAATCCGAAAAGAATGCCGCATGCAAGCGATACCGCGATTGCAAACAGCAATACGTGCCAATCGAGTTGGACTTCCTGGGCTCGCGGCAGACTACCTGGCCAGAACGCCACGAACGGGCGAAGACCAGCCGCTGCGAAAGCGATTCCGATCCCGCCTCCGGCAAGACCCAATACCGCACTCTCCGTCAGACATTGGCGCACCAAACGGCTGCGGCCGGCCCCGAGCGCCACGCGCATCGCCAGTTCGCTGTCGCGCGAAACCGCGCGTGCCAGAAGCAGGCTGGCCACGTTCACGCATGCAATCAGCAATACCAGGCCAACCGCGCCGAATAGCAGCCACAGTGTTGACCGGGCTTCCCCAACTTCCGGACGCAGAGGTTCGGCTATGAAGGTGCGGCCTGCATTGGATTTTGGGTATTGTTCGGCCAACTGGTGGCCGATCACCGCCAACTCCGCCCGCGCGCCCTCCAGTGTTGCGCCAGGACGAAGACGTGCCCAAGCCCGAAGTCCGATATGCGCCTCGCGATTCTGCATGAGCGGCTGCGTGTCCTGACCAAGCAGCGTAAACAGATCCACGTCGTCGTCCCCCAATCTAAATGCAGGCGGCATGACGCCGACGACGGTATAGGATTTTCCATCCAAAACAACGCGGCTGCCGATCGCGCCTTGGTTTCCGCCGAAGCGGCGCTGCCACAAGCCGTGGCTGATGATTGCCACGGGCGCTGCGCCAGGCCGGTCTTCCTCCGGCAGGAAGGCTCGACCCAAGACCGGGGCAACCCCTAGAACCGCAAACAGTCCGGCTGAGATCTCGCGAGCGTCGGCATAATCGGCTTCTCCCGGTTCACTCAGCGTCCCTCCGCCGTACCGCCAAGCCGCTATGTCCAGAGCGTGACTTGCGCTCCGGCTATCCAGAAAGTTGGGATACGCAAACGGCCACAGATTGCCAAACTGCGTTGGTTTGTCTGTCTTTTCCCGCAGCGCGACCAGCCGATCCGGATGCGGGTAAGGCAGCGGCTTCAACAGTACACCGTTGACGACGGTAAACATGAGGGTGGTTGCGCCGACGCCAAGCGCAAGCGTCAGTAACGCGACCATGGCAAACCCCGGTTTTTGCCGCAGTACCCGAAGCGCGTAGCGAAAATCCTGCAACAGATCCTCTAGCCAGCGCGTGCCACGGGCATCCCGGCACTCTTCTCTTACCTGTTCCGGACCGCCGAACGCCAGCCTGGCTTGCCGTCGCGCTTCCGCGGGATCGTGACCACGAGCAATAAGATCGGCGGCGTGTTGCTCCAGGTGAAAGCGCAGTTCCTTGTCGAGTTGCTGGTCCATCTGCTTCCTATGCCAAAGGCGATGCCACCAGTTCATTTTGTGCCTCCCTCGGACAGCTCAAGGATGAGACCCACGGCTTCCGTTAATCGCTGCCAGCTCGCGGTCTCCTTTTCGAGCTGAGCACGTCCTTTCCGGCTCAGGCGGTAGAACTTGGCTTCACGCCCGGTCTCAGACTCCTTCCAATCGGCAGCTAAGAAACCGCGGTTTTCGAGCCTGTGCAATGCGGGGTAAAGCGAACCCTGGGGCGCCTGGACCACATCGCGCGACACCTGCTGCAGACGTTGCGCGATCGCATATCCGTGGACCGGACCAAGCGCGACAATTTTCAAAATCAGGAGATCGAGGGTGCCTTGAGGAAGATCGGATTTCGAGGGCGCCACGTTAGATACCTCGTTCTTCTACCTATTTAACATACCAATATGTAGGAGCGCAAGGTATGGCTAGCTTTTTGTGGATCGAAAGTGTCCTTTCAAGTGAAACAAGACGGCACTGAACCTACTCGGGAGCACTCGTGGGCGGGACGATACCCTTTAAACGCAGATAGACGGCCATGTAGCCATACATTTCATTGGAGTGGCGCACCAGGTTGTAAAGCGTCGCGAGCTGGGTGCGGGTTGGCTCGGGCGGGAACGGTCCTCCGAGGCGCGAACTGACCATTTCCCGGGCCTTGGCATCGTTCATCGAATCGAAAACGCCGTCACAATAAGCGAAGGATTCCTTCAGGGCCGCCACCAGTTCCGCCTTGGACGTCTTGGAAGCCGCGCCGAGAGGTTTACGTTCCCCGTTGAGTCCCGTGCACAGTTCATATTGGCATCGGCTATGTGGGCCACGCGCCGGCCAAAAGTTTCGACGTCGGGTGTCGGCCGGAAGCTATAATTCTCCGCCGGCATCTTTTCGGCCAATCTCACCAGATTGTTCTTGATGGTGCCGTACATCCACTTCACTTCCGAACTCAGAGGATCCGGGGTTTGCGCCTGAGCATATGCGGCGCAGCCAACCAGCGCGCCGGTGATCAACCAGTGAGAACACTTCGAAAATATTCGGTGCATCGTAACTACTTTAGCTGTCCGGGCCGAGTGGCGCGTGGGAGGTTCCCAATCGCTATCAACTGTGAAACCTTAACGCCAAGTGGCGCATTATTACCTCCGGGTATCCCTCCGTCGACTACATCACCGAGTTCGAATATGCTCCCGTGATGAATAGCGGCTATCGTAAGTGCACCGCCGTATCGATAGTGATTTTCCAGTAGTCAGGCGCAGAGTAAGGCGCCGGCGTCGAAGGCGAACGTTCCGGGGTCGGACCCGGTGGCTTGGCGCAAGGACTCCAGAGAATCCGTGAAATAGGCGCGCTGCAACCAGCGGGATCCGGCGAAAGAGTCGCGGCCGTGGAGCACGCGATCGTCCTTAAACAAGAGCCCGGTTCCGGGCCCGACGACGACCCGTGCCGGTTCCAAGGACATCAGGAGCGCGCGGAAGCGGTCGAGCGCCCCGGTGGCTTCGGGCGTCAACGGCTCGATCGAAGAGCTGGCGGCTGAGACGCGCGCCAAGCCCAGTTCATCGCGCCACAGAATGGGACACGGAGCAGAGAGTATCCCTCTTCCCGGCAATGAAAAACTGGCTGGACAAGCGTGCCGGAAGATGGGTTTGGCGAGCGAAGCCGCAAGATCTGCCGGAGCCGCTTCGATGATCTGGCCGGCGGTAAGAACCAGCGTGGCGGCATCCTGGTTGCGGAGACCGTAGAGTAAGATCCCGCTCTGGCGAAAGCGCCGCGGCAAGAAAGCATTATCGCTATGGAAGCCGAACTGAACCCGTCCGGCGTTGGACTGAATCCGCTCCATGCCCTGGATCGGCACGACTTCCTGGATAGGTGCGCCGAACTTTTCGTTCCGATAGGAAAGAATCTCACCATGCGTGCCGATGATGCCGCAAATCACGGCCTCGGAGACGGCTTGCTTATTGCGGGGGCGCATTCCATCGGCCGGAGTCGGAGGCAGTTCGGGATCGACCGGAAGGTTTTCGAACAGGAGAGCAGGGATGCCGGTGGGGGTGAAAAATTCCTCCAGGGCCTCCGCAAAATGCTCGGGTAAGTGCCGGAGGGCCAGATGAACAGCGGCGTCGCAAAACGCGGTCCAGGCGTTCAGATCGTGATAGTCGGGAAAAGCGAGCGCGGCCGCATCGCGCGTCCAAGATTCGCGATTGCGCTCGGGAAGACGTAAAAAGGGAGGCTCCACCGATAAGGAGGCCTGCGGACGGGGGAGTGTGGGAACGGACGCCATGCGGAAAGTAATCCTATTGTAGCGGAGGGCGAGGCATGCCTCGGCGTTGCTCTTCTGTAACCAGCCTTTTTACTTGAAATGCGGAGTTCTTACTTCCGCGTCTGGACGGCGCATGCGCCACCCACAAGGCTCCTAAGACTATCCAAAAACAGAACACTTCGCGAAACCACAGACTGGATCCCGGGTTTGGTAACAGCCGTGCTTCCGCTAAGTGCAAGGATCAGCGATGGATATCACATGTTCCTCTCAGCTAACCCGTCGGCTATCGGATAGTGTAGCCTGCGTGCTGTGTTATGTGCTGGTACCGATCTCAGGCGCGTTTTTCCTTTATTCCCGCCGCTACGGTGACATTTGGTCGGTTCGATTTCATGCCTTTCATTCGACTCTGATGGCAGGGCTTTGGGCGGCCGCTTGGGGCACGCTTCGGCTGATCGAAGGAATCTCGCCTTGGTTTCTGGCGACGTTAGCGGAGGAACTTCGATTTGTAATGAACCTGGGCTTTATCCTTGTTTGGGTGGCTCTGTTGGTTACCGCTTATCAACGGGGACGCTGCGCCACCATACCTCTGGTTCATATTCTCGCCGTTCGGCTGGCCCGCAAGTCTGAGACGCAATAGTCACTCAGTCTTCAGGCACCAAGCGATATCCGACGCCAGGCTCGGTTTGCAAGTACTTCGGCCGGGCGGGGTTACGCTCCAGCTTGCGGCGCAGCTGGGCGATATACACGCGCAGATATTGAGCCTGTTCGGTGTGCTGAGGTCCCCAGACTTCGTTTAGTAACTGGCGCTGCGTGAGAACTTTCCCGGTGTGCTGGATAAGGACCTGGAGCAGCTTGTACTCATTGGGCGTCAGGTGGACTTCCTGGGCGTCGACGCGGACGACACGTTTTTCGAGATCGACCTCAACGGGGCCGAAACGCACCACCGAGCCGGCGGCGTCTCCACGCGTGCTGGCCCGTCGCAGAGCGGCGCGAACCCGGGCCAACAGCTCGCCTATAGCGAAGGGTTTGGCGACATAGTCGTCAGCGCCCAGGTCGAGCGCGGCGATTTTGTCCTTCTCCTGGCCGCGGGCGGAGAGCACCAGGATGGGGATCTTTCCCCATTCCCGGACTCTCTGAATCACTTCCAGTCCGTCTCGATCGGGCAAACCGAGGTCGAGCAGAATCAGATCCGGCTGGCGCGATGCGGCTTGCGCCAAACCGTCCTCGGCAGTGATCGATTCCTGCAGGCGATAACCTTCGGCATCGAGCGCGGCGCGCAGAAAGCGGCGGATCTGTGGGTCGTCTTCGATCAGGAGAAGGAGAGGCTTCATGCGGACGCTGTTTTCGATTCGGAAGGGAGAGAGATCCGAAATATGGTCCCGCCGCCTTCGCGAGCCAGAGCTCGAATCGTCCCGCGATGGGCTTCGACGATGGCGCGGCAGATGGGAAGGCCGAGCCCGGCGCCGCGCACCTTCTCAGATTTGCCGCGATAGAATTTTTCGAAGATTCGCTCTTCGTCGCCGGGAGGAACGCCGGGACCGCGATCGCGCAGTTCAATGATCACGGCGGCGTTGTCTTCAAACGCAACCAAGTCGAGGGGGGAGCCCGGCGGCGTATACTTGGCGGCGTTCTCGATCAAGTTCCACAGTACCTGCCCGAGGAGCACGTCGTCCACGAACACCATTATTGGTAGAGCTTCGGGCGGAAGATTCCCGGCCAGGTCGGTTGAAACCACGCGGCCTTCAAGCTGGGGCTCCATACGCTGGAGCACGGTCCCGACGATTTCCTCCAGCGGATAGAGGTCGCGGCGGAGCTCCACGCCACCCGATTCAAAGCGTGTCATATCGAGCAGATTGCCGACCAGGCGGCTAAGGCGCACGGCTTCGTCGGAAATGCTTTCGAGCAGCTCCTGCTTGGTTTCCGCGGGCAACCGGTCGCCCTGTGAGCGCAGCGTGGAGGCGGCGCCGGTGATGGAGGCGAGCGGCGTGCGAAGGTCATGCGACATGGCGCTCAGCAGGGAACTGCGCATCTGTTCGGTCTGCATGTGAACCCGAGTTTCTTCCTCGGCCCTCTGGCTCATGGTGCGTTCTATGGCCAGGGCAGTCTGGCTGGCGAAGACTTCGAGCAGATGTTGTTGTTCGGGTGCGAAGATGCGATTCTCCCCATTGGACACGACATCAGGCAAAACGGCCAGGACGCCGAAGGTTTCGCGCGCTCCGCGCAAGGGAAGATAGAGCGCCGTCGCGCCGGGCAGCGTGTCGGTGCGCAGGCCGGCCTTGTGGCCATGATCGAAGACCCACTGCGCGATGGCTTCCTCAGAGGGCGGCACGGGTAAATGATCGGAAGTGCGGCGGCGGAAGGAGAGCTGGCCGTCCTCCGGCAGGAACATTACGACGCGCGCGCCAAAGACTTCCTCGGCCAGGGTGGCGGCGGCTCGGGCAGCTTCAAAAACACGAGTCTCCGCGGCGAGCTTGCTCGACAGGCGGTACAAGGCTTCCGTGCGGGCTTGGCGCACGGCGGCTTGACCAGCGTGCTCGCGCAGCCGGGCGGTCTGTGCACTGATGACCAGAGCGACTAACAGCATCATGGCAAAGGTAAACACGTACTGATAATCGGAAACCGCGAAGGTCAGGTAGGGAGGCACGCAAAAGAAATCGAAAGCGGCCACGCTCACAAACGAGACCGTCACGGAGACCCGGCGGCTACAGCGCATAGCGACCGCGACCACCCCGCCCAAATAAATCATGGCGAGATTGGTGGCAGCCAGGGTGTCGCGGAGGAGTAGAGAGGCGATGGTTGCCACGGCGACTATGGCTGCGGCCAGGAATGCTTCGCGAAGTGGCACCACGCGTCAACAGTATCAGGTCTCGTCTGGTTTGCGAATTTCGGTCTCCAAAGAACCCAGGATGTCGCGGCGATCTCCGCTGTCGAGATCACGTTCCAACCTGCGGAGCGCCACTCCGACAACATCCCGGTGGTGAAGCCGGGAACCGACGCCGGACTGTGCGCAGAGCCGCAGCCAGATGCGATGCAGGCGGTCGACGTCCTCCGGCCATAGCCGCGGAGGATGAGGCCCCAGGTTCACGTAGATGGAGGGCCGATCGGGATTGGTGATTTCCAGGGAAAAAGCGTGGCGCGGCTCGGCGAGGCGCTCCCAGGCGAGGCCGATGCGGCTGGCCAGCTCCTCCGAGGCCATGCGGGCGGATACTCCGACCACCAGCTTGGACACCTGAAGCCGTGCTGCCGTCTGAACCATTGCGTCAAAGGGATCGACGGCAGGGACCACCAGCAGTTCGACACTCTTGCCTTGTTTCTCCGCCACGGAGACTACGTGTGAGAACAGCTCCTGCTCGTCGTGGGCAAAGAGCTGATCATCCTGAAGATCGTATTCCGCGGCGCCGGTAGAGAGTTGGCGGACGGTCATGACCACGATGTCGTGGCGGCGCAAGTTGGTTTTCTCCAGAGCCTTGTTCAGGTGCCACAGACGGCGGGAATCGCGAACGGCGACCAGGATGCTGCCGGGCCGCGCATGGAGAGTATCCGTGCCGATCTCGGCCTGGTGATCCAGGTTGAATTTCTCCAGATCCGCACGATGCTCTTTCTTCTTGCCGGCGTTGATGTGTTCGGAAACCAGGAACAGAACGTAGAGAACGATGGTGAAGGAGACTCCGTAGATGGTCGCGATTCTTTTCGTAAACAAATTGGCGATAGCGACCAAGAAGAGGATCGAAGTAGTAGCCGCCAGGCCGATGGGGATTTCCACCCTGCCCAGCCTGATGTTGAACGGGAACTTATACTCCTGGTCATGACGCTGGTAGCGCAGCACCAGCACTCCCAGAGCCTTGAGCGCGAAGCTCCACACTACGCCGAAGGCGTAGGCCTCACCCAGCAGGAGCACGTCGCCGCGGCTGGCGATGATGGTCGCGATCTGGAGCAGCGCCATCAGGTTCAGAATCCGGTAGGTGGTGCCGAACTTGCGATGCGGGCGGCGGAACCAGTCGAGCAATACGCCGTCCTCGGCCACACGATTCATCACGCCGTTCACGCCGATGAGCGACGTATTCACGGCGCCGGCCAGAATCAGTACCCCGACAATCACCACGAAGATGTGAAACCCGAGCTTGAGGGCAGCGGGTCCGGCGAAGTTGTCCACCAGGCCGCCGATCAGATTGTCGTAATAGGTGCTGCGGACCGCATCAGGAATGATCATCACGGCGAACACGGAGATCAAGCCAGTGCAGATTACGCAGTAGGTGCACACCATGTTGGCGGTGAGGCGCAGGTTCTTGAGCTTGGGATAGGCGAGTTCGCGGTACACCTGGGCGAGGGTCTCGAATCCGCTCATGGCGAGGATCGAGTGGCCGAAGGCCACGATGATCACCACGAAGGAAAGTTGCGCCCAGAAAGTTCCGTTGAGCCATCCCAGCGATTCGCTGGTCAGGCGAATATGCGAAGGCGTAGGCAGCGGGGGCAAAGTCGCACCGCCGCGCATGACCAGCGTGAGCGGGCACCAGACGAGGAGGATGACCACCATGACGGTGGTAATCTGCATGATGCGCAGAGCCTTGGTGCTGGACTCGGGGACGCCTTTGATGTTCGACCACCAGAAGTAACACGTCACGATGACGCTAAAGAAGACCGCAAAATAATTCGGATTCGTACGCCAGGTTTGGTGAAAAGCCAAACTCAGCTCGTTTAGGAGGCTCCCCAGATACAGCCCCGCGCTGACCACGCTGATGGGACCGGTGAGAATATAGTCCACCACCAGGGCAGAGACGGAAAGCTTGGCCACGGTGGGTCCCATGCTGTCGCGCACAACGACGTATACGCCGCCGCGCACGAACATACTGGAACTCTCCATGTACACGGAGCGGACCAGGTAGCTGAACAGCATCACCGCTACCACCATCCAGGGCGCGGACTTGCCGATGGCCTGCTCGGCGATGCCTCCGATGTAATACATGGTGGACGCCATGTCGTTCAGCACCACGGCGGCGGCTTGCCAGACGGAGATGAAGGTGAGGGCGACGGTGGTGGCGACGACTACTTTCGTGGTGGCGGAAGAGTTTGACGCGGGTACGGAAGCCTCAGTCCGCGGATTCATACGGCGACCACCAGGACCCGGCGTCCGTCCTGCCGTAACATTTTGGCTAGGGAGTGATCACATGAGGGCCACCATGAAGGCCACCAGCGCCTTTTTTGTGCGCCTACGATCACAAGCGAATCGGGCGGCAGCGCGCGGCGAATGGTTTCATTCCGGTCGCGGCAGAGGTAGATTTCGATAGCGGTGTCCTCGGATGCGATGGATTCGAGCGCGTGCTCGGTGAATTCCACGGGAACGGGCGGCGCCGCGAGGGGCAGGGGATAAGGGACCACCTGAGCCACCATCAGCGTGATGCGAGCGCCGAGACCTCGGGCCATGGTCCGGGCGGTTGCGAGCGCCATGGCGGTCCTGGGGAGGTCAGTGAAGATGACCTGGAGATCGAGCTTGCGGCCGTTCTCGGAGACATCGGGCGGCGCCGGTGAAGAGCCGTGCTTGAGGCGAACAGGTTCGTAATACACCAATCCCAGGCTAGGGAAATCCGCATAAAGGCGGCATTCATATCCGGGCCGGCAGTATCAAGAAAGTGTTAAGAGTATGATGTTCTTCATGCGTCTGTGCCGGTTTGGGGACTCGCGTCTGGGATTGGTTGAAGGCGGGACGGTCCGAGATGTCACGGCGGCGCTGGAGGTGTTGCCGGCGTATCGGTATCCGTTGCCTGGATACGACCCACTCATTGCGAATCTGGAGAAGGTGAGCGGGAGGATTCGCGAGATCGCCAGCAGCGCGCCGAGTTTGCCGCTCGAGAGCCAAAGGCTTCTCAGTCCGGTGGCGAATCCGGGGAAAATTATCGCCGCGCCAGTCAACTACGAGAGTCACCGGAGCGAGGTGGCGAGCGATTCGCAACTGAACGCCGGCAACCCCGGGCATCTGGTCACTATTCATAAAGCGGGATTGTTTCTGAAGGCCAACAGTTCACTGGTGGGTCCCGGCGAGGGGATCGCGCTGTGGCATCTGGAGCGCCGCAACGATCACGAAGTGGAACTGGCGGTGGTGATCGGCAAGCGCGCCAATAATGTGAGCGGCAAGGACGCGCTCCAGTACGTGGCGGGCTACTGCATTGGCCTGGATATTTCAATCCGCGGCCAGGAAGATCGCAGCTTCCGCAAATCCCCCGATAGCTATACGGTGCTGGGTCCGTGGCTGGTGACGCCGGATGAGATCCCCGATCCAGGCCAACTGGATCTGTCCATCCGGTTAAATGGCGAGACCAAGCAAAGCTCAAACACCAAATACATGACGCTGGGAGTGGCGGAGTTGATCGAAATGGCGTCGTCCTTCTACACGCTGCATCCTGGCGATATCATCAGCACGGGGACTCCGGAAGGCGTGAGTCCGATCGTGCCGGGCGACGTGATCGTCGCGGCGATCGAGAAAATCGGCAGCATGGAAGTGAAGGTTCGCGCGGCCCAGGTCGCGGTGGAAACCACGGCTTAAGGAGAGCCTCATGGCGGACACTTTGAGCACGACGTTTCACGTCAAGCCGGAAACGTCCGCTGAGCGGCGCGAATACTATCAACGCCTGGAACAGAAGCACGCGGCTCCCTTATGGGAGGTGCTGGGCGATCTGATCCCTGCGCAGCCTCGTCCGGCGGCGAGTCCCGCGCTGTGGCGGTATGAGGAAATGCGTGCGCTGCTGCTGGAAGCGGGCCGTCTGATCACGCCGCAGGAAGCGGAGCGGCGGGTGTTGATCCTGGAAAACCCTGCCATGCCAGGAACGTCACTGATCACGCAGAGTGTGTACTCGGGTCTGCAACTGGTGGCGCCGGGAGAGACGACGCCGACGCATCGCCATGTGACGTCCGCGATCCGCTTCGTGATCGAGAGCGATCAGGGCTATACGGCGGTGGATGGCGAGCGGACCACCATGCATCCCGGCGATTTCGTGCTGACGCCGTCGTGGACTTATCACGATCACGGAAATCCGGGCGATGCGCCGGTTATCTGGCTGGATGGTCTGGACATTCCTATCGTGAACATGCTCGGCACCAGCTTCGCGGAACCCTATCGTGGGGGTTTGCAGCCGATGACCCGGCCGGAAGGGGACGCGCAGGCTCGCTACAGCGAGGGGCTTCTTCCGCTGAACTATACACCTAGCAGATTGGCGACGCCGGTGTTCAATTATTCCTACGCTCGCAGCCGGGAGGCGTTGGATCGTCTGTATCGCAACGGGCCGCTGGACGAATGTCACGGGATCAAGATGCAGTACGCGAATCCGGCGACGGGCGGGTATCCCATGCCGACTATCGGCGCGTTCCTGCAACTCCTGCCGTCGGGATTTCACGGCGCAAGATATCGTTCCACCGATGCGGCGGTGTACTGCGTCGCGGAAGGTTCGGGCAGGAGCTATATCGGCGGTGTCGACTTCGAGTGGCGGAAAAGCGATGTGTTCGTGGTTCCGTCATGGTGTCCGGTATCGCACCAGGTGCATGGCGACTCGGTGCTATTCAGCTTCTCGGATCGTCCGGTACAAAAGGTATTGGGGTTGTGGCGGGAAGAGGCCCGATGCGTGTAAAATGTGTGCGCGGGGAGAACCCAATGAAGAAACTGGCTGTATTTGCGGCGATGGTGATGGGAGCGGCGCTGCCGGTGCTGGCGCACCATTCGGTGTCCGCGGAGTTCGACGCCTCCAAACCGGTCAAGGTCAGCGGCAAGATCACCAAGATCGAGTGGATGAATCCGCATGGCTGGGTTTACCTGGATGTCAAGAACGATAAGGGTGACATCGAGAAATGGCAGTTCGAGTTCGGCGCTCCCAATGAACTCGTTCGCCGGGGTTGGAAGCGAACAGACCTGAAGGAAGGCGACGAAATCACGGTTCAAGGCCTGATGGCCAAGAAGGGCAACTTCACGGGCAACGTGCGCTCCATCACCTTGCCCGGCGGCAAGCAGGTTTTCAGCGGAACCGCGCCGGGAGCGGACGACGGGAACTAACCTTCCCGAAGGCACATTCCTGAAGATTAACGTCACAAACGTCATAGACGAGAGCCGCATCGGCGCGTTCCAGATCAGCACATACCTGCTGTGTTTCGCGTGCCTGCTGATGGACGGCTTCGACGTACAGTCGCTGGGTTATGTGGCGCCGGCACTCAGCGCGGAGTTGCATATTTCGCGCGTGCAGCTCGGTCCGGTGCTGAGCGCGGCACCTCTGGGCGTGCTGATCGGGTCGATCCTGTGCAGCATGCTGGCCGACAAGATCGGGCGTCGTCCAGTATTGATCGCGACCACGCTGTTTTATGCGCTGCTGACGTGGCTGACTGCGCGCGCGTATTCGCTGGAGGAACTGCGGATCGTGCGGGTGATCGGCGGGATCGGCATGGGCGCGATTATGCCGAACGCGATGGCGCTGGTAGGCGAATATAGTCCGCGGCGGTCGCGTGTCACCATCATGATGATCGTCTCGAACGGATTCACGGCGGGCGCGGCACTGGGCGGGTTCGTGGCGGCGTGGCTGCTGCCCCGATTCGGCTGGCGGTCGGTGTTCTACTTCGGCGCGGCGGTGCCTCTGGTGATCGGCGTGCTAATGATCGTGTTGCTGCCGGAATCGCTGCAATTTCTGGCTTTGCAGGGTAAGCAGGTGACGCAGCTGGGGCGCTGGTTGAAGCGGATCCAGCCGTCCCTGAATGTTAGCGGCGCGCAGTACGTCACCCCCGATGAACCGAAAAAAGGCGGCGTCACATTTTTCCGGCTGCTGCACGATGGGCGCGCGGCGGGTACGCTGCTGCTGTGGACCATCAACTTCATGAACCTGCTGAACCTGTACTTCCTCCAAGGCTGGCTGACTACGGTGGTGACGGACGCAGGCTATCCGCAGACCACGGCGGCCATGGTCGCCAGCATGGTGCAAGTGGGTGGAACGATCGGAGCTTTTACACTAGGCTGGTTTGTACATAAGCTCGGGTTTGTGCCGGTGCTGACGACCTGCGGCGTGCTGGCGAGCATCAATATCGCCATGATCGGACAGCCCTGGATTTCGCTGGCGATGCTGACCACGGTAGTATTTATCGCGGGCGTGTGCGTAACGGGGGGGCAAGCGGCGATCAACGCTCTTGCGGCGACGTACTATCCGACCGAACTGCGGTCGACCGGCATCGGCGCGGGCCTGGGTGTGGGCCGCATGGGCGCGATCATCGGGCCGACACTGGCGAGCGTGCTGCTGGGATACGGATGGTCGGCGCGCGATCTGTTTTTGGCGGCGGCGGTGCCTCCCTTGATCGCGGCGATAGCGATGATCGCGTGGAAATTCCTGGTGGGAACCGAGTCGACTGCGGACACTGAGACGCAGGTCACTGCTCACTAGCCGGCTGCGGTTTTACTTCTCGGGGGCGGCCTTTTGCTTGTCGATGTCCGAGGAGATCAAGCCTTCTTTGATTTCTTTGTTGTTCTCCGTACAGACGTACTCCATGATCTCTTCCTTGGCGGGCATCAGCTTCCAGACACGGGTATTCTTGAAGGGCTTCACGTAGGAGATAGGATCGTCGACGGTCAGCTCCTGGGTCAAAGTGTCATAGTCGGTGCGCGTGTATCGCTCGACGAAATGCGCCTGGCTGCTAACGGGATGCCCGCGCGTGTCGAGGATCATCATGGGCGAGGCGAAGAAGGGGCCCACGGTATCGATCACCAGGGTGTCGCCGTCCCAGTGCCCGACCGAGTGACCGTACCAGGTGGTCTGGCGCGCGTCGTCACCGGGGTGGGGGCGCCCGTCCAGATACACGACGTGGAACGCGAACATGGATTCGTGCAGGAACACCACTTGCGTGGGAGTAGCGACGATCTGGGTCGGAACCGGCGCATTTCCCGAGCGGGTGTAGCCCATGGGGTTGCAGTGCGCGGTTGCGTCGAAATCCTCGGGCTTGTAATTCTTGAACCACTCCGCGCCCCAGGTTGTCATCTGGATCGGCTCGGCGGGTCCTTTATAGCTGCAGCCTTTCAACTGGGCTCCGCAGTTATCATTCCGGCTGCTCTGGGTCATATCGATGACGAAGGGGTGATCCCATACGCCACTCAGGTCGGGCTTGCCGTTGGCGAGCTTGGGTACGGGTGGCTTGGCCTTGGTTTGCGCAACTACTTGCGACACGAGCGGCAGAGCGGCGAGGGTGACAACCAATGCGAATTTCATACTCGCTCACATTTTACATTTCTCAAAGAAGGGAAGCGAGCAGACCCCGATCGAACGGGCGCAGCGCGTCAATCGCTCCCATGCGTACTTTCGCCGGCCAATCGGGGTTCGCGATCAAGGAGCGGCCGACGGCGACCAGATCGAACTCGCCGCGCTCCAGCCGGTCGAGCAGGTCATCGATGCCGGTTGCGGGGACGCTGTCGAGCGAGCGGAAGGATGTCGTAAAATCCGCGCCGAGCGTGACGGATCCGACGGTAATGGTCGGCTTGCCGGTCAGCTTCTTGGTCCAGCCGGCCAGGTTGAGATTACTGCCGTCAAATTCGGGCGTCCAGAATTGACGCGCCGAGCAATGGAAGATATCCACGCCGGCGTCAGACAAGGGCCGCAGGAAGTGATCGAGCTCATCCGGAGTCTTCGCCAGCTTCGCATCATAGTCGCCGATCTTCCACTGCGAGATGCGCAGGGCAACAGGGAATCCGGGACCGACGCGCTGCCGCACTTCGCGGATGACATCCACGGCGAATCGCGTGCGTGCGACCAGATCCCCGCCGTAGAGGTCCGTGCGCTGGTTGGTTTTCTCCCAGAAGAACTGGTCGATCAGGTATCCATGCGCTCCATGCAGCTCGACGCCATCGAAGCCGATTTCCTGGGCCGATCGAGCCGCCTGCGCATAGGCTTGAACGGCGGCATGGATATCGTCCTGAGTCATGGCAAACTCGCCCGAAGGTCCCACCGGATGCGCGGGGTCCACAGGAGGAGGCCCGCTTGAGACTTGCAGGCCGACGTGCCAGAGCTGCGAGAAAATATGTCCTCCGGCGGAATGCACCTGATCGGTCACGCGGCGCCATCCGTTCAGAGCGGCTTCCCCGTACATGTGCGGCACTCTGGGATCGAAACCGGCGGATGGATGCGGCGGATACGTTCCTTCGGTGATGATCAGTCCCACGCCTCCTTCCGCGCGGCGCCGGTAGTAAGCGGCCACATCGTCGCCGGGGACGCCTCCAGGAGAGAACGATCGGGTCATGGGCGCCATGACGATGCGGTTGGGGAGCGCGACGCCCTTGATCGAGAAGGGCGTGAATAAGGCTTGCGGGGAGCGGGTCATGCGGGAAACACGGCTCCGTCGCCGATCACCGTATTCCACTTGCGGACGCGCCAGGCTTTGACCAGGCCGTTCCGAACGTACGGATCGGCCGCGGCAAACGATTCGGCAGGCTGCGGAGAGGGGCCGCGGAACACCAGCACGGCACCGTCGGGCGGATCGGCCAGGGCGCCGGCCATCACCAGTTCGCCGCGATGGGCGGCTCTTTGGATCAGCGAGAGATGTTCGGCGCGAAAGGGGCCGCGACGGTCTAGGTAGTCGTCCACCACGTCATAGAGCAGGAGGAAGTGGGTCGCCAAGATATAAGGATATCGCGTGGCGGCGCTACGGAAGGGCCGATTACACTGCCGGGCAGGGCACTGAGCGGCCCCGTATGATAATGGGAGAAGAACCGAGGACGTACTCTCATGAAGGCAAAACTCCGGCTCCTCTGCGCGTTCCTGCTCCTCGCGGCGGTTGCGATTGCTCAGCGGGCTATGAGCGTCGCTGACGTCATCACTTTTGTGGATTCCCAGATCAAGCTGAAAGGCGATGATCGGGCGACGGCCGAGTTCCTGCATGGCGTCAAGCTCACGCAGAAGCTGGAACCTCGCGATGTCGAGGATCTTCAGGCGCGGGGCGCGGGTGTCCGCACACTCCAGGCGCTGCGCAAGCTGAGCGAAGACTCCGCCGGGTTGCGTGCCGCTCCTCCACCGCAGGTGGTCGAGGCCCCCCCCGTGACACCTCCGCCGAGCCCGGCCGAGCAGACGGCCATCCTGGCCGCGATGAAGGATTACGCCCTCAACTACACCAAGAATCTGCCCAACTATGTGTGCGTGCAAACCACGCGGCGGCGTATAGAACCCACCGCACGCGGTTATCTTCCCCAGGGAGACGAAGTTCAGGAGTTGCTGAGTTTTGTCGACGGCAAGGAGAGCTACAAGGTTGAGATGGTCAACGGCAAGTCGCAGCCGAATTTGAAGCACGATCAACTCGGCGGCGTGGTTACTTCGGGCGAATTCGGGAGCATGCTGTTCAACATTTTCGATCCGGCGTCGGGCGCCGAGTTCCACTGGGATCATTGGGCCACTCTGCGCGGAAAACTCATGTACGTGTTCGCGTACTCCGTGCCGAAATCCAGCGGCTACAGTATGCTGCACGGAGGCGACGGAGAACCGAGACGTGAGTACACATCCGCCTACCAGGGTTTGGTGTACGCTGATGTCCAAACCAAAATCGTGATGCGGATCAAGATGGAGACGGTCGGCATCCCGGCCGACTTTCCGGTCCATGAAGTGAACCTTACTCTGGACTACAGCCCTACTAAAATCGCCGATCAGGAATATGTTCTGCCCTACCACTTCGAGCTGACTTCCAAAGAGGTCAGGGCCGAGACGACGAACCGGGCGGATTACAGGCTCTACCAAAAGTTCGGCGCTGAGGCGAGCATCACCTTCGGCGACGTCGAGCCGATACCCGACGATCAGCTCAAGGAGCAACCGGCGTCTCCCCAAAAGGCTCCGGCGACCGGGAAGAAGAAATAGTCTGCGATTTGCGGCCTGGGTTTTTTTGGCAGGCTTACTGCCGGCGCAGGATCAGCCGGCGCAATACCCGCGATTCCTGTCGAATACTTACGTCGGGGTCCAGCTCGGCTATATCGACTATCCTTTTTCCAGCTCGCAAGTGCAGCCTGGGTTCCAGGTGCAATCCATTCGGGTTTCTCACTTGGCCGCGCGCGTGTTTCTGATCGGACACGAGTTCAATCAGTATTTTTCGGCGCAGATCAGCGACATGCGGCCGGTGGAGTGGGTGGAGTATCGAAACGTGAATGGGGACCAAGGGCGGCATTCCGTGTGGATGAATGTCGCCGGTTTGACCGCGAAAGCGCGTCTACCTCTGACGAAAACAACGTCGGTGTACGGCGAAGGCGGCCTGGGACTGGTCACGCGAAAGGGATTCGCGATCAATGGATCGCCGGTGGTGTACGACGCCAGCTACGCCACGTTTTTGTTTGGCGGGGGCCTGGAGCATCACCTCAATGACAACTGGAGCCTTCTCACGGGAATCACGGCAGTTCCGGGGCATTCGGCCGACCAGCAGCCTCGCACGCTGTTCTTTTCCGGAGGACTCAATTACACCGTGCGGCATCTTCCCGCGGGGCAGGCGGGTTCAGATTCCGCGGATGGACCCGCTTGGCCGAAGAACATGATCCAGATCGGGTATGTGACCGATGCGCTGGGTTACTGCGCCAACGACTTCGTTTCTAAAGGCGCGGTTCCGGTTTTCTGGACGGGCTCGGTTCAAGTGGCACATGGGCTGTCTGTCGATTACAGGCGCAATGTATTTCACACCGGCCGGTTTTTCGCGCTCGATTGGGGCGCTAGCGTATCCTCCTGGCAAAGCAGGAAAGCGGACCAACGATTTTACACCGCGGCTATTTATCCGGCGCTACGGTTCGTCGCGGTTCGCACGAATCCGCTGGAATTGTATTTCGGTTATTCCCTGGCCGGGCCGGCCTTGATCACCAGGACAAGCATTGACGGAGAGGCGACCGGACGGGCGTTCACGTTTCAGGATTTCATGAGCGCGGGAATCTTGCTGGGGAGGAACCGAAGGATTACCGCTGAAGTCCGAATCGCGCATTATTCCAACGGCAATCTGTTCCCGCAGAACCCGGGGGTGACGATTCCACTCGGATTCTACCTAGGAACTTCGTTCTGAAATCGAGGATTGGTCCAGCTTTGAACGCCATCCCCAAAAGTAACCGGTCCAAACGCCGTTTCTGTGGTGGACCCACAGGCATAGTCGAAATGACAAATCCAGCCGTGGCTACCCAGGGTTTCTTTCAAGCCCTTTTCGATCTCGGGGGCGTGAGTCCCGATATGGAGCCGACGCACTTTGCGGTCCAGGTCGTCGATCGCGGATCGAACGATTTTCAGCTCTTCTCCCTGAACGTCCATATCGATCAAGTCCACGTGATCCAGATCG
>Ga0207674_10001577_pt1 | contig 29351 bp, 28 predicted proteins | sample KBSCornC72_FD_184303 | JGI IMG/M metagenome (GOLD analysis project Ga0207674, IMG submission 184303) | Corn rhizosphere microbial communities from Kellogg Biological Station, Michigan, USA - KBS Corn C7-2 (SPAdes) (version 2) | ecosystem: Host-associated > Plants > Roots > Rhizosphere > Soil ...
GTTGACCAGCACCACGTCGGCCCCGGCATAGTCAGGCGACATGTCGTAGCCGTCGGCGCGCAGCTTGGTCATGATCCGCTCGCTGTCGACCAGGGCCTTAGGACAGCCGAGCGAGACCAGCCCGACGCGCGGGGGTTTGGGGAGTGTCGTGACGTTCATCGGAAGGGCCGCGCCAATATAGGCATTTTGCGGCGAAAACTAGACGCTTACGCGCGAACTCCGATGAGCTCGGCCGTCGGCATGATCCTGCAGAACTCGTAGGCGAGCGTCGCGACGTGCGTTGTGTGGACCTGCTCGGCCGGGATCCACGGCCCGCCATAGGGGCAAGGCAGGTCGAAACAGTCGCAGGCGTCGGGGACGAGGACCATGTCCCAGCCGAGGTTGGTGCCCATCCGAACAGTCGTCGAAACGCACATGTCTGTCGAAATGCCGAACGCTACGACATGCTTTGCGCCGAGCTCCTTCAACTGTTCGTCCAAGTCCGTGCCGATGAAGGCTGAATTGACACTCTTTGTCATCAGCGGCTCGTTGTCCTGAGGTCCGAAGCCGGGCCTGAACGCATTGCCAGGGGCGCCCGCGGCGAGCGTCGAGCCGGATTGAACCGAGTCATGGCGGACGTGGATGATCGGGCGCTTGGCGGCTCGCCATGCGGCGAGCAGGGCGAGGCCGTTCGCGTCGACGGCCTGGTTCCAGCGGCGGGGCCAAGGCGCTACGTCGAACGCCTGCTGCATGTCGATGGAGAGGAGGACGGCGTCGTCGAGGTCGAGTTCCATGGGACGCCCCAATACTCCTGTCGGACGCGTGCCGCCCCACAAAAACGGTTGTGCAGCCCATAAGCTCGCCGCTTGTTCCTGACGCGCCGCACCGGCTAAGAGCCGCCGCGCCCGCCATCACCTGATCGGAGATTCCTGAATGCGCATCGCGATGATCGGCACCGGCTATGTCGGACTCGTTTCCGGCGCCTGCTTCGCCGACTTCGGCCATCGCGTCTGCTGCGTCGACAAGGATGCTTCGAAGATCGATGGCCTGAACGCTGGCGTGATGCCGATTTGGGAGCCGGGGCTCGAGGCGATCGTGAAGGCCAATGCCGAGCGAGGACGGCTGACCTTCACGACGGACCTCGCAAGCGCTGTCGAGGGTGCCGAGGCGGTGTTCATCGCCGTTGGCACTCCCGCGCGCCGCGGCGATGGCCATGCCGACCTCACCTTCGTGTTCGAGGCGGTGCGGGAGCTCGCGAAGTTCATCGGGCCTGGCACCGCGGTTGTCACCAAGTCGACGGTTCCAGTCGGCACCGGCGACCGGATCGAACAGATCCTCAAGGAAGAAGGTGTCACCGAAGTCTCCGTCGCCTCTAATCCGGAATTCTTGCGCGAAGGGGCGGCGATCGCTGACTTCAAGCATCCAGATCGGATCGTCGTCGGGGCTGAAGACGACCGCGCCCAGGAGGTGCTGCGCGAAATCTACCGCCCTTTGTTCCTCAACCGCGCGCCTATCCTGATCACCGGCCGCCGCACGGCCGAGCTCACCAAATATGCGGCAAACGCCTTTCTCGCGGTGAAGATCAGCTTCATCAACGAGATCGCCGACCTATGCGAGGCCGTGGATGCCGACGTTCAGGACGTCGCGCGCGGGATCGGGCTCGACAACCGCATCGGGCCGAAGTTCCTGCACGCCGGGCCCGGCTATGGTGGCAGCTGCTTTCCTAAAGATACGCTGGCGCTGCTGCAGACGGCCGACGCGGCCGGGGTCGATCAGCGGATCGTGAGGACCACAGTTCAGGTCAACGATGACCGCAAAGCGCAGATGGTCGAGCGGGTGAGCCAGGCTCTCGGCGGCAGCGTGTCCGGCAAGCGCGTCGGCGTCCTCGGCCTCGCGTTCAAGCCCAATACCGACGACATGCGTGAGGCGCCTTCGATCCCGTTGGTGAACGCGCTGGTTGAGCGCGGCGCAGCCGTCACCGCCTTCGATCCCGTTGCGCGCGAGCAGGCCGAAAAGACTTTCTCCGGGATCGAATTTGCCGACGATGCCTATGCCGCCGCAGCGGGGGCGGACGCCCTGGTGATCGTTACCGAGTGGGACGAGTTCCGCGCGCTCGATCTGGAGCGCATCGCCGGATCGCTTCGCGGCAAGGTGCTGGTCGACTTGCGCAACGTTTACGACCGCAGCGAAGCCGAAGAGGCGGGCCTCACTTACTATGGAGTCGGCCGCGGCCGGATAGAGCCCGCAGCATCCTAAGATATTATCTCCGTTTCGGAGAAATTATATCCGAAAACGGATCAAAGCTGATCGCAGCACGCAGCCCAGGCCCCGCATCGTCATCGGTCTCGGCTATCTGGGCTAAAGGGAAATGAGTTGGATCGGCCCGAGCCCCGAAGCTCAGGTGCTTTCAATGTGGTAGACGAGCGAAATCCCTTTCTATCGCTATCGCCATGTCGTGAAACCGGGGATTGCCGGCTGGGCGCGCAGGTCAACCAGGGACATGTCGCGGAGGTCAATCAGTTCCACAGTATTGCAGTACGACTTCTATTAGATCCATATTTCTCTCCGTGGCTCGACGTGCTGACCCTCTTCCTCACCATCATGACGATGCTGACGGGGTGGGGAGCTCGCTGACGAGTTAATTGGTGCCCGGATCTACGACCGGCGGTTGGTACTCCGAAAAGACGATCCGCCCACCGCTTTGACGTTCGATCTCAAGCTCATACTGTCGGGCCATCTCCTCATGGGCTTCGCGCGCTGCTGCATTTGCCGATGCGTTGGCGCGGGTGCGCTCCACCTGCTGTCGAAGAAAGACGTAATTCAGGTCCATTGCGAGTCTCCGGATCTGCCGATTTGCGGCCGATACGGCTCCAACCTGTGAACGGCCGATGATCGATAACAGCCATTCGCGATGTTCAGGGGCGGGCATGCGGTGGATGGTTGGGCGCGGTTTCGCGCATTGTCAGGAGCACCGGCGCGACGCAAAGCGCGACGAGTGCAATCATGATCCCCGGCGCGGTCGACCAGCCAGTGCGTTCGACGAGCCACTGCGCGCCGTACGGCGTCAGGCCGCCGAAGATCGCGGTTGCCATGGTCGCGCCGAGTGCCAGGCCGGTAATGCGGCCCTCGCCGGGGAATTGCTCGGCGGTGGCAACGGCGCCCACGGCGCTTACGGCGCCGGCAAGCATTGCAAGAATAACGGCACCGACCAGCGCCTCGGTGCGGGCTGTGCTCGCCATCAGCGAAAACATCGTGATCGGCAGCGCCGCGCTTCCGACGCAGAGGCCGACCAGCACCGGCTTGCGGCCAATCCGGTCAGTGAGTGCTCCAGTCAGGGGCGTGACAAGTATTACGGCAACTGCCGCAACGGTCGAGAGCCACAGAGACTCCCGTTCACTGAGTTTCCCCACCGAGGTGAGAAAAGCCGGCACGTAGGTGATACCGACATAATAGGTGATCGAGCCGAGCGCGGAAATGGAAAAAGCCCTGGCAATGCCGGCGCGATGGTTTTCGAGCGCGTGCTTGAGCGGCACCTCAGGAACCGTCCCTTCGTCCTGTTGCCGGCGGAACTCGGGGCTCTCGTGCATGGTCGAGCGGGCCACCCACACTGAAGCTGCAAGGGCGGCGCCGACGAAGAACGGAATGCGCCAAGCCCAGTTGTCCAGATCGGCCGGACTCATAAGGTTGACGGTCAGCGCCGACACGCCGACAGCGAGCAGTCCACCGACTTCGCTCGCTGCCGAGGCGCAGGAAGTGATTAGGCCGCGCCGACGCACCGGAGCTCCCTCCAGGAGATATGCAACGACACCGGTATATTCGCCGCCGACCGAGAAACCCATGACACAGCGCAGCGCTAGCAGCATCCAGCCTGCCGCCGGTCCGGCCATCGCCCGCGTTGGAAGCAAAGCGGTCGCGAGCATGGCCGCAGTCATCAGCGCGACCGACATCAGCATCATGTGCCGCCGCCCGCGCCGGTCGCCGATGTGGCTGAAGAAGACAGCGCCGAGTGGCCGCATCAGATAAGCGATCGCGAAGCCGCCGAGCGTCAGCAGCAGCGAGTTGCCGCCGCCGCCGTAGAACACGCGCGCCAAGACCGTCGCGAAATAGAGATAGAGCGTGAAATCGTACCATTCGACGATTGTCGAGAAAGCGGCAACGCCCAGCGAATGCGGCGGCAGGACCGGCGTCTCGCTATGGTGCGCTATGTCAGTCGCGGGTGCGCGGGGCGATTTCATCCAGATGAAGTAACATGTCAGCGGGATCGTCATAGACCCGGAGCGCACCGGCACGTTCGAGCTCATCGCGGCCGTAGCCGCCGGATAGAAGACCGATTCCAAGCGCTCCACAGCGTGCGGCGGCGATCATATCCCAGATGCTATCACCAATGACGTAAGAGCCTTGCGTGGTGGTCCCGAGCCGCCGCGCAGCCTCGACGAACAGGTCCGGGTCGGGCTTGGCGTAATTGACCTGGTCACGAGTGACGACGACCGCACTGTCCTTATCCACACCGAGACTAAGGAGATTGGCGCTCGCCGTTTCCATCCGCCCGCTGGTGGCTATCGCCCAAGGAAGCTGCAATTTGCTGAGTGTGTTCAGCAAATCGGCTGCGCCGGGCAACGGAACCACCTCACCTGACAAAGCCAGGAAATGCTCGGCATGCCGCGCGCGCAGGCGCTGGATGGTTTGAACATCGAGCGAGATTCCAAGTTCGCGCAACAGCTGCTGCGTGAAGAGTCCGCCGCTCATCCCGATCTTGCGGTGAATTCGCCAGATCGACAGCTCGATGCCTTCCTCGCCAAGCGCGAGATGCCAGGCGCGGACATGATTGTAGACGCTGTCGACGAGCGTTCCGTCAAGATCGAACAAGAAGGCGACAGGAGTGGTCACTTAGGCGCTCCTTTCCAGCATCCATTTGGCTAGTGTATCGAGTGCTTCGGATTCCACCTCGGCACCCGTTCGGCCGCTCCTCGTTCCGACCTTGAACGAATGATCGGCGTGCTCCACCAGGTGCAGAGTCGCCCGCGAGCCAAGAGTGGCAACGACGCCTTTCAGCAAATCGAGTTCCGCCAGCGCATCGCGGTCGCCCGAGACGAACAGCATCGGTATCTTAATCTGCGCGAGATGGTCGGCGCGCTCGATGCCCGGCTTGCCCGCCGGGTGCAGCGGAAAGCCGAGAAAGGGGAGCCCGCGTACGCCGGGAAGTGGTTCGATCGCTTGAGCTTGAGAGGTCATCCGCCCGCCGAACGAGCGGCCGCCGGCGAAGAGCGGCAGATCGGGCGCAAGCTTTCGCACCTTCGCTGCCGCCGCACGAACGGCTCCATGGGCCACCTTGGGCGGATCGGGGCGTTTCGAACCCTTCTCCATGTACTGGAATTGGTAGCGCAACGTCGCGATTCCCCGCTCTGCGAGACCCTGCGCATTCGATTCCATCGCCTTGTGCTTCATTCCCGCGCCGGCGCCATGTGCGAAGAGGTAGAGAGCTTTGGCTCGCTCGGGCCTCAGCAGTAATCCGGAGACCTGTTCCTTCCCGACGGGGATACTGATCGTCTGTAAATCCATTGGCGTGTTTACCTTTGCCAACCCTAACCGAATTTAAACCACAACCGCCTATCGCATTCCTGCCGAGCGGAGTCGCGAGTGGGTAGCATTGGACGCCTTCTAAGAACGGGGCGCGGAGAGAGTTCCGTGCAGGACGAATCGCGCGCGCAAGGCTCGCGCGCCGAGAACCTGCTCCAGGAGTTCGAAAGCAGCGGGAAAGGCTGGTTTTGGGAAACTACCCGCGAAGGGATGCTGTCCTACATCAGCGAGAGCGTTGCCGAGGCGCTGGGCCGAAAAGCTGAGGACCTGCTCGAACGCCCGTTCACCGACCTCGTTTCAACCGAAACCGAGGATGGGGCCGCCACGTCCGAGCGAACGCTCGGCTTCTATCTTTCCTCCCACGTCGCCTTCCAGGATCTGATCGTTCGGGCCAAGACGAAGAACGAGATTTGGTGGTCGATTACCGGACGTCCGGTACACGACGAAGTCGGGCGCTTTTTCGGTTTTCGCGGCTTCGCCTCCGACCTGACGAAAATGCGGCAATCCGAAGTCGAGCTCGACCGGCTCGCACGGCAGGATTCCCTCACCGGCCTCGCAAACCGCGAAATGCTTCGCCGCGCGCTCGACGATGCGCTGGTCGGAGCGGTTCGGAGGAAGCGCCGCTGCTCCGTGTTCCTGCTCGACCTCGACCGCTTCAAGGCCGTCAACGACACCCTCGGACATCCGGCGGGAGACACCTTGCTTCGGCTTGTCTCGTTGAGACTGACCGACGTGGTCGGCGACATGGGGCAGGTCGGCCGCCTCGGCGGCGACGAGTTTCAGGTCGTTCTGCCGGCCACGTCCGACAAGGACGAACTGTCGAAGCTTGCGCAAGGGATCATCGACAGCCTGTCGCGACCCTACACCATCAACGGCACCGCTGTGTCGATCGGCGCTTCGGTGGGCATCGTCACTTCGGACTATGACGACCGCACGTCCGACGATCTGATGCGCGACGCCGACCTCGCACTTTATGCCGCCAAGGCTGCGGGGAAGGGCTGTTTCCGCTACTTCGCCTCCGAAATGCATGATGCGGCGCGTCAGCGGCAGCTAATGGAATCGGACCTTCGCGTCGCGCTTGAGAAAGACCAGCTGCGACTGGTCTACCAGCCGTGCGTAGACGCTTCGACCGAAGCGGTCACCGGCTTCGAGGCGCTGATCCGCTGGCAGCATCCAGACCATGGGTTCGTCAGCCCCGTCGACTTCATCCCCCTCGCCGAGGAAATCGGTCTGATCAATGAAATCGGTGAATGGGTATTGAGGACCGCTTGCGCCGAGGCTGCCAAGTGGCCGTCGCACATCACCGTCGCGGTCAACCTTTCACCGATCCAGTTCAAATCCCCCGCGCTTCCGACCATTGTCCGGATGATCCTCAGTGAAACTGATCTTCCCGCGACGCGGCTCGAACTGGAGATCACCGAAGGGGTATTCCTCAGCAACGACGAGCACGTCCATGAGATGATTGGCAGTCTGAAGGCGATCGGTCTGAAGCTCGCGCTCGATGACTTTGGGACGGGCTATTCGTCGCTGAGCTATTTGCAGCGTGTTCCGTTCGACAAGATCAAGATCGACCGGTCCTTCGTCAGCGGCGCGTCCGACCCGGCGAGCCGCAACGCCGCACTGATTCGCGCAATGGTCGGCCTCGCCTCCGACCTCAAGATGCAGACGACGGCGGAAGGAGTCGAGACGCAGGACGAGTTGCAGCTAATCCGCAATCTCGGCTGCTCACTCGTTCAGGGTTATTTCTTCGGCAGGCCCATGCCCGCCGAGGAAGCCCGCGAACTCGCCGCGAAAGGCGCGGTGGATCGGCCTAGCGCCAAGTTTCCGGCGCGCGAACCGCGGATTCGGATCATTCGCGCCGCCCTGCTTCACTACCAGGGCCAGGTGAAGGGCGCGCGCCTCAGGAATATCTCCAGCGGCGGCGCGCTCGTCGAATGCCGCGAAGAGTTGCCAATGGGCGCCCAGGTCCTGCTCGACTTTGCCGCGGGGGGTCTGATCGAGGCGGAGATCCGGTGGACCCAAGGCACGCAGTTCGGCGTCCAGTTCAAAGAGAATTTCGATCTGAGACTCCTGCAACCCATGAAGTCGGTGGCCAAAGCCTCGGCGACGGTCGCAATGCCGGAATATCTGAAAGCGAACGACGGCTCCGAGGGAAAATAGGTCAACGGGCATTGGCAAAGTGCCGCCCCAGGCGTGCGATGAAGGCGCCCTTCACGCAATTTGGCAGGACAATGTTCGTAGATCACCTGCTCTTGGCCAATGCGGGGTAATGCGATGCACGACACGGATGTGACGCTCGGAAGGCCGACTGAGGCAGGCACACAGGTGACGGACTGTCTGCACGATGGAACCGAGGTGCCAGTCCGCCTGAGGCTGCTGAGCTATGATGGCCGCGAATTTGAATCGGCTCGGCCATTCGCTGACGGAAGCAGATCAGCATCCGTCTCGATCGAATGGGCTCGATCCGGCCTCGCGTAACCTCCCAGCAGTCGAAGATCGTCGAAGCCGAGTTCCTAAGCGACTGCCGGTGTGACGGCGCCTGGTAGGATTTCATCAACAAATGTCGGGTAGCTGACAAAGCTGGCGTGGCGGTGGACCTTTGAAAGGGGGCATCGCTGATGAGGTTTTTCAAGGCTAACCAATCCGTCCAATCCGAAGAGGATCGGGCGAGAGACTTGCGGCTGACGTTGATCGCTAGCCGCGCCCGTTCGCGCAATCCGAAGATGGAAGCTTCGCCGGAAGGGCCGGAGACCCCGCAGTGACGAGGCCAGTCTCGCTCGCGCGACTACGCGACATTTCCAGGCAGCGCTCGATCCGAAGGCCGCTGCTAATGCCGGTGCCCGCCCAATATGGTGACGAGCGTAGCGATGATCCGCCGACAAAGATCGAATGGCCCATTCCAAGCTGAGGTCCCAAGTCGTCTGTCCGTCCCTGCACGCCGTCCGTCGATAATTTGGATTATTGTTGAGGACTAATGATCCCGGGCCATTATGTGATCTGGCCAAGTCGAGGTCAGGAGGTTCGCCGATCAGATTTACGTCCGGCGCAAATCTTTCACTGTTGCTCGTGCAGCCAATGGCATCTGCTGGCGCCAAACCAGCTGCTCAGCCGGCCACAAAGGATTTGGCCGTGCCCAAGCTGGGTGCCGATGCGCGATCGGGCCACTTCTCAAATCGAGCAGCCGCGCAATCCTTCGCCGAGCCAAGGCACGGAGCATGTCGCGCTGAGGGCGATCGAGGTCGTTAGCAACAAGGATACCCCCAGGCCCAACGCGCGGCGATTTGCCATCAGAATTCGCCGTTCTAGGGATGCCCTTGGCGATATGCGCTTCAAGGCGATTGCGCGCGGTCCGATCAGCCCTGCTCAAAGCTATCAACGAGAAGCAGGTGATCTTTCCGGGGCCGGACTAAAGGCGAGATTGTGGCCCGAGCCGATAAATCCCTGCCCCGTGGGCAGGCAAGGTCGCGGCGAGGCGCTTGGACGCGGTTCCCAATGGCTTGCGCTCCCAAAGATCCCTTACGGTAATGGGTGAGTTCAATCCCAACCATCGCAGATCGACGCCGATGTCGCGCGGCTTGTCGGTTGTGTTGAACAGAGCGACATAAAGGTCGGGGCTCCCCTGAGGTCGCGCGGTCCAAACGCGCATTCCGTCCTCGACAAACAGCGGCTGATTGTCACTGCTGTGTTGGTTGACCGCGATCACTTCCGGGTTGGTGAGTAGCGCAAGGGTCGGAGCGTCGAGGTGTCTCAGGTCTCCGCCCATGATCAGCGGTGAGCGGGCGATGGACCAGAGCGTCATCACCGCGCGCTGCTCTGCGGGCGTGAACTTTGTGTCGCGCTGCCCGAGCGCGAGCCGCCCGAGGGGAAGCATGTCAGCATCGGGCCAGCCGCCGGGACGGCGGTGGGGATTCCAGTTCTCCAGCCGCGTGAACTGTGCCTCGAGGAGCGGCCACTCGTCCCAGAAATCGTCGCTGATCCGCCACATCTGAGCATTGCGGCGAACGTGGTCGGCGCGCGACACCGGAGTCTCGCCCGGCGACAGACTGAGCATGATCGGCCGCCCCGTCGCGAGGATCGCCTTGTGCGCCGCCTCGATCTCCGGCGCGTGCGAGTCATAAGGGCGGCTCATGTCGTCCATCTTGACGAAATCGACGCCCCACGAGGCGTAAAGGCGAAAGACGCTGTCGTAATAGGTCTGCGCTCCGGGCTTGCGCATATCGACGCCGTACATATCCGGGTTCCACGGGCAGATGCTGCTCGTGTCAGCAATATCCCGCGCGCGATATTTGGTGCCGAAAATGGGTAGATTGCGCTTGACGGCCAACCGCGGGATTCCGCGCATCAGGTGGATGCCGAACTTGAGGCCGAGCTTGTGGACCTCGGCGGCGAGCGGAGCGAAGCCCTTGCCGCCGGCGCTGGAAGGAAAGCGATTAGACGCCGGCAAGAGCCGGCCATTTCCGTCCATCGCCGGCACCGGATCGCTATTGTAAGTGTAGCTCTTGGCCTCCGGTTCGTACCACTGGATGTCGACGGTAAAGACGTCGTAGCCGGACGGCAGCAGCTGCTCGGCCATGATGCGAGCCGTCTCGCGTGCCTGTTCCTCGTTGATCGTCGGACCAAAGCTGTTCCAGCTGTTCCAGCCCATCGGTGGCGTCTGCGCGAGAAGGCGCGGACGCTTCGTTGTCGTCTTTGCGGTTGAAGCCGCGATCAAGGGAGTTGCGGCCGCGAGGCCCAGCGCGGAGCGGCGGGAGAGCTTCATGCAGTAACGGTCCTCAGTTCGAAGAAGGGCGCATCGGTGCCGCGCGTTTCGAAGCGGATGCGGATCTTGTCCTTACTGCTCGTCGGTTCAGTTGGGAGCGGATATTCGACGGCGACGAAGCGCTTGACCGGCGCGGCCTTGCGCTGCTCGCGGACCAGTTCCTTGCCGTCGACCAGAATGGCGAAATCCTTGTTCACGTGCTCGCCCCAGTAGAGCACGCGAAGCGCCTGGGCGGTCGACCGCACCGCCATCGTCACTTCGACAAAATTGCCGAGGCCCCACCAGGCGTCGCGCATGCCGCGCCCGCCGTACTGCCAGAATTCGCTGAAACTCGTTTTGAGGTCGTGCGCCCGTTCCTGATCGTGCTCACCGGGTTGCAGCAGGTCGATGGTGCGGCCGTCGATCACCGCCTTTTCCTTTTGCGCCGCCTGGTAGCTCGCCCATTCCTTCTGCCATTCGGCGCTGGTGTAGAGCGGCAGATAGGCCGACGTTCGGCGGTCGTACTGGTTAAAGAAGGGCTTGAGCGCCAGCTCGCCCGGCAGTCCCCCCGAAGCCTGGAATTCATGCTTGCGAGGATCCACCAGCTTCAGCGCAGCAGAGGTCAGGCCGGGCGTCGGCCCTTCCCACGCCGGGGTCGCCGGGCCGAGATCGGCGGCGAGGACCACCGGGCCATGGGTGAACGCAAGCATCTTCGGGTTGTCTGGCGTCGGCTCGGACTTGAGCTGCATCGGCAGCACTAGCTCAATCTTGTCGCCGGCCTTCCAACGGCGCGTGACCACCGCGTAGCCGTCGCGCTTCTCGAATGTGGCGGGTCTGTCGTTCAGCTGCACGGACGGATTGTTGGCCCAGCCTGGCAGACGGAGTGCAATGGAGAGCGACGCCCTTGGCGCCTTGCGCACCGTCAGCCCGATCGTCTGATCGAATGGAAAATCCGTATCGAGATCCAGCTTCAGCCCGCGCTCGGCCCAGTTCAGCGTCGAGGGGATGAACAGATTGACGAACAAAGTCCCGTCTCCCTGCCAATAGATGGAGTCGCCGTGCTTGGAATGACTCTCCATCCCCGTGCCCACGCAGCACCAGAAATTGTCGAACGGCGTCGACCAAGTGCGCTTCGCGCCAGGTGCGAGCCCCATGTAATAGACGAACATCCCAGTTTCGGGATGCTGCGCCGCCATGACGTGATTGAGGTGCGCGCGTTCGTAATAGTCGAACAACGTCGCATCCGGTTTCCAGCCGTACAGGTGCCGGGTGAGCTTGAGCATGTTGTAGGTGTTGCAATGCTCGCAGGTGCGGTCGGACAGACGGTCCGCGATTATTTCGGGCGTTCCAAAGAACTCCTGCTCGCTGTTGCCGCCGATTACGTAGCTGTGATGTTTGGTCACCGTCTCGTGGAAGAAGCGCGCCGCCGCCGCGTCGCCGACATTGCCAGTCAGCTCATACAGCCGCGCTAGGCCGATCACTTTCGGAATCTGCATGTTCGAATGATGGCCGGGAAGGACGTCTCGCCGCTCTGACAAAGGGTCGAGAATTGAGCGATCGCGGATGCGCTCCGCGAGCCTCAGATAGCGAGGATTGCCGGTCAGCACGTAGGTGTCGGCGTACGTCTCGTTGAGGCCGCCATGCTCGGATACGAGCAGCTTCTGCATCTGCTCGTCACTGAGCGCCTCGAGCACTTCGGCGAGATAATCGCTCATGCCAATCAGAACCGGCTTCGCCTCGGCCATATTGGCGAGGCGGATCGCATCGATCAGTCCGGCATGCACCTTGTGCCAGGTGTAGAGTGGTACCCAGCCGTCGTTGAGCGTGAAAAGCTCGGAGCGGACGTCGCCGCGGCGAATCTCCTCGAAGACGATCTTTCCGTCGACCTCTTTGCCCGCGCGATTGACAGTCGTGGCGCCAATGTAGCCATCGCCGTGCGCCTTCTGTGTCTCGGCAAGTTCCGCGACGATGTATCGGACTCGGCACCGCATCTGCGGGTCGTCGTTCTGCGCGTACATCAGCGACAATGCGGAGAGGTAATGACCCAGTGTGTGACCGGCGATGCTCTCATTCTCCCAGCCGCCATAGCGCGCCGCTTTCGGCTGGAGGCCGGCGCCCTTGCGAAAATTGTGCAGCAACCGGTTCGGATCGAGCGACAGCAGATATTTAGCGTTGGTTGCGAGCGCCGTCGCCCAAATCGACGGCTTCAGTCGCACCGTGCTGAGCGGTAACGGCCGTGCTTTGATACGAGCGTTTGGGCCGGCAGCAAGCGCGGTCCGCGGGCTCGCCACAGCGACCGCGGCCACGCTCGCCGTCGAGGCAAGAAATGTCCGGCGATGAATCACCGGCACTGCCCAAGGCGGACCTGCACCGCTCTTCCCGTATAACCGATGTCGCGCGTCAGCTGCGGTACGCTACCGCAGATGATTCGAAGACGCGGATTTAACGGATAGGTCCCGTCACGAGATGCGATTGAGAGCGTGCGGCTCCGGTCCTTCCAAGTCAGTCGGACGGCGCTGAATTCGCCGCGCTGGTAACCTAACCCGTCCCCCGCGTCGTCGTAGAGAGTGAAGTTTCCGTCGTCGCCGGGATAAACTCGAATCTCGACCGGTTCGTCCGAGGGCGCGTCGGCATAGGGTTTCACCGGCCCCAACGGGAGGATGGCGCCGGCCCGCACGTAAGCGGGAATTCGGTCGATCGGCGCCGCCGCTTCGATACTCTGACCGCCGTCGATACGCTTGCCGGTCCAAAAATCGTACCAAGGGTGCTTACCGGGTAAGTAGACGCTGCGGGTCGTCGCCCCCTCCTGGACGACCGGAGCAACGAGCAATGCTCGCCCGAACAAATATTCATCCGTGACGGTCAATGCCTTCGAATCGGCCCGGAAATCGAATGCCAGAGCGCGCATCATCGTGCCGCGGTTCTTCGTCACGTCCCACGATAGCGAATAAATGTAGGGCAGCAGCCGGTAGCGCAGCTTCACATTTTCGATCAGCCGTTTCTGCACGTCACCGTCCCAATTCCAGATTTCCTTTCCCGCACCGGTGCCGTGCACTCGAAACTGTGGGGTGAAGATGGCGAACTGCTCCCAACGGGTGAACAGCTCCGCATATTTGCGGTCGTGCACGTCGCCGCCGAAAAAGCCGCCAATGTCCGCCGACCAGTAAGGGATGCCGCTCATGGAGAAATTGAGGGCGGCCGGGATCTGCTTACGGAAGGTCTCCCAATCGCCCTTCACGTCGCCCGACCATGTGATCGTCGCGTTGCGCTGCTGCCCGGCATAGGCCGAGCGCGTCAGGAGCAGCGGGCGCTTCTCGGGAACGTCGCGACGCATGCCATCGTAAACCGCGGTCGTGTGAAGGAGCGGGTAGGAATTGAAGACCTCTCGCCCGGGACCGGCGGCGGTTGCGATATTGCGTAACTCACCCCAATCGCCGCCAAGCTCCGGCTCGGAAGCATCGAGCCACCATGCGTCGAATCCTTGAACCGCGTAGCTGCCGCGGATCATTTCCCAATAGAGCGCCCGCGCTTTGGAGTTCCACGCGTCGTACCAGCGGCCGAAGCCGCCGGGATAGACGTTTTTGAAGGTGGGCGCGAGCAATCCCCCGGCGTTCGCAAGCGCTTTCGCGTTGGCAGTATCCGGGTCGAAGCGCGCCCAGACCGACACCGGCAAATGCACATGCATCGCATGCATCGTATCGACCATGCCTTTGGGATCGGGCCAGCGATTCGGATCGAAGCGCATGGCGCCCCACTCGCCGGGACGCCAATGCTGCCAATCGGTGACGACCGCGTCGAGCGGAACGCCCATCGCGCGATAGGTGCGTGCGACACCCAGCTCCTGGTCTTGCGTCTCGTAATGTTCGCGCGACTGCCAGAAGCCCCAGCTCCAGCGCGGCATCAGCGGCGCGTCGCCGGTAAGCCAACGGTATCCGGCGATCACCTGGTCGAGTTCCGGGCCGAGGATGAAGTCGTAGTCTATTCCCAGTCCGGCCTCGTTGCGGATGACGAGCGGGAAGCGCGCGCCGGGCTTGCCGACGTCCACGTCCATGATCGAAGCGTTGTTCCAGAGAATTCCGAAGCCGGCTGGACTGAGAAGGAAAGGGACTCCAACGTCACCATTCTTCTGCTGCAGGTGAACACTGTTCCCTCCATAATCGAGCAGTCCGTCTTGATGCTGGCCGAGCCCGTAAATGATCGAGTTCGTCTGGAACGCCTCGACCGTGCCATGGCCGATCGTCCGCTGCGCTTCCTCGAGCAGCTTTGCACCGTTCGAATCCCGGAATGAAATTGAGGACGTCGCCTTGTCGATGCTCAGCCTCAGCCGCGGCGTCGAGAGCAGAAATGCATCCGAGGTGTCGCGCACGTCGAAGCGAACCTTCTCCGGCGATGCGACCACGGACGGATTGTAATTGCCGAAGTAGCTCGGCGGGCCGAATCGCACGTGGATGATCGTGTCCGACCAGGGTTCGACCGTCAGGACGCCGTCGGCAGTGCGAAGCTCAAGTCCCGTCGGAATCCGGCGCGTCGACTCGATTCTGGCAGCCCCAGCCGAAGAGGCGGCAGCGAAAGCACATGCAGCAATCACAGTCCAAGGCCGCATCCAGTCCCCCCTCCAATAGTCAGACTATTGCAAAGGCCGACCGGAGATGCAAGTGAGGGAGCGGGGCGGGTTGCGACGAATGCATCCGCCGTTGTGCGAGGCGGCGGCGGAGAGGAGGCGAGGAGCAAAACTGGTTCAGGGTCCGGTTGCGGGATAGGCACGGCTCCTCGTTGGGATGGCCGAGAGGCGATCGAGGAGCATCAGGAGTCCGCCGGGGATCCGGTGGTGAGGCTGAAGTGTCGATCGGAGCGCACCGGCGACGGGGTGCCGGCCTGGCGAAATGCTCCAGCGTTCGTGCGTCCTCTGTCCCTGTTTGGTTTGCGCGGAAAAACGTCGGCCCGAAACAGAGGTTTCGACTATTAATCAAGGTTGTAGCGATTCCAGCACTTCGTGTGCGGCGAGCGGCTTGGCCTTAGGTTGGCACTTCGGGGACGATCGTGATCGCTTCGCGGAACCGTAAACGGTGAACGATATTGCCAGATGCGTCGCGGACCTTGATGAAATGACTGAGGTCGACGCGCCCTTCCGCGACGCTCGCCTCGATCATCTCGCGGGCCTCGGCGAGCGCGGTCTCTCATGCATCCTCGATCCCGTCGAGCTCTTTGCCTTCCTGGTCGAGAGCGTCGAGGTGTTGTGCAGGTCGAATAGAATCGCGGCACGGGAGCGTAAGCGCGGCGGCGCGATTTGGTTGCAAAAGATGATCTTAGTTTAGTCGGGGCGACCGGAATCGCGCGGAACTCCAATATTATGTCTTTGATTTTGCTTGTGTTATATCCTCGGCATCACCGTACGACGGATCGGGCACCGGTGGCTGAGAGACATCATCGCGCTCCCGCCGGAACAGGGAGAGCAGCGTTGGATGATCCCCAGAAGTCGCCCGTAGGTCTTTTCCTGAAGCGCCTGCTCCTCCGCTCCGCGCTCACCCCGGCGGAACAGCAGGCAATCCTTGGCCTCACCGGCGACAAGCAGCGATTTCCGGACCGCGTGGACATCGTCACTCCGGGCGAGGAGGTCGACAGCGCCTGCTTCGTGATGCGCGGGCTGGTCGCGCGCTTCGACCAGATGCTCGACGGCCTGCGCCAGACCACCTCCTTCTACATCGCCGGCGACATGTGCGACCTGCACTCCGTCGTCGTCCCGAAGGCGGCCTGGAGCATCACGGCGATCAGCCCGGTCACCGTCCTTCGCATCCCGCACCGCCAGCTGCGCGAGCTGGGCGTCAAATATCCGGCCATCGCGATCGCTTTTTGGCGCGACGGGACGGTCGACGCGTCCATCTTTGCTAAATGGGTTGGGAATCTCGGCCGCAAGAGCGCCAAGGCGCGCATCGCGCACGTAATGTGCGAAATGGGCCTGCGCTCGGAAGTGGCGGAGCTGGGGACGCGCACCTCTTACGAGCTGCCGGCGACGCAGGAGCAGCTCGGCGAAGCGACCGGCATCACTGCGGTGCACGTCAACCGCACGCTGCAGGAGATCCGCGGCGAAGGGTTGCTGAGCTTCCGCGGCGGACGAGTCGAGATCGACGACTGGGACGCGCTGGTCGAGGTTGCGGAGTTCGATCCCTCCTACCTGATGCTCGACGGGCCGCCCCATCGGGTGGCGCCGTTGAGCGTCGGATCGGAGCCCGCGGCGCTTCACTAAGAGCTTCGGCGCCGATGTCGTCGAAAGTGCAGCCGGCAGCATTCAAGACCGCAGCCAGATTGTCGCGCTGCCTCCCGATTGCTCCGCAATCGCTCATCTGCGCTCGGTAGCTCGAGTCACTCCCCCACCATCACATCCGCCAGGCTGTAACAGTGGCTTGCCTGATAGGCGTTGCGGCCGCGGTTCATGTGGGTGAGGTTGAACTTGCGAATGGCGCGGAGGGCGCGGGGATTGGCGAGGAATGCGCGAATCGAGGCGGAGCCGCGGACCTTGACGATAAGGATCTCCGGCCGCCTCCACAGGGCATGGCTGACATCTTCGGGCCGCGCGACGCACTGTTCGAGGAAGGCGTGGTCGAGATGCTCGGGCTCGAGCGATCCGTCGGCCGTGAAATCCGACAGATGCACTATGAACCGCGCGCGGAGCCCGTCGGTATCGGGCAGGAGCGTGAACAGCTCCATCCAGCTCGCATTGACGCGGGCGAGCGGCTTGTCGGAGGTCGAGGGCAGGCAGGAAACCGACCAATAGCGACGCTCAGTCGTGCGCGGGACGGGGATGCAGGTTTCGCCGTAGAGCCTGAGGATCTCCAGGACCTCTTGCGCCTGCGGGCGGCGCAGCAGCTTTTCAAACCGCGCGATATATTTGAAGCGATGTTCGAGGGACTCCGAGCGCTCGTCGTCGCCGGATAGGTCCGCGTCGCCTTCTATCCAGTTGCGCTGCTGCTCCGCGTCAAGGAACTGACGCAGGCCTTTGGGACAAGATCCAACGCGACGCATGGCGTCGGCGTAGCAAAGGCATTGTTCCACGCGAAGGCCTCGAAGCAGCACAGGACAGATTCGTCACTTTCCTTTCGAGGCGCGATCGTTACGGTTACGTCTCGAAGGGGGCGCATGCATTTCCAACTTCCCAAACCGCTGCACGGCTGGCGCGCGTTCGCGGGCGAGGTGGGGATCATTGTCATCGGCGTGCTGATCGCGCTCGCGGCGCAGCAGATCGTCGAGGACATTCACGATCGAGCAGCCGTTGCCCAGCTGCGCAGCGCCCTTCGGGCCGAGCTCGCCGACGACCGCGCGCGGTGGGAAGATATGCGGGCGTCCGATCCCTGCACGCTGCAGCGGCTTGAGGTGCTCAATCAGTGGGCGACGACCGCGCCCGCCGAGGCGAAGCTGGTTCGGCCCTTTGTCCTGCGGTTGTGGAACATGCATTCCAGTGCGTGGGACGTGGCCAAGACGAGTCCCGCGACGGGCAACATCCCGCTCGACGAACGGTTGACCTATGGCGAACTGTACGGCGCGATCGACAATTGGCGGGAGTATTTTGCCGAGGAGCGCGCGAACACGATCGAACTGGCGGCGCTGCTGGAAGACGCCGATCAGCCGGACAGCCGCAGGCAGATCAAATTCCATGTCGCGAAGGCACGCGTCCTGCAGCGCCGCCGCACCGAAAATTACCCCTATTTCTTCAAGCGATTCGACGCGCTGAAAATCGCGCCGGACTTCGGCCAGCTCACCATCGCCCGCGACCCGAAGGCACTGTGCAAGCCGTTGGAACTGGCAGTGCGGGGGTAGGGGGCCTCATGTTCAGGCTGCTCAAGCTGAAGCCGCCGCACGGTTGGAACGCGGTCGCGTGGGAGCTGGGGATCGTCACGCTCGGCGTGCTGATCGCGCTCGCCGCGCAGCAAATCGTCGACGACTTTCATTGGCGCGGCGAGCTGCGCGAATTCCGCAAGGCAGTGAGGGCCGAAATCAGCAACGACCTCGCGACATACACCTATCGCACCGGCCAGAACCGGTGCGCCGCGGCCCGGCTCGACGAGCTTCAGCGCTGGCTCGACAGCTGGCGCGCCGGGCGGCCGCTCAGGCTGATGGGACGGATCGCCCAACCGACCGCGCTCGTCGTTCGGACCACCGTTTGGGACAGCCGCGACCCGGAGACATTCTCCCGCATGCCGCTTAACGAAAAGCTGGCCTATGGCGGTCTCTACGTCGAGTTCGCGAACGCCGAAGGGCATCGCCTCGACGAACGCGCGGCCTGGGTCGAACTCGGCGATTACGACGGCGCGACCGAGCTCGACCACCAGGACCTGATGCGCCTGCAGGGGCTCATCACGCGCGCTCGGCTGCGACTCCGGCGGATCACCGGCAATGCGGCCCGCTTCATCAAGCGCGCCGCCGATATCCGCATTGGGCCCGTGCCCGATCCGACGTGGCCGCCGCCCGAGCCGGATATTTGCCGCCCGGTGCTGGCGCATTAGTTCACCGTCATCCCGCTCACGGCCGGGAAGACGGTTCCCGTGTTCGCGGCAATGACGAAGTGGCGTTAAGCGTCATCGGAACTCATGGGCGCCCGCCAGCAGACTTCGTCGCGCAACATGGCGAACCATTCGTCGCCGAGTTGCTCGTCCTCGGCGCGCTCTGCGGCTCGTCCTGCGGCTTCACTGGCGTCGAGGAGCGCTACTTCGTCGGGAGTGCAGGCACGAACCCACGGTTCCTCCTCTTCGACGTCGTCGTAGGGCCTGCTTTCGTAGCCGGTGAGCGGGCCGGGTGTGGGAAGTCGGTCAGCCGGATATCGTCTTCGGTCGGCTCGCGCCAGCAGCGGTCGGAGAGGTCGCAACGGGTATTGCCGTTTTGCGAATTTGTGCACTGTCACTGAAATTAAATTATGTCGTCGTAAGTCCTGGTGCTCATACTGCGATCGTACAATTTCAAAAATTTAAGAAAAAGTCGATTAAATGTCTAAAATCTCATATTTATGAACAAATACTCATCATCTTTGTTCAGCTAATGTCCATTGTAATTATCATATGGATGTTTTCTATCCGGGATATTTCTTCTGGATTAGTATTTGGAGAAGCACGATGACCAACTTTACGAAGCTCGCCACCGGCCTGACCGGACTGGCGGCGATCGCCGCGGTCTCGTCTCCCGCAGCGGCCCAGACGAATGCATACAGTTATGGAAACAACGGCAGCGTCGTCGGCGCCATCGTCAATGCCGTGACCGGCTACGGTCAGTATCCGCAGGGCAATTACGGTTATGAGCAGACGGGCCAGCGCAACGCCGTCGAGATGTGTGCCCGCGCTGCCGAGCAGCGCCTCAACAGCGACGGGCGTTATGCAGGCTACAACAACGGCTACGGCCAGAATGGTTACCGCAATGGCGGAGCCTTCCGCGTCGTCGGTATCACCAATGTCGAGCGCCGCATGCGTGGCGCGCTGCGGGTCCACGGGATTGCTTCGTCCAATTTCGGTTACAGCAACAATGGTCGCAATGACCCGCGCAATGATGGCTACCGCGATGACAACCGATACGGCAATGCCAACGGCAATGGCTATCGCAACGCCGGAATGGAGTACCGATTCAGCTGCAAGATTGACTGGCGCGGCGCTGTGACCAGTCTCGATTTCGACCGCGGCACGCGCAGCCGCCGCGGCTAACGAAAGTCTTCCAGCTTCCGAAAAACAAGGGGTCGGTCCCATGGGACCGGCCCCTTCGCCACAGGAGATAATCGTGGAAAAAGCCTATTGGCTCAGTCGCCAACTTGCCTCGGTGAAGTCGGCACAAAATGCAGCGACCTCCAAAGCGCGGCTGGTTCATTACGACCTTGCCGGCCGCTATAGCCTCAAGGCCATGGCAGCCGAGACACTGTCCGATATTCTGCCTCCGGCGATCTACTCCGGCCGCATCAAGCTCCGCTCCAGGGATATTGACGGTGCTTGAGGTCGCGCGCGTCGTCGGATTCCTCGCCGCGATCTTGCTGCTTGTGGCGGTCGCCGCGTGGATCAAACTGTTCCGCGGCCCGGAGCTGCGGAGACTGGATGGCAGTGCAGCGAAGGCCGGCAACGCCGAGATTGCATCCCAGCTGCTGGTACTGTCGGCTGCACTGAGCGGCGTTGCGGCTGCACTGGCGGTTGCTGGGTGGATCTCACCGTGAGCGCGGGCCGCCCTAGAGTCCCGGCCGTCGCCGAGTCGGGCTCCAGCCAAACTGGCCGGCGCAACCTTTTCATTGGGTAAAAAACGCCCGGCGGAAGCCAGGCGTCGTTATAAGCGCGCCTTCTAACCTTTAGCGATTTCGAATGGGCGCCTGCACAAGCTTGAGTACGGTTTGGCAGGTCAACACGGCGGCCATTGTGACGATTGCGAAGGCAAATGACATAAGCATGGCGGGTTCCTTCGGTAGAAGGGGAAGGGCTCACCCGGGCAGCGAGGACCGAAGTCGCTCAGCCGCCCAGGATCGGCCCCAACGCATAGTGGGTTAGGCGGAAGCAAAGCTTCCGCCGATCAATTAGATGGTCATCAGATTCAGAGCGCAGGGCTTGTGGTCAGTTGCGGTGCCTCTCTCATAGCTGAGACGCTGGCCCTGCGTCGGCGCAACGTTCTTGTCCCATGAGATTGCGCTCTTCTCAAAGCGAAGATCGTCTCCACCGGCTTCCTGCTTGATTTCGCCGAAGCCTTTGACGCTGTCGAACGACTTCACGGTTCCAAAATATTTCATGGTGAGTTCCTTTATTGCACGCGCCGAAATAGCGCCTGCCGGCTAGGAGACGATAAAGATGGAGGAAGGAGCGACTTCGCGCCAAAGACCGTCGATCACGACTGGTAGCGACTCTTAGGTGGGGATGAAGCCCAAACTTACGAGGACCCGCCCCGCGAAATTGAGGCCAAGTCCTTAATCCCGATCGCTTCTTTATTTCTGCTGATCGTGAAATGTCCGCTTCCATCCAAAGTGGACATCAGAAATCACGCGTCGATCGCGTCGTCCTCGACCGCTGACGCCCGGCTCTGGATGAACTCGAACCGCGGCGCGGGATCCCGGCCCATCAGGCGCTCGACCAAATCCTTGACCGGCTGCCGGTCCTCATAGGCTGACGGCAGCGTCACCTTGAGGAGCGACCGGCTCCCTGGGTCCATCGTCGTTTCCTTGAGCTGGTTCGGGTTCATCTCGCCGAGGCCCTTGAAGCGGCTGACCTCGACCTTCTTGCCCTTGAACTCGGTCGCTTCGAGCTCGGCGCGGTGGGCGTCGTCTCGCGCGTAAAGCGTCTTGGCGCCGGCGGTAAGGCGGTAGAGGGGGGGCTGGGCGAGGAAGAGGTGACCGCGGCGCACCAGCTCAGGCATTTCCTGGAAGAAGAAGGTCATCAGCAGGGTCGCGATGTGGGCGCCGTCAACGTCGGCGTCGGTCATGATGATGATCTTTTCATAGCGCAGCGCATCCTCGTTGAACTTGTCGCGCGTGCCGCACCCGAGCGCGAGCTGGAGGTCGGCGATCTCACTGTTCGAGCGGATCTTCTCCGCGGTGGCACTGGCGACGTTGAGGATCTTGCCGCGGATAGGGAGGATCGCCTGGGTCTTGCGGTTGCGCGCCTGCTTGGCGCTGCCCCCGGCGCTGTCGCCTTCGACGATGAAGATCTCGGTGCCTTCAGGGTCGTCGCTTGAGCAGTCGGTGAGCTTACCGGGGAGGCGGAGCTTGCGCGCCGAGGTGGCAGTCTTGCGCTGGACCTCGCGCTCGGCGCGGCGGCGGAGGCGTTCTTCGGCGCGCTCGATGATCGCGCCCAGTAGTGCGCGGCCGCGGTCCATATTGTCGGCGAGATAATGGTCGAAATGGTCGCGCACCGCGGCCTCGACGAAGCGAGCGGCTTCGAGGCTGGTGAGGCGGTCCTTAGTCTGGCTCTGGAAATGCGGGTTGCGGATGAAGACGCTCAGCATCAGCTCGACGCCGTTGAAGACGTCGTCGGCAGTGATGTCCTTCGCCTTCTTGTTACCAACGAGGTCGCCGAAGGTTCGGATGCCCTTGGTCAACGCGGCGCGCAGGCCCGCTTCGTGGGTGCCGCCGTCGGGCGTGGGGATGGTGTTGCAATAGTAGCTTTCGCTGCCATCGGAATAGAGCGGCCAGGCGACGGCCCATTCGGCGCTGCCCTGGGGCGTTGCGGTCGCGTCCGGCGGGAAGTCCTGGCGGCCGGTGAAGGGCTGGTTGGTGACTGCGGGGCGGTCGCCGAGCTGCTCGGCGAGATGGTCGGCGAGGCCGCCGGGGAATTGGAAGACGCCCGTCTCGGGCACTTCCGTGGACGTGAGCGACGGATCACAGCGCCAGCGGATCTCGACGCCGGCAAAGAGATAGGCCTTGGAGCGGGCGAGCTTGTAGAGGCGGGCCGGGTCGAACTGCGCGTCGGCGCCGAAAATTTCCGGGTCGGGGGTGAAGGCGACGGTGGTGCCGCGGCGGTTGGGAGCAGCGCCGACGGTCTCGAGCGGCGAGGTGGCGACACCCCTGGAGAAGCGCTGACGGTAGAGGGTCTTGTCGCGCGCGACCTCGACGATGGTGTCGGTCGAGAGCGCGTTGACGACGCTGACTCCGACGCCGTGGAGGCCGCCGGAGGTGGAGTAAGCCTTGCCCTCGAACTTCCCGCCCGAGTGGAGCATGGTCATGATAACTTCGAGCGCCGACTTGCCCGGATATTTGGGGTGCGGGTCGACCGGCATGCCGCGGCCGTTGTCGATGACCGTCAGGCGATTGCCGGTGCTGAGCTCGACCTCGATGCGGGTGGCGTGGCCAGCGACCGCCTCGTCCATCGAATTGTCGATGACCTCGGCGGCGAGGTGGTGGAGCGCGCGCGCGTCGGTGCCGCCGATGTACATGCCGGGGCGACGGCGCACGGGCTCGAGGCCCTCGAGGACCTCGATTGCGGAAGCGTCGTAGCTGTCGGGCGACGGAGATGCAGAAGACGAGAACAGGTCGGCCATGTGTTGGATGCTATAGGGCGCGGGTTCCAGCAGTGCCAAGCGCGGGGCGAGCCGTTTTCCACAGCTCTTGAAATGGCGGACGCGCATTCCAAATTTTTGGATGCCGGGCGCCACCATGGGTCCGGCGACGGGGCGGCCGCGCTCCATAGACCGAACGTCCGCTCCGCCTTGGTCGCTCACAAGGAGGACATGAATATGCGTAGTGCTTTCGATTTTGCGCCATTCCGGCGTTCCACGGTCGGCTTCGACCGGCTGTTCGACATGCTCGAGAATTCGAGCCTGGGTCAGGCGCAGGAGAATTATCCGCCCTTCGACCTGATCAAGCTCGGCGACAACGTTTATCGCATTGAGTTGGCGGTCGCTGGGTTCAAGCCTGACGAGCTTGACATCACAGCCCAGCAGAACGTGCTGATCGTCACTGGCCGCAAGAAGGACGAGTCCGAGGAGAAGGGCAACAATTACGTCTACCGCGGGATCGCGACGCGCTCGTTCGAGCGCCGGTTCGCGCTTGCCGACCATATCCAAGTCAGAGGCGCGGACATGAAGGACGGGCTGCTTTCGATCGAACTCGTGCGTGAAATCCCCGAGGCGATGAAGCCTAAGAAGATCAATATCGGCGAATCGCAGCGTGAAGATCGTTCGGCGATCGGCAGCAGCAGCGACCAGCCTGCCTCCAAGCAGACGGTCGACGCCGAGGCCGAGCACGCCTGAGCGAGCTCGCGCAATCGCTTGAAGAGCCCCGGGAGCGTCGACTCCCGGGGCTTTTTTGTGAGGTTACCAGACACGGCTTTCCTCGATCTCCTTGCGGGCCGCCGCGGCGACTAGCGCATCGACGATCTCGTCGGGCAGGTGAACGTCGTCCGCGTGTATGAGGAAGTTCGGATCGATCCGATCCTCCAGCCGTCCGTTAGCGCCGCGGGTAACGGTCCACACCTTGGCGTGGTCGTCGACCTCCTGCTCCGCCCACTCCCCGACGATGTCGGGGAAGGCGGGGTCCATCAGCAAATGTCTCACGGTCAAATTCCCTCTGGATCCCGGGCACGCTCGAGCGAGGGGCGCAGCGCGGCCGGAAATTCGTGGTGCTTCAGGCGAAAAGCGGGGCCGCTTCGGCAATGCGCTCCTCGGCTCGGCGCGACATGGAATGGAGCGTGTTCCTAAAGCGCTCGTGAACCATGCCGGAACCGATGTAGGTCCAGCGCGCGGCCTGATGCTGCTGGGCGAGCAACTCGTCGCGATCCTCGAGCTTGCGGCCGATCGCCTTCTCGAGCGCGTCTAGGTTGAAGCCGGCCTGGGTCTTCAGCCCTTCGTCGAGGAAGCCGCCGATCTCGAAGAATTCGTCGATCGCTTTGTCGATCTCCTCCTCGGTGCGGCCGACCGCCAAGGCATCGACGATCAAAGTGTCGAGCTTGGCGTGCTGCGCTTCCTCCATCCAATGGTGCTTCATCAGGCTCTTGAAGAGCGGATCGATGTCGCCATCGTCGCGGATCGAGCCCAGATAATGCTGCTGCGTCATCCACTCGATCATCAAGATCACGAGCCCGACGGCGAGCGGGTCATGCCGCAGCACCTCCGCGCCGATCGCTTCCGAGGGGCCGATCATCCGGCATTCGATTGGGAAACCGCGCACGAACGCTTGATGGAAGCGCTTGAACAGGTGAATGTGTTTGGCTTCCTCGCTGGCGAAGTTGAGGATCGCCCGGACCCGCCAGTCGTCGCCGAGCAGATGCGGACGCGCATGGTCGATCAGGAAGGGAAGAATGAACTCTTCCACGATCCCGAAGATGCAAAGGTACTGATGCGCACTGATCTGGTTCAGCACCCGCTGCTCGAATGGATTGAGGGTCGCGATCACCGCAGTCCGGGCAAGGCTCTCGGGCATGAAATTGCGCGAGAAATCGAGCTCCTGATCCGCACGAAGAACCTCGTCAAGTTGCCACTGGGCGCGCGTCGAGGAGGCGAGCGTCGCCTCATAGTTGAAGTCGTGGTACATTGAAGTCGTCCCCTTAGAAGTGCATGATTGCAGGCGCGACTGCCGTTGAAACGGCAGACATTCCTGCCAGAAGCGCGAAGAGCATCGCCACCATTCGGTGGGCTCTCAATTCATCGTCACAATTCGTCATCTCTCGTTCCCTTCTATCAGCCGAAACGAGAATTCCCGTCTCGGGAAGCATTGCTTTCCCAGGCCGAAAACCTCTCCCGGATTTGATGTTCGGGATTTACGTGATGTGACGATTTGCCAAAATGACCGGTCTGCCGGATAAATTGACCGAAACGCTGCATACGTATGCCGCGCCGGGGCATCCATGGACGTTCTCGACGAGATCCTGAGCTCGCTTCGCCTCACCGGGGGTGTGGTGATCGATGCCGAGTTCAGCGGCGACTATTGCGTGCGTGCGCAGTTCACGCCCGATCACTGCGCGCCCTGGTTTCCGACGCCGCAGACGCTGATCAGCTACCATTACGTTCGGTCGGGCCGGACGGTGGCGCAGATCGAGGGGCTTTCACCGGTCGAACTAAGGGCCGGCAGCATCGTCATCCTGCCGCGCAACGACCCGCATCAGCTGGCAAGCCGTCCGGGGCTGCCGCCGGCGGATGTCGGCGATGTCAGCTGGATCACCGAGGAAGGCGTGCACCGCGTGTCGTGCGGGACGCCTGGCGAGAAGACGGAAGTATGGTGCGGCTTCCTTGGAACGGCCCAAAATTGCGCGCATCCGTTGCTCGACGCCTTGCCACCGCTCCTTACGCTCGATGTGACTGCAGGCGAGGCGCAGTGGCTCGACAGCTCCATGCGTTTCCTCGCCGAGCAGAACCCGTCGCCCGAGATTGTGGCAAGGTTGGCGGAGCTTTTCCTGGCTCAGGCGATCCGCGAATATGTCCGGCATCTGCCGGCAAGCGCGAAGGGCTGGCTTCGCGGGCTCGTCGATCCCGCAGTTTCGAAGGCGCTTTCGATTATCCACAACCGCTATGCCGAGGACCTCAGCGTCGAGGAGATTGCTCGTGAGGCAGGCGTGTCGCGTTCGGTTCTCGGCGAACGGTTCGCCGAACTGATCGGCGAACCGCCGATGCGCTATTGCGCTCGATGGCGGATGCGGATCGCGGCTCTGATGCTGCGCGAAGGGGAAAGCAGCGCCAAAGTTGCACACACGGTCGGATTCGATAGCGAAGCGGCCTTCAGCCGGGCATTCAAGCGCGAGTATGGTGAGCCTCCGGCGACCTGGCGTAGACGCGAAGAAGAGCGGTCGAACCTTTCCGCCAATAGTGCCATCGAGCCCTCGCTTCCCGTGCAAGAGGTGCGTTACGCGAGAGCTGCCGACGGAACGCGCCTCGCGTGGTCGTCAGTCGGGGACGGGCCGCCGCTGGTGAAGACCGCCAACTGGCTCAACCATCTCGAGTTCGACTTCGAAAGTCCGATTTGGCGCGGCTGGATCAGCGAGCTAAGTGCGGACTTCAGGTTGATCCGTTACGATGAGCGCGGCAATGGCCTGAGCGATTGGGAAGCGCCAGAGCTCAGTCTCGATGCCTTCGTCGACGATCTCGCTTGCGTCGTCGATGCTGCCGGAGTCGACCAGTTCGACCTGCTCGCCATCAGCCAGGGCGCCGCTGTGGCGATTGCCTATTCGCTCAAGCACCCCGAGCGTGTTCGCCGGATTGTCATCGTCGGCGGCTATGCTGCGGGCTGGCGTACCCGGGCAAACAATGAGGAGGTGGCTCGGCGAGAAGCAATGCTGACTCTGACCCAACTGGGCTGGGGGCAGAACAATCCCGCCTATCGCCAGCTTTTCACCAATCTGTACGTTCCGGGAGCAAATGCCGAGCAGATGAGCTGGTTCAACGAGCTGCAGCGTCGCTCGACATCGCCGGAGATTGCGGTTCGGCTCATGCGCGTGCTTTCGACGATCGACGTCCGGCACCTGCTGCCGTTGGTCAGTCATCCGACGCTAGTGCTGCACGCGCGCGGGGATCAGGCGATTCCCTTCGAACAGGGAGAGATGCTGGCCAACGGCATCAAGGGTGCGCGCTTCGTTCCGCTCGACAGCGACAATCACATTCTGCTCGAAGACGAGGCGGCCTTCGCCAGGTTCATGAGCGACCTGAGGGCTTTTCTTGACGACGAGGCTCTTGCGCAGCACCCCTCGCCAGTCGTGCCGGCTTAACAGCCGGCGCTTGATTGTGCTTGGCGGATGCGGCCCGGTAGCCCTCCAGTTAGGGATCAGCCGGCTTCCGACGTCCGGCTGGTTCCCAATGCTGTTTCATGACGCCGAACCGATCAAGCCGGTCGACGATCCGCTGTAGCCAGACAGCTCGACGAATGGCGATCGGCTTCCAGGATAGAAGATCGAAACCGGTCCACGGCACGAAGGGCGAGCGCCGCGAGTAGGCCCAGACTTCTACCCGCACAGTCGGCCGATCAGCGCTTCCGCGCGCATGAAAGCCGCAGGTGTCGATCGCCACGAGCGTGTTTGCAGGGACGGCGAAGCGCTTCGGCGCCGGAAGCCTGAGCGCGCTGAGCTCGCCGTTCGCGATCCGGAGGGAACCGCGTTGCGACAGCCGGTCGCTCTGTTTGATCGAAACGCTCCGCTGCCGTTCCCACGCTATCCGTTCGGACGTGAGTCGGTGCGAGCCCGCGACGTAGGTCAGCGGTGCCTGATCGTCCGTCACGTCAGTCAGGAAGAGCCAAGCCTTCAGGGATGGGTGGAAAGTGTCGGAATGAAGCTCCAGCTGCGGGTCGGGCGCGCCATCGGCATGGCCGGCACGGACGGTTTGGATGTAATAGAGCGGCTCGCTTTTCGTACTTCCGACATAAGCGAGCAGTGACCGCCAGCGTCTGCTCTCCAGGAGCATGCGCAGTTGCGGAACTTGTCGAAGCAGCCTTGGGCCAACCGCAACGCGCCTAGTGATCGTATCGCCCTGCTGCTGTTGCCGACTTTCGAACTCGCGAGTGAGGAGCGCTTGACGAAACGCGTCAAACAGGTCGGCGGGAAGGAAATCGCGCACTTCGACATAGCCGTCGCGATCGAACTGCTCACGCCATTCGTGAGGAACCGCCGACGCCAAACGGCGCCTGCGCCACCAGGCCAGACGATGCGCGAGCTGCAGCCGCGCGACATGGAGTCCGCGGCGGTTGAGCCGCTCGGAGCCAAGGATAGGATTGTCGGCGAAGCTTTTGGCGCCCGTCGCGAGCGCCAGCGTCCAGAGCGGTGCACGCCACCAGCGTAGGAGCGCGCGCACGCCCAAGACTCTCTCCGTTGCTCAGCGGACCCTTGGGCCGCCGAACGGCAGCGGCGGAGGCGGGCGGCGGTCGCGGCGGGGGAGCTGCGCCTGATAGGCGACTCCGCAATGCTGCACGCAATATGGAAAGCCTGGGTTGGCCGGCTCGCCGCAGAAGTGGAAGTCGGGCTCACCCGGATGGCCCAGCGGCCACTTGCAGATGCGGTCGTTGAGATCGAGCAAGCTCGTCTTGTCGGCAACCTCGGGGCTCGGCTTGGCCGGAACGAGGCGGCGCGGCGGCGCGGGTGGGATGGGCGCCTGTTGTTCGCCGGGACCCTGGCGGATGAAGCCGCCCGGGCCGATCGAACGATATTGCAGCTCCTGCGGAGTGAGCTGACGCTGCGGACGAGGCGTTGGGTGCGCGGGAGCGACCGTGGCCGGAGCAGGCGCGGGGGGCTCGGCCCCGGCCTTCGGCGCGGCGGGTTTCGGAGCCGCAGCAGGGGGCGTGGCCTTCTTCGCTTCCTTCTCCTCGCCGGCCTTGACCGGGGAGGGGCGTTGTTCGAGGCCCAGGCGGTGCGCCTTGCCGATCACTGCGTTGCGGCTCACTCCGCCGAGCTCGTCGGCGATCTGGCTCGCGGTGGCGCCATCGTGCCACATCTTCTTCAGGCGCTCGATCCGCTCTTCAGTCCAAGACATCTAATCTCTGCTCCAAACTTGCCGGGCCGGTTCCCAGCCGATAGGCGCCTCTCCCGTGAACGACCAAGCAAATAACTGGGTGCGCTTCGCGCCCGGCGATCCGGTGCTGAAGGGCGTCAATTGGGGAGGCCTCAAGACCCTTTATATCAAGGAGGTGAGGCGGTTCTTCAAGGTC
>Ga0207674_10001578_pt1 | contig 29327 bp, 29 predicted proteins | sample KBSCornC72_FD_184303 | JGI IMG/M metagenome (GOLD analysis project Ga0207674, IMG submission 184303) | Corn rhizosphere microbial communities from Kellogg Biological Station, Michigan, USA - KBS Corn C7-2 (SPAdes) (version 2) | ecosystem: Host-associated > Plants > Roots > Rhizosphere > Soil ...
TGCAGAAACCAATATCACTGTTAATGCGTTAGCTCCCGCAGTAATAAAAACTCCTTTATTAGATACTATGCCAGGCGAACAGATAAAATATATGACCGATAAAATACCCATGAAACGTTGTGGCACATTAGAAGAAGTTGCAAACATGGCTGTATTTATAGTCTCACTGGAAAACAGTTTCAGCACTGGATTTACATTTGATTTGTCCGGTGGCAGGGCCACTTATTAATACAGGAAATAAACTTATTGAGCTTATGCCAGAATCTATTGAAACAAAAAATATAAATACCGGAGTGGTAGGACTCGGACTGATGGGTTGCAGTATCACTACCTGCCTCTTAATAGCGGGTCACCCGGTAGTAGCCGTTGCGCCTATACCTGACGACCTGAAGCATGCAAAAAATCGTATCACGGAGCATCTTCGAAAGTCGAAGGAGGAAGGTCTTGTAAACAATTCGCCCGATTACTACCTGGCACGGCTTACGATAACTGAAGATTACCATTCATTAAAAGATTGCAGCCTCGTTATCGAATGCACCATAGAAAATATCGATATCAAGAGATCGGTGTATGACAAAATTGAAGGTGTGATCGCAACGGATGCATTACTCACGAGCAATACTTCTGCTATACCGATCAGCACACTACAAAAACAAACGGGTCATCCGGAACGTTTCTTTGGGTTACATTGGACAGAACCTTCCCACACTACCCGTTTTCTTGAAATTATATGCGGCGATCAAAGCGATGTGAGTAAAGCGGAATATCTATATAACTTATCGCATGAATGGGGAAAAGAACCGATCCTCGTCCGCAAGGATATCCGTGGATTCATCACTAACCGCCTTATGTACGCGATGTACAGGGAAGCATTTTATCTTGTCGAAAATGGTTATGCAACTGTTGAGGATGTGGACAGATCTTGTCGTAACAATGCGGGTTATTTTATGACGCTGGTTGGCGTATTTCGATGGATGGATTTGACAGGAGTGCCCGCCTACCATACAGTCATGAAGGAGCTGTTTCCCACACTTAACAATGATACAACGGTGCCCCGGCTGATTGATGATATAGTTCGCAAAGGTGGTAAGGGAATAGCAAATGCGCGCGGGTTTTATGAATACACGGAAGAAGAAGCACGGTTATGGGAAGAAACCTTTAAAGAATTTAATTATGAAATAAGGAAACTCGCCTTAAAATATCCCGCAGATATCGTGAAAAAAAAGTTAGAACGCATGAATAAAATGGAAAATGAATTGGATCAGTAATGATCGAACTTTCTTCAATTAAAGTGAATGAAACCATTGACCTTAATATTGATATTTATGATTATCAGTTCTAGCTATGGAGATCCTAAAGCGAGTGAGTCGCAGAAAATTGTTCCTTTAGTCGTGCGGAAATGTTCTGACTTTGATCTGACAGGAGAAGGTGATAATAGTGAATGGGGTAAAACAGAGTGGAATTATTTGACAAAACTTGATGAGGGCGGCAAGATCTATACAACCAAATTTAAGATCCTGTATTCTGCAAAGGGAGTCTATGTTCTTTTTAGTGGAGATGATGACAAAATCTCTACACGGTACGACAAGGATTTTGACGATCTCTTTAAGGGCGATGTTTATGAAGTTTTTTTTCATACGGATCCCAACACTGCTGTATATTTTGAATATGAGGTCAACCAGCTGGGCAAGGAACTCGTTTTGTTAGTTCCAAAAATTAATGGAGCCGCGCACGGTTGGATACCGTGGCATTATGAAAAGGAAAGGACTGTCAAAAAAATGATAAACGTGATGGGAGGAAAAATGATTTCAAATGCTGTAATCAAATCATGGAGTGCGGAGTTGTTTTTTCCTTACGAGCTGTTCACGCCATTGGGAAATGTTCCTCCCAAAAGTGGCACTATTTGGAATGCCAATTTTTACCGGCTTGATTATGACACTGGCAAAATGATTAAATGGGCATGGAGCCCGGTTCAAGAATCGTTTCATGAATTAGACAAGTTCCGCCCTATCCAATTCGAATAATTTTCTTTTTTATTCAGGAAATTAGTAAACGCTTTCAAAGTTGCAGCGAAGAGGTCGTCTCAAAAGTCGTCATTGCGTCCCGATAGCTATCGGGAGTAGTGAAGCAATCTAAAAAAAATTATTGTTGATTATCAAATAGATTGCTTCAGTCGTTCCACCTTCGCAATGACGAGTGGCGACTTTTGAGACGACCTCAGGCAATCTAAACAATCACGAAATATCCAGTCATGAAAAAAATAATAGTAAGCATTGCCACGATAACCTGTTTTCTCTCGTATTTCTTCAGCAACTGCAATTCCGGGGACTCTTTTAATACGAGTTCTCTTTCTACAGATTCAATAACCATTGCGAAGGGGCAAATTTCTTTTGCTAATAAGTGTAACAGTTGTCACAATTTTAATTACGATGGCATTGGTCCGCAATTGGCCGGGATCACCTCAGCAAATTCCGTAGGCTGGATCAAAAATTTTATCCGGGATCCAAAAAAAGTAATTGAATCCGGGGACACGACCGCCAAAAAGCTATTTGAGAGATATAAAACGTTGATGCCTTCATTTGCTTATTTGCAAGATGAAGAGATCAATGCGATCCTTGCATTCATTCACAGCAAAAAGAAACTTGAGGCACCCGTGGTACAAGAGGATACCAACAACATAAAAAACCCGATTCCTGACACGATCCAGTCCTCTGACCTTGTAGTTGACCTGGACCTTGTGGCACAAATTCCCCGCTCATCTGATGAACCACCTGTAACACGAATAACCAAACTTGACTACCAGCCAACTACAGGCGACCTATTCATCCTGGACCTTCGCGGCAAACTTTACAGATTACAGAATGGCGAACAAAAAGTTTACATGGACATGGCCACTCTGAAACCTAAATTTATTAATCAGCCCGGACTGGCTACAGGTTTTGGCAGCTTCACTTTCCATCCGGAATTTTCAAAAAACGGTCTCTTATATACAACACATGCAGAGCCGCCTGGGTCTGCGAAAGCTGATTTTTCCTACCCGGATTCTATCCCGGTTTTGCTACAATGGGTACTAACTGAATGGAAAACAGATCCGGCAGCCTTTCCTTTTTCAGGAACGGCCAGGGAAATTTTGCGCATTGATATGCCTACCGGGATTCATGGGATGCAGGAAATTGCTTTCAACCGGTTGGCAAAGCCGGGTGATAAAGATTATGGCTTATTATATATAGGTATAGGTGATGGAGGCAGCGCCGAAATAGGACATGCTCTTGTATCACCAATACCGGATAGGATATGGGGTAGCATTATACGGATAGATCCATCAGGCAACAATAGCAAGAATGGTAAGTATGGGATTCCCTCGAGCAATCCTTTTTATAAAACGGAAAGCGTCCCTGAAATTTATGCGTGGGGTTTTAGAAACCCTCACCGTATCAGCTGGAGTAAATCAGGCCAGTTGCTTGCCGTGAATATTGGTGAACATAATATTGAAGCGTTGAACATAATTAAACCAGGTCACTTTTATGGCTGGCCGATCAGGGAAGGAACATTTCTTGAACACTTCTTTTATAACACTGGTAAAATCTATCCTCTTCCCGACAACGATTCAATTTATCATGTTACATATCCCGTTGCTCAATTTGACCATGATGAGGGAGTGGCCATTTCCGGCGGGTTTGAATATCGGGGAGCTGCCATACCACAGCTTGCAGGAAAATATCTCTTTGGAGATATTTCATCGGGCAAGTTGTTTTATGTGAATATGAAAGACCTGCAGTTGGGAAAACAAGCTCCCATCAAAAAATGGAAAATCTCCTTTAAGGGCGTACCAACAACATTGGCCCAGCTTTGCGGAAAAGACCGTGTTGAAATGAGATTTGGCATGGACAGCAAAGGAGAATTATATCTTCTAACCAAGGCAGATGGCAAAATATATAAACTTGCATCCGCCACAACAAAGCAGTAAGATTGTTTATTTAGTTTACCTGGTGAAAATTTTTTTCAGAATGATAAATAAGAAACATTAGAATGAAAGATCTAACTGCAATGGCAGTCACAGAATCATCTTCACTCACCATAAGTCAGCAGCTTTTGCGACTTCCGGTGTTGGTTGCAGCATTGGGATATTTAGTGGACATGTATGACTTATTCCTCTTTAGTATAGTAAGAGTTCCAAGTTTGAGATCATTAAATCTTTCAGGCGATGGCATTTTGAAGAATGGGATCATGCTGCTGAACCTTCAAATGGCCGGCTTGCTCTTTGGTGGCATAGTCTGGGGCATCATCGGGGATAAGAAAGGAAGACTTTCGGTTTTGTTTGGTTCCATTTTAATTTATTCGATAGCAAATATTGCCAATGGATTTGCTGCTAACATCGATCAATATGCAGTATTGAGATTCGTTGCAGGTTTTGGTCTTGCGGGCGAGTTGGGAGCAGGCATAACATTGGTAACAGAAATTTTGCCTAAAAAAATTCGAGGCTATGGAACAACATTGGTGGCCACAATGGGTGTTCTGGGTGCATTGCTTGCTTATGTTGTATCATACCTTTTTAACTGGAGAGCTTCGTACATTATCGGGGGATGCTTGGGATTAATGCTGATGATCGCACGAATAAGAGTTTTTGAATCGGGTATCTTTTTAAAATTAAAAGAGGCAAACGTTAAACGCGGCGACGTGCGCATGTTGTTCACTACAAAAACCCGCTTCATCAAATACCTCAGTAGTATTGTTATTGGCATGCCGATATGGTTTGTGACGGGAATTCTGATCACTTTCTCTCCTGAATTTGGACAGGCAATGGGCCTCGATCAGCCCGTTGATGCAGGTAAAGCCGTTCTTTTTACGTTTGCCGCGCAGGTTGCCGGAAACATTATCAGCGGGTCCCTCAGTCAATATCTTCAGAACAGGAAAAAAGTGATCCTGTTATTTATGCTATTATCTTTTGCTTTTGTCCTGATCTATTTACTTGCTCCATTTAAACATAGCACGATGTTTTATGTAGTATGTGCTTGTCTTGGGTTTTGCAGTGGTTACTGGACGTTATTCATTACTGTTGCCGCTGAACTTTTTGGCTCTAATCTTCGGGCCACCGTAGCGACGACGGTACCGAATTTTGTGCGAGGCACGGTGATCCCTTTAACCTCCCTTTTTGTAATGCTGAGAAATTATCAAGGCTTAATGCATAGTGCTTTGATCGTTGGAGTTTTCACTTATGCTGTCGCACTGGTAGCTCTTTTCTACCTCGAAGAAACATTTAAGAAGGACCTGAACTATACCGAGATAGTTGGATGACAAAAACAGATTTCATAGTAAGGCCAATGCAACCGGGCGACATTGTGCGTGGGATGAACTTATCCAATGCAGAAGGGTGGAATCAAACAGAAGAAGATTGGAAGCTCTTAGTACAGAACCCGCAAAATATTTGCTTGCTTGCTGAGTGCAACCAAAAAATTATCGGCACAACAACTGCGATGAACTATGCAAATCAGGTTGCATGGATTGGGATGGTACTCGTCGATAAAGAATACCGCGGGCAAGGTGTGAGTAAATTACTTCTCACTAGTATCCTAAAGAAATTGGAGTCCTTCGCGTCAATTAAACTCGATGCCACTCCAGCTGGACAACAGGTTTATAAAAAATTTGATTTCGAAAACGAATACCTTATTTCCCGACTCGTAACCGGATCAATGAAGAATTTATCGTTTAATGATGATACAGTATTCGCGGAGTCAATTCAGTTGAAGGACATTGAAGAGGTCATCGCCTTCGATGAACATGTCTTCGGAACGAACAGAAGACCGCTTATTAAATCCTTAATACAACGCTACCCTCACAAAGCATGGTTGCTAAAACGAAATAATTCAATTGCCGGCTTTGCATTAGGAAGAGAGGGGAACAAATATCACCAAGTGGGGCCTGTCGTTGGCTCTACAATCAATGACGTTCAAATATTAATTAGAAAAGCTCTGAAAAAACTTAATAACCAACCCGTCGTTGTAGATGTGCTATGCGACAAAGAAGATCTAATTAATTGGTTAGCCTCAATTGGGTTCACGATGCAGCGACATTTTGTAAGAATGTATAAAAAAGAAAATTCGTTTCCGGGAGTCGTAAATGAGCAATACCTGATCTGTGGACCTGAATTCGGATGAAATCTCCTAATGCTTGCGAATATACTCCTGGTATAATTTTTCCAGTTCACTTGTTTCAATGTCAGTATCATGAATGACTAAGCGGTATCTGAGTCTCCATCCATTCTTTGATAATACCACCGGTGTTCTTCCGGGGTAAACAACGTTTTGCATGCTTCCTTGTTTACGCAGGATCCATTCCCGTAAATGACCAGGATTGGAATTATCACAAAAAACAGCTATTCCAATTTTTCGTGAATCGTTCCCATCAAATGATCCGGTAAAATTCATCCAGGGGCCTGCGTGAACAGCCGTTTCCAGGGGAGTTACTGCCGTATCTCCTGACGTAAATGAAATATCTCCGGGAAGTTTCAACCTTAAACAAAATCCGCCGTAACCCTTTTCATCATCAGATCCCCCAATTTTCAAGCTGTCTTCCAGGGCGAACAGCTGAATGTCAAAATCTATTACTCTGTATTGGCTGGTTGATTGATGCACCCTGATCATTGTATGCTCTCTAACGATTGGTGTTGCCCTATTATCAAGTACAGATTTCCACAGCATTTCCGATTGAAGGGTTATGCTTTTCTTTTTTCTTTGTACTGTGATCTTTGATGGTTCCCAAGAAATGTTTTGAGACATCCATCCATCGGCAATTGGTTTATTATTCCATATGATTTGATGCCATGCCCAAAAAATTCCACGATGATAGGGATGGTCTTCGGGCATATCTTCCGTTAAACTTTTTTCATTGAAGCTATAAAGGGGATGAATAAAACCGGCCCTTTCGTATTTACCATCAACAGATTTGGGACGCACTTGGTAAAACAAAACCTTCTTGTGATTTTCCAATATTTCTATACCCTGGTCCGATTTTATTGTTGTAAAGTGCTGACCGTATACGGCTGCAGTTAGCAGGCTGAGGCAGACAAGAAAAGTTGGCCTTAATTGAAGTAATTTCAACGACACTGCAGAATGTGCATGAAGATTCTGTTCATCAGCTGCCATTTTCATTTCTCTTTTAAGGGATGAGTGTTCTGCTTCAGAATATATTTTGCCACTGTTCCTACAGGCGCGATCCATATTTCATTCGCAGGATCTTGCACATATTCAATCAACTGTTTAAGCATTTTGAGACGGGTAGTTTGAACGCCTGAATCACCCATTTCGTGACCGGCGAATACGAGCCATTGTCCCCTTTTTCTTGCTTCTTCAATCAATGGCAAAATTTCATCAAAGTTTTTTCCATCCATTTCAATTCCGCTGACTTGCGCAAGGTCGCAGAAACCAGGATCATTCATTGCTTCATCGCGCCAGCCACGACCCGCAATGAACATTCTCGCTACAAGTGGAACGTAGCTTCTCGTGTTAGTGCCGCGTCCAATAAATTTCTGTCCGCAGGGGTAAGCAAACACTTCGGGCTTGACGCCCAGCAATTCTTCAATTATTCTACTGCATTCCGTTAATTCGTTATGGATCGAATCGAGATTATAATTTTCCAATGCATTCTTTGCCGACCATGAAAAATTCCCGGTACAAGGATGATTGATCGTATGATTGCCGATCTCGTGACCGTTGGCAACTATTTTTTTCCAGCCGTCAAGACGGTCCCTTACACCCGAAGGAACAACAAAGAAAGTCGCCTTTATTCCATATTTGTCAAGCAACGCTGCTCCTGAATCTACCTGGCTCGTGCGTGCATCATCAAAGGTTATACTTAGTGCTGCGCGTTTATTGTCAGGCCATCCGAATGTCTTAGCTGTCTCTTGCGAGAATGCAACCATACTAAACAAGATCACAAACACACCTAAAATAAAATGATTCAACGCTGTTATGTTTTTGATTATGATTTGCGGTTAAATTAATTTTCTTGCCAAAATAAGATCAAAGAAATAACGAATGAATGTGCCGCATGAAACTAGTCAACGACTCCCAGTCGCCGCATTGCAATGTACGCCATTAGTCCCGTGCTTACGGCAAGAGCACTTTCATCAATATTAAAAGTTGACGTATGCAGGGATGACACAATTCGTTTTTTCTCATTTCTAATTCCCAAAAGATAAAAACATGAATCTGCAGCCTGTGAATACCAGGCAAAATCTTCCGCGGCCATCCAGATATCTGCATCCATCACATTTTCGGTTCCAAGATACTCCCTGGCAAAAGACTGTACCTGCATGGTGAGATTTTCATCATTAATAAGAAAAGGATATCCGCGTACAATTTTACAATCACAGTTACCACCCATACTTTCGGCAATGCTTTCTGCAATTTTTTTAATTCGTTCATGCGCTTCGGTACGCCAGCTTTCATCTAACGTCCTAAACGTTCCCTCGATATAAACTTCATCAGGAATTACATTTATAGCTCCATTGGCTGTAACCTTACCAAAAGATAAAACGGTTGGGAGTGTTGGATTGGCCACGCGGCTTACGATCTGTTGTAAAGCAACAAGTATGTGTGCGGCGATAATAACCGGATCAATATTCAGGTGTGGCTGTGCACCATGGCCTCCTTTTCCACGAACTATGATAAAGATCTCATCCATAGATGCCATGAATTTCCCTTTACGAATGGCGATTTTTCCCGTATCAGCCATCGGCGAAACATGCTGGCCAATCACAGCAGAAGGTTGAGGCGTACTTAAAATTCCTTCTTTGATCATCAGGCTTGCTCCCCCGGGGAGTTTTTCTTCTCCCGGCTGAAAGATCAGCTTAACAGTTCCACCAAATTTATTTTTAAGGGACTGCAATATACGGGCGGTCCCCAGCAGAGACGATGTATGTACATCATGGCCGCAGGCGTGCATCACACCATTGTTCTGAGAAATGTAATCAACTTCGTTGGTCTCTTTGATAGGAAGAGCATCCATATCCGCACGCAAAGCAATAGCCTGGTCTGACGGTTTTTCTCCTTTTATCAAACCCACTACTCCGGTACCGGCAACCGGTTCCCAGGAAATGTTCATTTCATCCAATTGTGCTTTTACAAATGAAGATGTTTCATACTCGTGAAATGACAATTCGGGATGGGCATGCAAATGCCGACGCATTTCAATTACCTGACCGTGTATTTCATTTGCCCGTTGCTTTATCTCTTCTATTAACACAAATTGATTTTTTTAGAAAGCAGTGATTCTGGAAAAACAAAAATTTAGTGAATCAACCCTCCCTGGAAGCCGCAGATCCGATGCTGATTCAAAAGTTGCTTCTATAAAAGAAATCAGACATCATACATCAGACATCCGACTTCATTATTTTGCTCTTAATGCGACAGCTTTCTTATCCTCGGCAAGGAACAGTTGTACAAATTCATCATCGCTAAATTCAGGATATTGTTGATAAATGCGATCGATCTCTTCGATCTGCCCGTTGGAAAGTTCTTCTTTGGGATTTAAGCACCACCTGCCCTCCAATAATCCCTGTCTTCTCAACACTTCGTGTATCCCGGGAATACAGCCGTGGAAAGAATTTCTTGCATCAAAAATCACTTCATTCATATCAGTAACTCCAATGCCCCTGGCTAATAAATCATCCATGCCTTCACAATTATGGGCAAGGCATTCCTTAATTGCAACCAAAAGTTCTGTTGCTTTTTTTGTCCATATCGCCCAATGGCCTAAAAGGCCGCCGACAAATCTTTTTTCCACTGGCACACCATTTACATTAAACCGATAAGGTGTAAGCAGGTCTGCAACTATGTTATCATCATTGCCGGTATAAAGAGCGATTTGATCTCGTCGTTGTGAATTGCAAACTGCCCGTACTACATCAATTGTCTGGTACCTGTTAAAAGCTGCTACTTTTATTGCATGAACATTTGGTATTTCAACAAACTGTCTCCAGAAGTTAAAACTTAAAATTCTTCCTCCCACTGCGGGTTGCAGGTAAAATCCAAATACAGGAATTAACTCTGACACTTTGCGAACGTGCCGGATAAGATCGGTTTCTGAATAATCGCTAAGTCCGCCGAGGCTTACAAGTCCAAGGTGATAACCATACTTAATTGCTAATTCTGCTTCCTTTATTGCATTGGGCGTAGGACCAACGATACCGGCAACTCTAATAAACGGATGAGATAATTCGGCCTTATCAATTTCCTCAGTGGCTAATCTCAACACAGTTTCCAAAAGATTTACTTCCGGTTTCCTGATTTCGAATTGCGTGGTGTGAACGCCCACCGCTACGCCCCCGGCACCGGAGGCTATGTAGTAACGGGTAAGCCTTCGCTGCCGTTCTTCATCGAGCATGCGGTTTTCATCTAAAACCAATGGGTGGGCAGGAATGACAGTACCATTCTGAAGTAATTCCCTGACTTCTGTATTTATTGGTATCAGCTCCATTGTCTAATTAAAATTGACCGGTTCTTTCCTGGAAGTGGGTGGGTTTATTAATGATCTTTCCATCGGCATTGATCCAGTCAACGATCAATTCGATCATTTTTTTGAGAGGCACTTTTGGGTAACCAAAGAGTCGGTACGATTCTGCGGCATTGCTTAATAATGCCGTATCCTGTTCATCATTTATAAAGTGTGGCGTTTCTCCTAAAAGCTTTCCAAACTCTTTTGCGAGCCATCTTATGGATATTGTCTCTGGACCGGCGATGTTTAAAACTTTTGGAGGCACTGCACAATAACGAAATGCTCTTAGGGCCATCTCATTGGCGTCGCCTTGCCATATTACATTTACATGGCCCATACTTAAATCCAGTGCACGCTTTTCTTTAACTGACCGGGCTATTTCAAGCAACACACCATAGGTTACGTCATTTGCATAATTAAGACGATAGATAAGAATGGGCGTGTCATTTTTTAAAGAATAGTATTGAAACAGGCGCTCTCTTCCCAAACATGATTGAGCATATTCTCCAACAGGCTGCGGCGTTAATGTCTCATCGGCCCCTCCCATTGATACGGCTGTCAAAGGATAAACGTTACCAGTAGAAAAAACTACGATACGTGAATTTTCAAATTTCTGTGCAACCCGACCCGGCAAGTAAGAATTCATCGCCCATGTAAAAGATTCTTTGCCTGTAGTTCCAAACTTTGTTCCGGCCAGGTACAAGACATTCTTAATATCGGGTAAAGCCTGCAACTGATCGTCTTCCAGTAAATCTGCACAAATAGTTTCGATGCCGTCATTATTTAATTCTTCTTGCAGACCTTCCTCGGAAAAACGGGCGACACCTGTGATCTTTTTATTCACTCCTGCTTTGTCTACCGCTTGTTTAGCAAGTCTTGCAAGAGCCGGCCCCATCTTTCCACCTACCCCGAGGATGAGAATATCACCGTGGAGTTCGGCGATTTCTGCAACCAGGGCATCTGATGGTTCTAATAATTTCTTGTAGACTAATTCTATTTCTTTCATTATTGTGGACTGCTTATTATTGCTAATTGTAAATATTGAGGTATCTAATTTCCTGATTTGACAAGATACAATTAAGTAGCCAAATAGATTTTACCGGTTTAGCCTTATAAAATTCAAGAGCCTGGCGTTGAGTTAACGCAAATACCTGGTCGATTTCATGAAAGGTAATTGAGCGCAAACATTCAGCACTCTGTTAGATGACTTATGGATCAATCAGGGTCAACGCTGTTGCAAGAATGCAAGCAGGTCCGCCATCTGCTCCTTAGAAATTGAAGTCTCAAGACCCACTGGCATTGCTGACGCCTCAGCGGTTTCCATCGTTTTGATATCAGTCCTTGAAATGGTGATAGACCTTCCGCCCAACTGGTTTAAGGTTATGGAAGATGAAGTTTCCGACGATATGATCCCCGAAAGTTTTTCGCCATTCTTTTTGGTTACCGTCCATAGATCGAATTTTACCGCGATGGAGCGATTGGGGTTCAGTATATCGGCCATGATCGACGCCTTGTCTCGGTTTTGGATGGACCCCAGATCAGGGCCAAATGCTTTTCCATATTTGCCCTGGTACTGATGGCACGTGCCGCAAACTGTAGTGAATACTGCGAGTCCTTTGGCTGCGTCACCTTTTATGCTAAGTGCAGGCAGGTATTGTTTATATACTTCTTCCCTGCTCCCGATTTCTGACACAATTAATTGCCGGGCGCTGTTGCGGACAATTGAATCATCACTGTTCGCCAATTCTTCCTTTGCTGCCCAACTTATTGAAGTGGATTGTATAGTTCCAGTTTTCACTGCATCAAGAAGTACACGACTGTTGTTACTTGAAGAAAGAAATACCTCCATGGCAACGTCACGCAATTCCCGCGAAAGCGATCTCCAGTTGCGTACGATAAAAGCGCATGCATTCCCCGGCGAAAGCTTGTTGTACGACTCCAAACAACTTTGCTGCAACTTTACTGGTTCATTTGAACTGATTATTTTTTCAAGAACAGCATTGTAATCGCCTTTTTTATCTATTGGAAGCAGCCTGACTGCATCAATTCGATATGCTTCATTTTCCTTTGCATTTGCCGCCGTAGCTTTTGCCCTGGCGAGAGTTTCATTCCAGCTCTTATTATATTCAGTCATGCCAAGCATCAACAAAAGATCAACAGATGCACGACGTACCAATGGTGGAGTGGCGGCGGAAAATTTTGAGAGTAATAATGATTTTTCTGCTTCCAGGTTTCCAGGCGGGATACCTTTTGCAGAGACAGATGATGATAAACCTTCCAGGCATGCAGACTGCCACCAGTCTGATCTTGACGAATTGTTGGTTACCGCAAGCTGAATAACTTTACGAATATCGCCGGTTTGTTGCGAGAGCCCTATCAACTCTGCACAATTTGAAAAGAATAACGCTTTACCCGCGGATCCTGATAAAAGAGCTTGACTACTGTTTTCAAGCAAAGTCAATTCGCTCCCATGTGAGGCGCTCAGAGCAGCCACCTGCACCCATTTATCTTCAATGTCTTTCGTCAGTAATTGGTGTTGGACAGCCTTGCTCTCAGCATCTTTTATATTGCCCAGGGTGCACAATAATTGATATCGCACTTTAGCTGACGGGTCATTCCGTAAACCGAATAATTCTTCCCGAAGCTGGGGAAATTCATGCAGATGCAGCTCGGCCAATTGAATGGCGTTTTCGCGAACACCGGCTGTAGTATGATGTAGTGCCTTGGTTAGGGTGGTTCCATTGAGCGCATGAAAACCTTCTAGTGTCCATAAAGCATGAACTGCGGCCATCGGCGAAGTAGTGGTGTCAATTAAATGTTGCAGTAGGGCGATAGCGCTGTTATCCTTACGGTCCATTAATAGACGCTGTGCATTGCGACGCCACCAGATATTATTGTTAGTTAAAGTCCTTACCAGTTCTTCCGTGGACATATTGCCAAGAGTGATCTTATTACACCAATTCATCTTTGATGTTGCCGTTGGTATTACGCGGTAAATCCGGCCTTTGTCGGCGCCATTATACAAGGCACCAGACTTATTTACCTCATCGCTCATCCATTCCGGATGCTCAATGATCTGTCTATAATAATCTATCACATACAAAGCGCCATCAGGTCCGATATAAAATTGCACCGGTCTGAACCATCCATCTTTCGACGCAAGAAATTCTTTTTGCTGGTAAACCCTCGACGCAGAAAATGTTGCACCCTTTTCGTTGATATGGTCCGCATGCACAATATTACTCACCGGCTCTGCAATAAACGTAACGTTATTGAAGCTGTCTGGGAACAAACCACCCTGGTACCAGGTAACACCGCAAGACGAGGTGATGATACCTCTTCCTGTCAGCAGCTGGTTCTCCGGGTTGACCGTAATGGGATATACTTCGCAGTTATCCCCATGATCCGGAATGTATTCCGATGCATCCGCGATCAACAGGTTCAAATTGCGTTTTAAATATCTTGCTGCAATTACTTCATGAAATAAATGATGGGAATTGTCTGTGCAGATGTGATGTCCCCAGTTATCAAATGTATGGCCATACTGTGAATATCCTGAAAGCATTTCTAACTCATAGGTATCCGGTTTAAATCGGATGTTCCTGCCATCTGCGTTGCGAGGTAATTGTTGTGTGGCATGGTTGTCTGCGTAACGAACAAGGCTACCACTGTCGTTAAACTCCATGGATACTCTTGGCGTCACGGTTCCCATGTGGGCCACATAGATCCAGTTGTCTAATCCAAAAATGGGAGTGTTGGCAATATGCTGCGGATTGGTCAATGCAATGCCCGTGATCACTGTCTTCTTTATATCAGCCTTATTATCATTGTTTGAGTCTTCAAGGTAAATGATATCAGGCACGTCAACCACTATCACTCCTTTCTTCCATCGCATGATGCCTGTGGGCATTCGCAGATGATCGGCGAACAGCGTGCTTTTATCGGGTATGCCATCGCCATCAGTGTCAGTAAGTAATTTTATTTTTCCTAAACCTGCTGTATCCAGGGGATAGCCGTGCAATTCTATTACATATATATTGCCATACTCGTCAACATCCATGGCAACCGGATCGGAAATTAATGGTTCTGATGCTACCATCTCTATTTTGAATCCATTAGCAACCTGGAATGTTGCAAGTGCATCTTTTGCTTCTATCCCGCCAGTATACCTTCCTGGTTTGTTTGAGCATCCTGTAAGGATGATGGAGAGGATCGTTACCAGACTTAAAAGGTTCGCGCTATACTTGTATGAGGAACTCATTTTCATATTTCAAATCTTTCACGCCTGCTTTGTCTACTGCTTGTCTGAAGCTTGGCAAGGGCCGAGGATGAGAACATCATCGCTGAGGTCGGCGATTTCTGAAACCTGGTCACTTGACGAATACATATTGCCGATTGCGCAATTAATTTTGGTTACCTGATTTTTCTATCGTTCGCAACCGTCGCCTCAGTTTATCCGGTCAATTTAGTTTCTGACTTCTATTGAATTATCATTTACCAAATATTGAGGAAGGTACAATTAAGTAGTCAAATAAATTTTGCTGTTGTGTCACTATGAAGTTCAGAAAACTTCCGGTTGAGCTAAACGTAAACGCCTGATCGAATTCGTGAAAGTAACTAAACGAATACGGCGAAGTTTATGCTCTTCACTAACATAAAAAGATCCTGGCACCTTGTCACCACTTGCAGGTGCAGAGTGAGCAAATAAATGGACATAAATATGCAATGGTGCTTTTGAGGGAACAAACCGCCCCCGGGAAGGCAAACCGAATTCGAAGGTCCTTAGGTTAACTGAAGACAGCGCTAAACCTTATCGCTCGGTTGGCTCTGCAAAAGGCAAAATGATTTTTGCAACTGATATAGTCACGTTGGAATTTTGAAGGAAAGGCTGTCTCGCAGCCCCCAGTTATTTTAAAATATCTGCACCTTGTTTGCAATGCGCGTAAACTTAACACCGCCTGAGACTTGTTCGTTCTATGTTGCGGTGCCAGGGCTTTGCTGATATTTCCTGGAACGTGGTTTCGAAGGCGCCTCCTCCTCAGAAGCACCAAACAGATTTTTTATTTTTTCGAACCAGTCACCGGCTGAGTCCGCAAGCTTTTTCCGGGTTTCACTTCCCCTATCCGGGGCTACCAGGAGTCCAATGCAAACGCCTACTGCAATGCCTACAACGAGGCCTACTGTCGTTTTCATAACAATTGATTAATGTTTCAACAGGACCAGAAAGAATTATACCAAATAATATCTGTTGCAGTTTTTGGTATTATAATGTTGTCGCATGCTGATGAATCAACCGTAACAATAGAGCTCAGGAGGAATTGTGTTGCTACCGAACAACGATCCAGCTGAAGTATCGGCTTGAGGGAATTCCATCCGCGACAAATGTTACCTTCATCAATAAAAAAAATCAAGGATGGTGACAGGCCGACGTAAGCTATTTCGCACCGTCGCACTACTTATTCCTTAGCATTTATTTTAAATTGACTTTTTACTGCAAGAAAAATGGAAAAATTCAACAAGGTTCTCCTGGTATTAGTGATCTTACTTCCGATACTTTTAATTATTTATTTCGTACCTGAAAAAAGAAAAGAATTTATAAAACCCGTCACTTTATTTTTCTTTTTAGCAGCAGCATTCACACAGCCACAATTATTGAACTTGCAAATGCATTGGAAAGCAATTATTCAAGAATAGGTGCCGACCTAAAAACACAACCTTCGGACAACATTGAAACAAATGTTTATTCTCAAAGATGGAGGTACATAAAGGCTACGGGAAACTGGTCTGCATCAGGCAATATAGAGGGTATTTCGAAGCTTCATTTTGTGAAACAAACCTGGAGTGAGCCCGATAGCAAAAAAGTTGCGGTTCACGAGTTTGCCCATACAGTCACGCTGAAATTACTCTTAGATAACGAAGCACAACCAATAAATTCAAAGAATTTTGATAAAAAATTTTCCACTTTTCCTACATGGCTCTGGGAAGCAATAAGCGTATATGAAGCCAACCAATTCGATGACCCAAAGACTTTACCCTATCTAAACGGACACTATCCAAATATCCCGGAGTTCAACGATCGGGCAAAAGGAGGAAAAATTTATACTTGTGGCTATACAATTATAGAATACATTTTATCCAAATATGGGCAGGACAATTTAATCAACCTTATTAAAAATTATGGGGACTTAAAAACGACATTGGGCGTAACTGACGACCAGTTTTGTAAAGACTGGTATGAATTTGTGGCGAGAAAATATTTGCACAGATCGCTAACATGAACTGTGTTAAAAACCAGGTTTCTTTGTTTACACCTGAATGGGTTTCGCATTTTCACCACGATACCTGAGTTCACCCGTCGCAGCTGGTTTTACTTAGTGGCATATTTGTTGAATATCTTTAATAACCAGTAAGGATTTATCTATGGCAAAGACAAAAAGCAAAAAAGAGAGTGTCTCTGGCAAACGGGAGCTTATTGCCCCAAAAGGTGATAAAAGATATATTAGGCGCGACCCAAAGGGGAGAATTAAAGAAAGCGACATGCAATCGAGATCTTTGAGCAAGGACAGAAAAATAACTGCCAGGACAGAAGTGAAGCCGGGCTATGGTGATAAAGGTGATCGGTAAATGTAGACGGATTTGCCGCGATTTTTGTCGTGGGTGCTAAACATTTTTTAATAGAATAATAATAAAACAGTTTTTATGGGAAATCTACTTTACATCGTTGCCGTTGTACTCATAATTGGATGGTTAGTGGGATTCTTTGCTTTTCACGCGGGCGGCATCATACACGCGCTTCTAGTAATTGCCGTTATTGTCATAATAGTAAGACTTCTCCAGGGGAGAAGTGTGTAGAAAGAAACGGTTGTGCGAATTGAAGATCCGATCTTTCTGCCTGCGGAATGACAGTATCTATTACGTACCAATTTGGCTCATCGCCGCCAACTCCGTATTGTTTTCCTCGTTAACCGCAGGCCTTTTTATGTTCGCTTTACTTTTCGAAGATTCTTTATTGTCAGGACGATATTGGTTAATGCGATTACTAAAAGGAATAGAGGTATGTATGGAGGTTTGATTTTAAGTGGTAGAACGTCCGCAGGTACATTCGGATTCAAGTGAACATACACTGCAGTCAACATTATTATTATAATTGTAAACAGGGAAGTGTTTGTTAGCAAATCAAATGTGTTTTAGTTGAAATTTTTCGCCTGTAGAGTAAGCACAAGATGAGTGTTGTTCCTACTGCGATCTCTCCTAATCTGCCCATGGTATATGACAATTGTCCCAGTTCACTTTTTGCGATTTGAACACTATACCAACCTTTAAACGGATTTACGAACTTAAGAATACCAAACATAAACATGGATATGGCTAAAAACCAAAAAGTCATCTTTTGATACATAATTTTTTACAGTTTCTTTTGCAAAGAAAAAATAAAAAGAGTTTTGTAAGCTGCGTCCTCCCTTTAACTGTGCCTGTATATTTTGCAAATTTTGATCCTTGACCAGAGTAGATATGTTCAAATTAGCATCACAATTCTATGAAACTGCCAGGAAGCGGTCAGGATCATTGCAATTTCAATAACTGCACGGGACAATAAATTTTTACCACATCGCTTACGGCTACCCCGCCATGATCAAGCGTTACGTTCCATACAAGTCCAAAATCTTTTCTATTGATTTTACCTTGAAGAAGCAATCCTGCTTTCGTGTTTCCATATGGGTCTTTGGGTACTCGCCCTGCAAAACCCATGTCAAGTGTTATTGGCCTGGTAATGCCTTTAATGGTTAAGTTGCCCAGCAATTTGTAGTTGTCTTCGTGCGTTTTTTCGATGCTTTCACCCTCAAATTGGATCTCAGGGTATTTTTCCGTATCAAAAAAATCACCCGATCTTAAATGTCCATCTCTCTGCGCATCGTTGGTGTCGATGCTATTCGCATCTATTGTCACGTTAACCTTAGCATCGGAGAAGTCTTCTTTTGATGTTACGATCCTTGCTTCTGCTTTCTTAAATTGCCCTTCTGTTTCCGTAATTCCAAAATGTCTAACACTGAAACCAATTTTGCTGTGGCTGAGATCTATTGCCCACTTTTCTTTTTCTTGTACCATACTTGTTTTGTTTAAAAATTGAATAGTACAAATTTAGATTCTGGCTTTGCCCACATGTTATAACAAAAACTACCTTATTCGGTATCTTAAGGACATTTGCTCTCTAAAGTCCCCAGGCGACATTCCTGTATCAGCTCTGAAAATCTTGGCGAAATACGAACTATCGAAAAAACTTAAATCGCTTGCTATTTGTGTTACCGTTTTATTGGTAAACGTCAGGAGTCTTTTTGCCTCAAGGAGGCTTCGCGCTTTAATTATTTCGCTTGCCGTTCTTCCTGCCACTGCTTTGGAAAGAACATTCAAATGATGTTGGGTTATATGAAGCCGATTTGCGTAGAAAAGGGTCGTCTGGTTTTCATGAAAGTGCACGTCCAGGACGTTCTTAAATTCTTTGTAAAGGACCAGGTATGGTGTGGAAATAGTGCTGGCATTCCTATTTACACACCGCTGAACTTGTGTCAATAGAATATGCAACAATGATTGAGTGATCGCCACGCTTTTGTCATCACGGTTTTGCTCTGTGTAAATTAGATCGATCGTGCGTTGAATATCTGCAAAATCGTTTTTGCTAAAATTTATACAAGGGTCAGCATAGATATTGTCCAGGAATGTCAGCTCAAAAAGTTTATCCTTGCTGCCGTGGTTTACCAGGAAAAAATCCTCAGTAAATAATATTGTACCGCCAGTTAATGGTCTCCATTCCTCGAACCGATGCACTTGATTTGGCGAAATAAAAAATAATGACCGTGGCAACACGTCATACTCGTTGTAATCAATGCTTTGCCTGCTACTCCCTTTTTCAGTCCAAAGTATTTCATAAAATGTATGCTTGTGAACTTCGTCAACATTGGGCTCTTCCATTTCATCGAATCTTGTAATGGCAAATTCTGCCGGGTTATTCGGCTCGTTAATGAAATGGCCAATGCCATAGCGTTTAAATATTTCCTTCATCTCAGAATTAAACACTAAGAGTAGAACTCCAAACAAACACTTCTTAAATCATCGGAACGACAAGAAATGAAAATATCTTACAGTTAACCGGAAGCTAGTTCCCATAGAAAAATTGTTCCCTGATAATCTTTCCGTTCATCCACTCCTGCACTGATACCTGGATATAATTTCTGACGCCCCATTCCCTATGGGTATAATCGTAATGCCATTGTACCATGGTGGTTCCTTCACCTACGGTCACTTTCAGTGGTTTGGCGTTCCGAAATTCCGAAATAGAAGAAAAGAATTCTTCCTCTCGCTTCCGATTAGCAACCTTTCCCCTGGTAGGAATGTTTTCATTTTCCTGCATCACTACGTCATCGTGATAATATTTTTCAAAAGCATCAAGTGGCTTGCCTTGCAAGACCAGGTTGTTCAAATCGTTGATCTTTTCTAATAATGTTGTCATAAGTTGTGCGTTTACTTTACACAAAGCTCATTACAACATGCAGCCAAAAAAATAACCTGGTTTAATAAATGATCAAACGTCATCTGAAAGGTCTCTCTTTTGTCCAGCCAGTTTCTTTCGAATCTTACTCAGAAATTCTTTTGTAATTCCGAGGTATGATGCCACCATGTATTGAGGAACCCTTTGCTCAATACCAGGATACTGTTCACGAAACTGCACATACCTGGCCGTTGCTTCCATGCTAAAATTGTTCACGATTCTTTTCTGTGCAGCTACAAAAGCTTTCTGAATGATAATGCGAAAGAATCTTTCAAGTTTGGGAATTTCTTCATATAATTTTTGCAAATCATTATAATGAATTTGCGCCAGTTCTGAATCTTCGAGACACTGGACGTTAAGATCGGCGGGTTTTTGAGTAATGAAGCTCCCAAGATCGGCCGTCCACCAATTTTCCACCGCGAACATGATGATATGCTCCTGGCCCTCATTATCTATATAAAATGACCTTAAACATCCGGCCAGCACGAAATTTTCGTACTTGCACACATCTCCATTTTGAACAACAAAATGTCCCTTTAAAAATTTCCTCGTCCTAATTTTTAACAACAGTGCGGCCTCCTCGCCTGGAGTTAAATCAACGTGCTGTTTTATATACTCGAGAAGTTGTCGCAAATGATCCATCTTACAAAAGCCGCTAAGCAAAATTACTCTCTTCATCCTTTCAGCGCTTGCGGTTGATAAGGATTTGATCAGATCCGAAACTTTACGCGAGTACATCGCATATAATTTTGATGTCAAAAAATAAACGGCCGTCCCGGCAGGGCCGGGACGGTCCGTAACCTTAACCAACCTGGTGAAAAAACCTTCCTACAAAAGCAAAACTAACGCGCGGACCGAGTTAGCATTGTCAGCTTCACGACAAGTCCTCATAGAATTTCAATTCCAGGTTATCGAATCATTCAGCTCAATTCTCTTTCGATTGTAAAACAGCATACCTGAATCTCTCAATTCATTGAGTAAAGTATTTACACTTTGCCTGGATGTCGCTATCACTGCCGCAATATCGCTATGCGTGAGGTAATTGTTCAAGACGATCTTATCGCCAATGCGATTTCCGTCGGAAATAGCCCAGTCCTTAATAAATCGAATAAGTCTGCTTTTCGCGTCCCGAAATACCAGGTCAGAATGACGGCTCTCCAGTTTTTTCAATTTATTGTTTACAAGATTGGCATAGCTTAATGCCATCAATGGACTCTCCTGCAGTAATTTTTTAAAGTCAGGAACATTGAAAGCACACACTACCGTATTTGCCGTTAGCGCTTCCGCAAATTCGTCCAAAGACGGATTCCCATCCAGGCTTAAGTCACCAAATACATCAGGTGCCGTCAGGATATCCTTGATCAATTCGTTGTCAATCGCATCACATTCTGTGAGCTTAATTTTTCCTTTAATTAACAAGTAGATCTTACTGAAATTTCCTTGTCCGTAGTTGAAGGTTTCACCCCGGTAGACCGTACTTACTTTTACAGTTGAACAAGTGTCCTTAATCATTTGCTCACTCACATTAGCGAACAAAGGATGGTTCTTCAAGTAAGCGAATTTAATTTCCTGGCTCATACAATAAATTTTTAAAAATAATTTGAGGATAGTTTAATTTTTTTTTAAGCAGACAGTGCATTTTCAATCTTTGAGATCAGTACGCTTTTAGGAGTCAGACCTGTTGCATAGTCGATCACTCTCCCACTTTTAAAGAACAAAATCGTCGGTGTTTCAACTATACCATATTCTTTTCCAAGAAGGATCTCTTCTTCTACATCAACTGTAAAAAAATTTGCGGTTCCTTTATATGCGCTGGCCAAGTCATCATAGATCATAGAAACAATTTGACAGGCTCCGTTCCACTCTGTTTTAAATTGCACGAGACTTAAGATTATACTTTCAACTACACAACTTTCAAATTCCTTTTTCCCGATAGCTTTATTCATGTGATTTATTTTGTCATGGGATATAGCCAACCGGCATGCCAGATTTTTTTTTGGCAGCCAAGATGTCGCTGAAATCGTTTCCAGCAAAGGGTTTTAGAATTTTTACAACTCACCCTACCCAAGATTTTGTTGATCGGTTTTTTCACAACTAATTGGGACCCTCCCAGCATATTGGGATACGATTTTGGAAAAGATTTTTGCGACAGGCTCCTTCTTACTATGAAAAGTTTTATAACAAAAAAGCAAGAATTGCTGTCGTGTGCACGACAGTGATCAGCGAAGTCGCTGTCTACATTTGTTCAATAATTTTTTAAAATGAAAATTCTCTTAACAATTTTTATTGCCCTTGCTTCGGCAGCTTGCATGGCACAAGATGGTACACAACTTCGGAAAACACAGTTCAATTTAGACAACGGCATCGCTATTAGCGGGTTCGATCCAGTGGCATATTTCAAACAAGGGACAGCAGCTAAGGGAAAGAAAGAGTTAGCCGTGTTTGACCGGGGAGTCACCTATTATTTCTCTTCAATTGAAAACAAAGAAGAGTTCAAAAAGAATCCATCCCGTTACGAACCGCAGTACGGTGGTTGGTGTGCCTATGCTATGGGAAAGGATGGGTCAAAAGTGGAAGTGGATCCTGAAACTTTTAAAATTATTGATGGGAAATTATACTTGTACTACAACAAATTTTTCAACAACACCCTGAAGAGCTGGAATAAAGATGAACCAAATCTCAAGGCAAAAGCAGACGTAAACTGGAAACAATTCTATCACTAATAACATCTACTTTATGTTGAATTTTTCAGCGATTGGCATCTGGATCCTTCGGTTATTAGCGGCGATCATTTTATTGCAGACACTCTACTTCAAATTTAGCGCGGCGCCTGAGTCGATTTATATTTTTTCAAGGCTGGGAATGGAACCCTGGGGACGAATCGGAACGGGCATCCTTGAGTTAATTGCCGGAGTTCTCTTACTGGTACCCGCAACCACTGCATTCGGCGCAGTATTGTCAAGCCTTTTGATGGCAGGAGCGATCTTCTTCCACGTCACAAAACTTGGTATCGTCGTCCAGGATGATGGAGGCCAGCTATTCATTTACGCGCTGATTGTGTTTGTATCGAGCCTTGTCCTTGTTATTCTACATAGAAACGATCTTTTATCAGCCAAACATGGTCGTTTCAAAACATTTCTATCTAAATAGAGTCATTATGCAACTTCAGCAATCCGTAAAAAGCGTTTTTGTTCAATTAAGCGAGTCGTTGTATCAGCTTTCAGATGAACAATATATTCAACAAAGCAAAACCTTGTTCAATGCTACGATTGGTCAACACGTTCGTCATATCATCGAACTATTCATTTGCCTGGAAACAGGCTATGAATTCGGGCTGGTGAATTATGAAAAAAGGAAACGAGACCTTGCTATCGAAACAAATAAAGATTTCGCCCGCGGGCTTTTACAAAAAATATACAGTGGACTCGAAAAGCCGAATAAGAAGCTATTGCTGGAATCAAATTACGATGAGCACGACACCGAAGGCATCACCGTAGCAACAAACTATTACCGCGAGATCATCTACAATTTGGAGCATGCTGTGCATCACATGGCCTTAATCCGGGTGGGAATTAACGAAGTTTCAACCATCACCGTGCCCGACACGTTTGGAGTGGCCTCCTCAACAGTAAAATATCGACAAATATGTGCACAGTGACTTTTATGCGGGTAGAGGACAAATATTTTATTACGTCAACTCGCGATGAAAAAAATACCCGCAAAATTGCAATACCGCCTGCGTCTTACCAGTTTGAAGGCGGCAAAATATTTTTTCCAAAAGATGGAGATATGGGAGGAAGCTGGATCGCGATGCATGAAAATGGAAATGCAGCCGTACTATTAAATGGTGCCTTTAAAAAACACACTCCTCGATCATCCTATAGGCTTAGTCGTGGAAAAATACTCATTCATATAATTGCCAGCGAAAATCCAGTCAGAAGAATTGAGACGCTAAGTCTTGAAAAGATTGAGCCGTTTACCGTTGTTTTGATCGAAAGAGGTGATCTGTACGAGTGCAGATGGGACGGGGTTAAGAAACATTGCAAACAGTTGAACACCTACAAACGGTACATCTGGTCATCAGTAACTCTCTATGACGAAGATGCAGCAAAAAAGAGAGAGTCATGGTTTTCATCCTTCTTACATGCGAATCCAAATCCATCTCAGGAGGATATTTTGCATTTTCATCAGTTTACTGGTGACGGAAATAAAAGCCATGATCTTCAAATGGAGCGAGATGACTTGTATTCTACCGTCAGCATCACTGGCATTTCCATTCGCGCAGTTTGCAGTCATATGACATACCTCGACCTAAAAGAAAATAAGAGATTCGATTGTTCGATTGAATTGACCCCCGATTACACATTTTTATGATCAAAAAAATTCTATACCAGCCTTTCTTTATAAGGCTATTTCATTGGGAATACTGGTCGTTTCATGTGGTATATGGCCCGCTTTATTTTTATTGGCTTTGGCTTTGTTTGAAAGCGCGTTCATTTTTCTTTTTCAACGCATCCAATCCGTCTATAACAAATGGCGGTTTCTTAATGGAGTCCAAAAATCAAATCTATGACTTGCTTCCCTGGCAGTATTATCCCAACACCATCTTTGTAAAGGCTGGCACTCCATTCAAAAAAATAATTAGTGAGGTCAGGGAAAAGAATTTTCAATATCCCCTGATCGCCAAGCCCGACATCGGAATGAAAGGTCTGTCGGTGAAAAAATTGCACCACGAAGCCGAATTGCTTGAATATGCCATTCAGTGTAAGGTAAACTTCCTTGTTCAAGAGTTTATCGCCTTAGAAAACGAAGTAGGCATCTTTTATTATCGCTTTCCAAACCAGGAAAAAGGGCATATCTCCGGAGTCGTACGAAAAGAGTTTCTGGCAATTGTTGGAGACGGGCATTCATCAATGATTGAACTTTTAAAAAAGGATAAACGATCCATCCTTCAACTCTCAACTTTGAAAAAATCTTATGGTGGTCAATTACATAAAATATTGCCGGCTGGAGAACGAAAGATCGTCGTCCCCTATGGCAACCATGCACGAGGTGCGAGGTTCATTGACATAACGAAACTTGTCGACGAGGAGCTCACGAACACGATCAATGTTATTTGCGGTCGTATAAAAGGCTTCTACTTCGGCAGACTCGATATTCGTTATAGTAGCTGGGAAGAGTTGAGATCAGGAAAGAACTTTTCGATCATTGAAATCAATGGAGCGGGAAGTGAGCCCACTCACATATATGATCCCAACCATTCCATACTTTTTGCCTGGAAAGAAATTATCAGGCACTGGAACATTTTGTGGAAGATAAGCCTGATCAATCATCACTGTTATAACTCGCCCTATCTGAAAATGAGCTCGGGCCTTGAAATGTTCAGGCAAAATAGATCCTATGTAAAAATGATCTCTGATGATCTTCGCCAAACTGCCTGATATGCTACAATCAGGCTTCCCGTCTAATACCCAACTTTTTCATACGGGCCTCCAGTGTGGTTGGATTCAACCCCAAAATTTTCGCTGCGCCTTTCTCGCCGCTTACTCTCCAGTTTACCTTTTTCAGGGTTTCAATGATGTGTTCTCTTTCTACTTCTTCTAATTTTTGAAGTGGCAAAGTTTCATTCCCCGCCTGTGCATTCGACGTTGTTTTCGGCAACCACTCGCCATAGTCAAGAGAACTGCCGGGATTAAGAATCATCGCCCTCTCGATGAGGTTTTCCAATTCCCTGATATTGCCGGGCCAATGATAATCCATCAATGCATCAATCACTTTTGTTCCTACACTTGTTATTTTCTTCCCCATCTTCCCTTCGTGCTTCTTTAGAAAATGTTTTACCAATAAAGGAATATCCTCTTTTCTTTCACGCAGCGGGGGACAATAAATAGGGAATACATTGAGACGGTAATACAGGTCTTCGCGGAATTCCTTTTTTTCAATAGCAGTTTGAAGATTGCGATTTGTCGCCGCGATAACCCTTACATTAACTTTCATTGTTTTTGGGTTACCAAGTCTTTCAAATTCGCCTTCCTGTAGAACGCGTAAAAGTTTTGATTGAAGTTCTACTGGCAGGTCACCAATTTCATCCAAAAAAATTGTACCGCTATCCGCCAATTCAAACCGGCCGGTCTTTCTCTCTAAAGCGCCCGTAAAGGCGCCTTTTTCATGACCAAATAATTCGCTTTCTATTAAGTTTGCAGGTAAGGTAGAGCAATTCACTTTTACTAATGTTCTTTTGCTTCGGTTGCTGATATTGTGTATTGCTCTCGCAACAAGTTCTTTTCCGGTTCCACTCTCCCCCAATATCAAAACGGTAGCATCGGTTGGTGCAACTTTTTCAATTTGCTGCAAAACCCGATGAAACACCTTGCTCTTACTGACAATTTCTTCAAAGTTGCTGTTCAGCTTAATCTCTTCCTGCAAATATTTATTTTCCGCTTGTAATTGATTCTTCAGCCTTTCAATTTCACTTAATCGCCTCGCAAGCTCCTGGTTCTTTTTTTCCAGTTCCTCCTCAGCCTTCATCCTTTCAAGTTCTGCGGCAACCCGTGCAGCAAAAATCTTAAGGATAGCAGAAAGATTTTTTTCCTCTGCTATCGGCACCACATCGGTGGCGGCAATATGACCTAAAAGTTCCCCTGTTGAAGGACTTATAATTGGTGAACCGATATAAGCTTCGATCCCTTTTGCTCCCGGAAATTTACCCTGTACTCCGGCCGGCAAAAAATATGGCTTGCCTTTCAGCATGTTCTCACACGCTGACCCTCTTACATCATACTCGATGTTATCAAGCACAGTCTCACCTTCAACAAATGCGATTGTTCTAAACCGCGTCTTGGTTTCATCAGTGCATTCCACGATAAATGCATACCGAAGTCCCAGATTTTTTACAACGTTTTTGCCAAGCTCTACCAGGAAATCCTTGCCAGTCAATCCGGAGGTTGCTTCGGAAACTGAGCGAAGCAATTGTTCCTCCATTTTTTTCTTTCGCAGGTCTCTGACGATACTGCAGCTAAACTCCCGGCCGTTGTACTCTATGTAGTTGCCGGTGATTTCAACATCGTATAGGTAGCCTGTCTTATGTTTGTGCTGCGCCTCAAAAGTGATCTTTTTTTCTTCTTTTAGACGTTGCCAAAATTTTCCAAAATCACTTACAATTGTTGTAGGATTGATGTCAGTTACATGCATGGTGATCAATTCTTCCTTGCTGTAACCTGAGAGATTGCAAGCCATCTCATTGACCTGGAAAATATTTCCAGATGACGTAACCCAAAATATAGCCACATGAAGATTCTCCATCGTGAAATGGGAAAGCTTCAATTGCTTTTCAGGATCCGTTGATAAAGGCTTCGCCATTGAAAAGACTGTAAAAATTAAATCAAAGCAACATTCAAGTTAGCAATTTTTAAGGTCAAGGTGGCCACAGCCCAATGCTTAGATGATTTGCATCCACTTCAAACCAAACGTTCATTCTGTCTGAGCACTATTTTACGGCTATTAAATCAACCATTTCTATTGTGGGCTCTTTACTAAGCAATTCTGATGCACTTGCCATCAGGGCTGCTGCAATCTGCCCGTTTAAATGCGCTGTACGTCCTTCAATACTTTCAAATGTGTCAAAAATTCCAAAAGTCGATGGGCCGAATTGTAATGCATACCATCTAACCGTACCTGCTTCTCCGTTTGCAATTGCCAGTGCTGATTTCAAAAAAGCTAGTACATCATTTTCTTTTCCCGGCTTGGCTTCGACCCTCGCGAGGATTGCGAATTTTTCCATAGTATTTGTTTGTTTTATGGCGAACTTAAGACGCGGAATGCCGTCCGCTTGTCGCCTACTTGATATTTCACCGATAGTAGAAGAGACCTCGCTGACTGTGGACCTTCACTATTTAATTCTCCACGGAGGATATTTTCTGTTATTGCCTCCGAAGTAGATAATGATTTGGTTATTGTCTGGATCTTTTAATCTTGATTCTCGCCATAACCAGGCTTTGTCGCTCGGCAATTCTTCAAACTGAATGCCCTTACGCAAAAGCTGCTGAACACAGCTATCTAAATTCTGCACTTCAAAGTAAAGCCAAATGTCATTTTGCTTCTGCCTGTCATGAACCTGGTGTAGTGAAACCGTTGCGTCACCCTGGGGACATTCAAAGCGGGCATAATGCGGCAATTCCTTTACGATCAGTTTAAGCCCCAGCTTTTCGTAAAAATCGATTGAACGGTCGATATGGGACACCGGAATTGTAACGTGATTGAGATTCATCGCAAGAGGGTCAACGATAGCACTAATAGAACGACATTTGAAACTATTTTCATAGAATTTTTTTTACTGAGTGCATCTTTTATTGAATGGTTACATGGATAATGTTCTTTACCTCGGGCAAAGTGGTAAACTCATTTGGATTAGGCACGGGAGCTATCGGTTTGCTTTCTGCCAGTGGCGTTCCTGCCAAGTTGAATTGAGTAATACCAGCGCCGGGAAACTGGTTCAACGCAGTTCCGTCATCATACAAGGCTATCGTATTTGAAATGTCGCGCTTATCTGATGGATCTACGCCTTCATCTTTAGACGCGAAGAACCAGTCGTTCGAAAATCCGTACATCGTGGCGATTGCGAGACGGTCACCGCTATCGAAGGAGAAAGCTTGCGAAACACTTCCTCCGGCTTGATTGCCAATCACTGGCAACAGAACGCGAGTAGTGGGTTGAGCCAGCACATAAACTGCCTTTACACCAGGCTTTAATTTTAGTGCAGCCGCCAGGATATCAGCGTTGCCCTTTTGCGCTAAGTCCTTAAGACCCTCATTCCGATCATTTTCACCAACTCGATAAATTGGATTTTGAATACCATTGTAAACAACAACCAGGACGGGTGAAAGTGGCGTAAATATTCCCGTGATACCAGATACATAAGTGCTTAAAGGTTGGTTATTGCCAGCCTCTGCTATTGCAGTTAATCCATTTGCAGTCGGTTGCCCGCTGGTATAAAGAGGAGATGGATTTAATAAAGTACCACCAACAATATACGATACGGACCAAACACCAGGACTAAGAGGCGTTTCGTTAGGAGTGCCGCCTGAGCTATTATTCAACGTAAGTGTGAAATACGAGTTGCCCTCATACTTCAACATCGCATGTACAAGTTGTGATGCTTGCAAATAGGTGTTGCCCTGCGCATCTGTGCCGCTCACTTCTGTGATGGGTTTGTTGTCCGTCGTTCCCGGATGGCTCACGTTGGCACCGGGCGCCTGGTTGATCCTTGTACCATTGTCCCACAATTTTATCT
>Ga0207674_10001580_pt1 | contig 29324 bp, 27 predicted proteins | sample KBSCornC72_FD_184303 | JGI IMG/M metagenome (GOLD analysis project Ga0207674, IMG submission 184303) | Corn rhizosphere microbial communities from Kellogg Biological Station, Michigan, USA - KBS Corn C7-2 (SPAdes) (version 2) | ecosystem: Host-associated > Plants > Roots > Rhizosphere > Soil ...
AACATGGATAGCAAATCGAATCATCAACTTGTGAATGGTGAGCCGGGCGGGGCTCGAACCCGCGACCACCGCATTAAAAGTGCGATGCTCTACCAACTGAGCTACCGGCCCGATGGGAGGGGAAACGTTGAAACTCTTCTATTGTAACCTGCCTCCCGGCTCGCCGGCTTCGGGAGGAGTGCGCTAGGCGCCGGGCTTGGCGATGTCCACGCCGCCCTTGAAATAGGCGCCGTCTTCAATCACGATACCCGCAGTTCGTACATCGCCGACCAGGTTCGCGCCCTTGCGCAGCATGATGCGCTCGGTAGCGTCGATGTTGCCCGTCACCGCGCCGGCAATATCCACTTCATTCGCCTTGATGCTGGCGGCAGCTTTACCTTTAGGGCCGATGGTCAGGCGACCATTCAGTTCCACGGTGCCTTCCAGTTCGCCATTCAACTGCAGCGTTTCTTTGCTGGTGATATCGCCCTTGATCTTCATCGTCTCGCCGATCAGTGTACCGTCCATGTAAAAAATTCCCTTCGTTTCGATGATCTCTAGGGTCACCGTACCACCCGAACGGCAACTTTCTTGATCTTAGCGGAAAACTGGCGTCGCGCGCTAAACTATTTTTCCATTTTGTGCAGCTCGTAGTAACCGCTCATCTTGAGCGTCACCACCTGAGGCTTGCCCGTCAGGTTCAGCCAGAACCAGCCGTGAATCCCTTCGAACGGCGCGACGAATGTTCCGTTGGATTTCGTGGTCTCCTGCTCCTCGCGATAACGCTGCGCATGCTTCGGATCGTTCGACGGCTCCCCGTGAAAGTCGTAGTAGATGGTCCCCTGATCCACCGACCAGCTGTACACCATCGACTCGCCCGCTTTCATCGCAACCTTGTATTCCAGCTCACCGTCTGGACCGAGCGTGATCTTCACAGTGTCGGTGCGGAATTCGTTGGGATAGAACCAGGCGTTGGTTGTGAGAGCGGGCGTGGTCGTGGCTTTTCCATCCCCTTTTGCATCCGTCGTCCCATTCTGAGGTGCCGCATCAGCGGCAGGCCTGGCCACCGTCGGCGTCGCCAGCGCGATCAATCCGGTCAGCTTCCCGAAGCCCGTGGGATCCTTCCGATATTCCGCCGGCATGATGACGCACACTGTCAGAACAGCGCCCACCACCGCCGCGATTCCTAACCTCAGCAGCAGTCCGCTGGCCGATGGCATCTGCACCCCAACGGGATTCATACCGCGCTCCCGAACGCATAGCCCGACAATTGGTATCCGATCAGCAGGAACCCGGCGGTCATCAGCAGCACGTTGGCGAATACCGCGTGTTTCCCGAAGTCCGCTGTGCGCCTCCATTGCGTCATCACAAAGAGAATCACCGTCAGCGCCAGAAGCTGTCCTAGTTCGACCCCTACGTTGAACGCGATCATGTTCGGCACCAGTCCTTCACGCGACAAGTTAAATTCCTGCAGCTTCGTCGCCAGCCCGAATCCGTGGATCAGTCCGAAGCCCAGCACCGCAGCCTTGGCGTTGATCTGGAATCCGAATAGCGTTCGAAACCCGTCCAGGTTGTCGAACGCCTTGTAGACCACCGACAGCCCGATCAGCGCGTCGACGATGTAAGAGTTGACATGTACTCCGCCCAGCACCCCGGCCAGGAGCGTAATGCTATGCCCGACCGCGAAACACGTCACATACAGGGCGACGTCTTTCAGCCTATACAGAAAGAAAATCACGCCCAGCAAGAAGAGCAGGTGATCGTAGCCCGTCACCATGTGCTTGGCGCCCAGGTACAGAAACGGCGCGATGTGCGTGCCGGTTGAGTTGCGTACGAAGTCGGCGTCTCGCCCTGTGACGGTATGCGCCAAGGCGAGCGTCGCGGTCGCCAGGAAGACTGGAAATAGCTTTCTCATCCGTACTACTATATGCCACTTGGCGTACCGCCCCGGAGCGAGGCATCGATCAACTGGATGGTGTGCAGCACCGGCGTCTTTTGCCCGTTACGCGATACCGCCGCGCCGATCTGCAGCATGCATCCGATGTTCCCCGTTGCGACCACATCGGGCTTAGCCGCGCCGATGAACTGCGCCTTGCGATCGGCCAGCGTGTCCGCCGTCTCCGGCTGCACCAGATTATAGATCCCCGCCGATCCGCAACACAGCGCGGCCTCAGGAAGATCCATCAGCTCGACGCCCGGAATCCCAGCCAGCAACGTTCGCGGCTGCGATCGCACACCTTGCGCGTGCTGTAAATGGCAGGAATCGTGATACGCCACGCGCATCTTCAGCGGATGGCGTTCGCTCCGCGGCCCCAGTTCCTGCAGGAACTCCGCCACATCCTTGCACTTCGCCGAGAACGCCGCCGCACGGTCGGCGTATTTGGGATCGTCTCGCAACTGGTAACCATACTCGCGCACATTCGACCCGCAGCCGCCGGCATTGGTGACGATCACATCGACGTTGGCGCGTTCGAAAGTGTCGATCATTCTCCGCGCCAGATCCAGCGCCGGATTCTCTTCGCCGGCATGAACCATCAATGCCCCGCAGCACGGCTGTTCCGCCGGCGCGATCACTTCGCAACCCTCGGCAGCCAGCACACGCACCGTCGCCGCATTGATCTCCGGCATGAACTCGCGCTGCACGCATCCCAGGACCAGACCGACGCGCTTGCGCTTCACTCCTTGCGCGGGAGTAACCGGAGCGATCGTCTCATGCTCCCCGAGCTTCGGCATTAGCGTTTCCATCGCGCCGATCTGTTTGGGAAGCAGTTTCAGTAGCCCTGATCCGCGAATCAGCGACTGCAGTCCGGACTGTTGGTACGCGCGCAGCACAGGCCGCAGCAGCTTCAGCCGATCCACTCGCGGGAACGTGCTGAAAATCATCCAGCGGTGCAGGCGTTCCATTGCCGATCGCGGATGCCGGCGCTCGATCTGCGCCCGCGTCGCCTCGATTAGCTTGGCGTAATCGACGCCCGACGGGCAAGCCGTCATGCACGACATGCAGCCCAGGCACGTATCGAAGTGCCCCACCCATTTGTCCGTCATGTCGGTCGCACCTTCGCTCGCCATCTTCATCAGATAGATGCGGCCCCTAGGCGAATCCATCTCATTGCCCCATAACGCGTAGGTCGGGCACGCAGGCAGACAGAACCCGCAGTGCACGCACTGATCGATTAGCTCAGGCCGCGGCGGATGATGCGTGTCAAATGCGGCCACTAGATTCCCCCTACGAAGCGTCCAGGACTCAGGGTATTCTTCGGATCGAACTGCGCCTTCACGGCGCGCATCAACGGGAGCGCATCCCCGGCGTTTCCCCACGCGTCGAGTTCCGACTTGCCCAATATCATCAGCGATCCGCCTTCCCGCTCCATCGCTTCTCTGAGTCGGCGAAGGTCCCCGGTAAAAGGCGCATAGCCGATTCCCGTGGCTTGTATCACGAAGCCCGAAAATGACGTCGATGTCGATGCGATCTGTGAAGGAAGACAGGTGAACTTGACGATCGGCGCGTCGCCCCACAACTCCTCACGCGCTTTCCAGACTGCTGGCGACCCTTCTCGGACCGCGCCCATCTCTTTGATGACCGCTTCCTGGGCAGCGATCCCATCCATGGTGCCTTCCAGCAGGATATCGATCTCTTTCCCCGGCCTCGCCTGAACCGCCGTCACAGCCAGCCGTGCGCCGAGGATCGCCAGAATAATACGTTGCATATCATTCGCATCCGTCGCGGCGATCGTAAGCGTCCTCGCATTCCGAGGTAGCGGATGCAGGCGAAACACTGCCCGCGTGATCACCCCCAGCGTTCCCAGCGAGCCTGTTGCCAACTTGGGAAGGTCGTAGCCTGCGACGTTCTTCACCACCTTGCCGCCGCTCATCGCGATGGTCCCATCTGCCAATACCAGAGTGACGCCGATGATCAGATCTCGCAATGCTCCGAATGCCAGCCGCAGCGCTCCGCTGTCATTCGTCGCCAGGATTCCGCCGACCGTTGCGCGCTCCGGCCACAGCGGATCCACTGCGAGCCTTTGCCCATGTTCCGCCAGTGTACGTTGCAACGCAGCGATTGTGCATCCAGCTTCAACCGTCACGGTCAGATCGGCCCAGGCATGCTCGATGACGCGATTCATACGGCGCATCGAAAGAAGCATGTCCGCCTTTCGCGGCGGATTCCCCCAATCGAGCTTGGTCCCACCACCGGTCGGGATTACCGCCTGTCCGGTTTCATTGGCGTTCCGAAGAATCGCCGCCGTTTCCTTCTCGTCGGCAGGCTCGACGACAGTCGCGCCGAACCGCTCGGCGACGCTCAAAACCGCTCCGCGATGCCGGCGACCTCTAGAGGATGCGCCACGTACTCGCCCGGAGTCTCTCCGCACATACGGGGCCGGGGGAAAACCTTGGTCGGATTCGAAAGCTGCAGTGGATCGAAGGCGCAGCGGACGCGCTGCATCGTCTGCAGGTCCGGCTCGGCGAACATCTTCGACATCATGTGCTTCTTCTCTTCGCCGACACCGTGCTCCCCGGTGATCGACCCGCCCTTTTCGATGCACAGCTCCAGAATGCGTTCGGACAATCGTTCCGCCGCTTTTTCCTGGCCGGCAATGCGGCGATCATAGAGAACCAACGGATGCAGATTCCCGTCCCCGGCATGAAACACGTTGGCAACCCGCAGACCCGTTTCGATGCTCAACTGCTCGATCTCGCTCAGGATCAGGGGCAGGGCAGTGCGCGGGATCACTCCGTCCTGCACGATGTAGTTGGGTGAGATCCTGCCCATGGCCGCGAAGGCCGCCTTGCGTCCTTTCCAGACCAGCGCCCGCTCGGCTTCCGATTGCGCCACGCGGATCTCCCACGCCCCATGCTGCCGGCAGATCTCGTCCACGTGCGCCATTAATGCATCTACTTCCGCCACTGGACCGTCCAGCTCCACCAGCAGCAGGCCGCCGCAGTTCGGATAGTTCGCATGCACTGCCGCCTCGGCCGCCTGGATCGACAGATTGTCCATCATTTCAATCGCAGCAGGAAGCATTCCGGCCGCGATAATTCCGCTCACGGCGGCGCCTGCTTCCGTGGGGCTGTTGAACGCCGCCAGCAGCGTTCGCACACACTCCGGACGCTTCACGATCCGCAACGTAATCTTCGTAGCGATTCCCAGCGTCCCCTCGGAGCCAACGAAAACGCCCGCCAGATCGTAACCCGGCGCGTCCAGCGTCTTGCCGCCCATGTGCACCAGCGACCCATCCGGCAGAACTACTTCCAGGCCCAGGACGTGAGTGGTCGTAAATCCGTATTTCAGGCAGTGCGCGCCGCCCGAATTCTCGGCGACATTCCCGCCGATGCTGCAGACCGATTGCGACGATGGATCGGGAGCATAGAAGAAATCGGCCGCAGCCACACGACCGGTAACTTCCAGATTGATGACACCTGGTTCCACCACGATGCGCGCGTTGGGCAAATCCACTTCGATGATGCGCTTCATTCGCGCCAGGCCGATTACGATGCCACCCTTCACCGGGAGCGCGCCGCCGCTCAAACCCGTACCGGAGCCGCGTGCAACAAACGGGATTCTTTCGCGATGGCAGATACGCACCACTGCCTGTACTTCTTCCGCTGAGTTCGGCAGAACCACTGCACTTGGGACCACGCGGAAGTTGGTCAGGCCGTCACACTCGTAGGTCTTGATTTCTTCGGGCGAAGAAATGAGTCCGTGCGGGCCTAGAATTCTGCGAAGTTCTTCAAGCGTTTCAGGGCTCACCTACAGATACCGGTACGCTTCGAGCGTGAGAAAGTCCTTGCACTCCGGATTTATCATCATCTGCTCGAACAGTTGGGCAGCCTGGGGAAACTTGCTCTGGTTGTAGCGCACATCGCCCACGTTCTCCCGAATCTGTTCGATCACTGACTTGATCGTGTCGCGAATCATCGGAGCCGTAATCTTCTGGCCATTCGATAACTGCGCCCTATGGTGCAGCCACTGCCAGACCTGCGTGCGCGAAATCTCCGCGGTGGCGGCATCTTCCATCAGGTTGTAAATCGGCACGCATCCCGATCCGCGCAGCCAGGATTCCAGATACTGAATGCCCACATCGACGTTCATACGCAAGCCCTGCTCGGTGATCTGGCCGTCCGGGACTTTCAATAGATCGGCGGCCGTCACCTTCACGTCTTCACGCATCCCATAAAGCTGATTGGGCGTCTTCATGTGCTCGTCGAAAATCTCTTTGGCGACCGGTACCAGCCCTGGATGCGCCACCCAGGTGCCATCGTGACCCGCCTTCACTTCGCGCAGTTTGTCTTGGCGAACCTTGCTGAGCGCAGCGTCATTCGCAGCGGGATCGTTCTTGATCGGGATCTGCGCGGCCATGCCTCCCATCGCGTGAATTCCGCGTCGATGGCAGGTCTGGATCAGCAGGTCCACGTACGATTTCAGGAAGTGGTTCTCCATCGTCACCGTGGAGCGATCCGGCATCATGAACTGCGGATGATTCTTGAACGTCTTGATGAAGCTGAAGATGTAATCCCAGCGACCGCAATTCAGGCCGGCCGAATGGTCCCGCAGCTCCCACAGGATTTCGTCCATTTCGAACGCCGCCAGGATCGTCTCGATCAGCACCGTGGCGCGAATGGTTCCGTTTGGGACTCCCAACGATTCCTGCGCGTACACGAACACGTCGTTCCACAGCCGCGCTTCCAGATGACTCTGAATCTTCGGAAGATAGAAATACGGAGCCGAACCCTTCGACATCCTGGTTTTGACATTGTGGAAGAAATACAGCCCGAAGTCGAATAGCGATCCCGAGATCGGCTGGCTGTCCACTTTAAAATGCCGTTCGGTCATATGCCAGCCGCGCGGCCTAATGATCAACACAGCAGGCTTAGAATTCAGCTTGTAGGCTTTGCCTTCCGGGCTGGTGTAGGTTATGTCGCCGCGATTCGCGTCGCGCACATTCACCTGGCCGGTCAGGTTGTTCTCCCAAGTGGGCGAATTTGAATCCTCGAAATCCGCCATGAAAACGTTCGCGCCTGAATTGAGCGCGTTGATCACCATTTTTCGGTCCACGGGACCAGTGATCTCCACACGACGGTCGAGCAGATCCTGCGGAATGGGCGCGACCTTGTAGTCGCTTTTGCGAATGGATGCCGTCTCAGGAAGGAAGTCCGGAATCTGCCCCGCGTCGATGGCCTTCTGGCGGGTCACCCGGCGCTCCAGCAGATCTCTTCTTTGGGGATCAAATTTACGATGCAGTTCGGTTACAAAAGCGATCGCTTCTGGAGTTAGGATTTCGTCACATCCCTGGGGGATCGACGCGTCGATGTCGACGCCGCCGCGCTGTAAGTACGGGCTTGCCATGTAATTTCAGGATACATTGGACCACCCGCTAAAGGCGATGTCAACGCGCTAAATTACTTGCAGGACTATCTTTCCTCGCACATGTTCGGTCTCACTCATTTTGTGAGCCTGAGCAGCCTCGCGCAGCGGGAACACCGCGGCAATCTCGGAGTGAACCCGCCCGGAATCCGCCAGGTTCCCGATCTCTGTGAGCTGGGCGGCCTTCATTTGGCCCCAGATAATCGCCGCGCGAACCCCCTGGGCCTTCGCATCTTCCTCGGATGGCGGCGGACCGATCAGGCAAACCATCATGCCGCCTCTTTTCAGTACTTTCCAAGATCGCATCCGGACCTCGCCACCCATGCTCTCGATCACGGCGTCTAAATCATGCACCAGGTCCTCGAATAGGTTCGTTTCGTAGTTGATGGGCAGATCGCAGCGCAGCTGCTTTAAGAAATCCTGGTTGCGCCCGCTGGCGGTGCCCGCGACGTACAAACCCTTTAACTTGGCGAACTGCACCGCGAAATGCCCCACGCCCCCGGCCGCTGCCTGAATCAGAACCTTCTGCCCGGCTTGAAGATCGGCTGTATCGAATAGAGCCTGCCATGCCGTCAGCCCGGCCAGCGGAATCGCAGCCGAATGTATGTGATCCAGCTTTGCCGGCTTGCGCGCCAGATCGCCTTCCCGGACTGCGACGTACTCCGCATAAGCCCCGTTGCGCGCAGGATCTGGACGACCGAAAACTTCATCGCCGGGCTTCCACTCCGTCACGCCCGTGCCGCAGGATTCGATCACGCCTGAGACATCCCACCCCAGGATGAACGGCAGCGGGTAGTCGCGGAAACCCTTCATGTGTCCCGCGCGGATCTTCCAATCGATGGGGTTGACTGACGTCGCGTGAACCTTCACCAGGACTTCTCCCGCAGCTGGCTCGGGCTTGGGAGCGTCTTCGTAGGTCAGAACTTCAGGGCCGCCATACGCGTGGAACCGGATTGCTTTCATGCTGGTCATGGTGTTTGCTTCAGTATTGCGAATACAGTAGTCTATCAGCGTGGCAAACAAAGTTAGCCGGCGAAAAATGCTGTCGACGGCTAGCGCCGGAGCCGCCTTGGCCGCCGCGCCTCCTCGAATCTTAGGGCAGGGAAAGCTGCGATTAACGCTCTCCTGCTGGGATTATGACCGAACACGCGCGCTGAGTGAAGGCCGCATCGGCGTGGATGGCGTCGACCTAACCTATCTGAGCCTGCCGATCGAAGAAACCTTCTTTCGCATGCTCCGGAATCACGAATTTGACGCCTCAGAGATGTCTCTATCCTCTTATGTGCTGTCCCTGTTCGAAGAACCCCAGCCATTCATCGCCATCCCAGTATTCCCCTCACGATTCTTCCGCCACTCCTGCATCTTCGTGAATTCCAATAGTGGAATCCGCCGTCCTGAAGACCTCCGCGGCAAACGCGTCGGAACGCCCGAGTATCAAATGACCGCGGCGGTCTGGATCCGGGGAATGTTGAGCGACGAATACAAAATCCCGGTCGGGAGTACTCCATATTTCACGGGTGGCGAGGAAGAACCTGGCCGCTCCGAAAAGATCGCGCTTTCTCTGCCCCCGTCGATCCGTGTCGAGCCCATCGCGGATACCAAGACCTTGTCGCAGATGATCGAAAGCGGCGAGCTGGACGCCATGTACACGGCGCGCGCCCCCTCCACGTTCGTCAACGGAACAGGAAAGGTTCGCAGGCTGTTTGAGAACTACGGCGCTGTCGAACGGGAGTATTACCGTAAAACCAAGATCTTCCCCATCATGCACACCGTCGTCATCCGCAGGGACGTGTATAAGCAGAACCCATGGATCGCGCAGTCGCTGCACAAAGCGTTCGTGCTATCGCAACGCGAGGTATATACCAACCTGCACGAAACGGCCGGACTGAAGACCATGCTCCCCTGGGTGCTGGATCATGTTGCCGAAACCGAATCGGTGATGGGTAAGGACTTCTGGCCCTACGGATTTCAGCCCAATCAGAATACGCTGGCGACGTTCCTGCGATATTCCTATGAGCAGGGCTTGGCGAAGCGTCTGTTGACTCCTAAGGAGTTATTCGCTCCCGAAACCCTGGAATCGTTCAAAATCTAAGAGTTGCCCGCCAACCCCTCAGTTGGACTATACTAAATCTCCCGGACGCTATCTAACCATATGAGGGGGTTTGGAAAGCAGCCATGAGCCAGACGAGTACTTTTGCAGGGTGGCAGGAGTCGCAGTCGCAGAATTCCGGACAGCAACCTGTTTGGAATCAGTCCGCAACGGCCCGGAAAGTCGTGGAACTGTTGAGGTTTGCAGGGATCGCCGTAAACGGACACCAGCCTTGGGATATTCAAGTGCACAATCCCCGGTTCTTTGACCGGGCTCTAGGCGAAGGAAGCATCGGCGTAGGCGAGTCCTATGTTGACGGATGGTGGGACGTTCCGGCTCTGGATGAGTTCTTCACCAGATTTCGGCGCGCCGATCTTGCCAGCTACGTGCACGACTTCAAAACCGGGCTTCTGGTGTTGAAAACCAAGGTCCTGAACTTGCAGACCATGCGCCGCGCGAAAGAAGTAGCGCAAGCGCACTACGATCTGGGTAACCAGCTATATCAATCCATGCTGGATCGCCGGATGCAGTACACGTGCGCCTACTGGAAGGGCGCCGCAAATCTGGATCAAGCTCAAGAGGCCAAGCTCCATCTGATCTGCCGAAAACTCAAGCTGGAGTCCGGCATGACGCTACTGGAACTGGGCGGAGGATTCGGCGGACTGGCTCATTTTGCAGCTCGGGAATACGGCTGCCAGGTGGTCAGCTATAACATCTCTCGCGAACAGATAGCCTTCGGCAGGAATCTCTGCAAGGGATTGCCAGTGCGGTTCGAGCAGAGAGACTACCGTGAGGCCGCTCGCGAATCCTGTCGCTTCGATCGCGTCGTCTCGGTGGGCCTGTGCGAGCACATTGGATACCGGAACTTCCGCGGGTTCATGCAACTGGCGCATGCACGGCTCAAGGACCACGGGCTTTTCCTGCTGCACACCATTGGATCCAACGAATCGTACTCCTATACCGACCCTTGGATCGACAAATACATCTTCCCTAACGGATTGATTCCGTCGATGGCGCAACTAACGTCGGCATGGGAAGGTCTGTGGGTCGCAGAAGACTGGCATAACTTCGGTCCCGATTACGACAAGACTCTCATGGCCTGGTGGGAGAATTTCGAACAAGCCTGGCCCGGTCTACGAACGACCTACGGCGACCGGTTTTATCGCATGTGGAAATACTATCTAATGTGCTCGGCGGGATCTTTCCGTGCCCGAAGACTCCAACTGTGGCAAGTTGTCCTTTCGAAGGGCGATATTTCTTCCTACGCGCCGGTTCGATAGTCGGTTATGTCGGATTACGAAAGACGATGCTTCGCACTCGTAGCGGAGTTCGAGCAAGCACGAGCGCGAGGGCAGCGCATCGGCCTTCGTAAATCCACATCCAATCTTTTCCGGCAGCGCGCCTTAGCGGGGAAACACCTGATCGATGTAAGTGGGTTCGATCACGTGCTCGCCATCGATCCGCAGCGTATGACCGCTAGCGTCGAGGGCATGATCACATATGAAGCCCTCGTTGACGAGACACTAAAGTATGGATTGCTCCCCGCCGTAGTCCCGCAGTTGAAGACCATCACCGTGGGCGGGGCGGTCAGCGGCCTGGGGATCGAATCGTCTTCCTTCAAATTTGGCCTGGTCCACGAAACCGTGGAAGATATGGAGATCCTGCTGGGCGACGGCCGACTCGTGCGCTGCTCCTGCCGCGAGAATCGCGACCTGTTCTTCGGCTTTCCGAACTCCTACGGCACGCTGGGCTATGCGCTGCGCCTGACTGTCCGATTGATCCCCGCGAAGCCTTGCGTTCACCTGGTCCACACCCGGTTCTCCGACCCAGAAAGCTATTTCGCGCGAATCGCCGAAGCCTGTGCGTCGGGGCAGGCAGATTATCTCGACGGAACCATCTTCTCGCGCGCTGAAATGTACCTGACCGAGGCTGAGTTCGTAGACCAGGCGCCCTCCCTTAGCGACTACACCTACATGGACATCTACTACCGGTCCATCCAGCGCAAGTCGGACGACTGGCTAACGGCCAAGGACTACATCTGGCGATGGGATACCGACTGGTTCTGGTGTTCCGAGCAGTTCCACCTACAAACCCCCGTTATGCGAAGGCTGTTTAGATGGGGCCTGAACTCGCGAACGTACCAGCGAATCATGCGGCTCTCGTACAAGCTGATGCCCGATTCCGGTGGAACCGAGTCGGTGATTCAGGATATCGACATCCCCATCGCCAAGGCACCCGACTTTTTGGATTTTCTGCTCTCGGAAGTCGGAATCACGCCTGTATGGATGTGCCCGTTCAACACCCGAGTCTGGGACCTAAGCCCGCTCCGAGAGGGACTGTACGTCAACTTTGGATTCTGGGACGTGATACGCAGCACCCATGAGAAGGGCTACTTCAATCGCAAGATCGAAAAGAAAACAACGGAGTTGGGCGGCGCGAAGGGACTCTATTCCTCCGCTTGGTACGACGAAACCGAGTTCTGGAGCATCTATGATCACAAGCGCTACGCCGAGCTGAAGCGGGCCTACGATCCTCAGGGCGTATTCCCGGACCTATACTCCAAATGCGTCCACCGCCATTAGGACAAACGGTAACCATTTCCGGCGGGGTGGATCTAATCACTGTCATGACTTCCAAAGAATTTACCTATCTGGGAATTGGAATTGGGATCGGAACTGCAGCCGCGATGTTGTTCGCGCCGCAATCCGGGGAGGAGACCCAGCAGCTCCTCAAAGACAAGGCTAACGACGCCAAGCGCTGCGCCGAAGATCTGCGCGATTCCGCCGCGCAGGTAATCGACCGGGGCAAGGAAAAGGTACGCCAACAGGTGCAAAACCTGAGCGCAGCCGTCGAAGGTGGGAAGCAGGCTTATAGGGAAGCGGTAGCCACCACCCCGGAATAAGCTCCATTTCGGCTATCCGGCTCATCCTAAAGAACCTTCCGTCATCCGCCGATTTAGAGAACTCAGGTAAGTCACTGATTCCAGGAGATAGCGGGAGCCCGACGGGATGTTTCCAATCATAGGGATAGTGGTCGTCTTAGGCTGTATAGCCGGCGGCTACCTGATGGAGAAGGGCAATGTGCTCGTTCTCATGCAGCCCGCCGAGCTGCTGATCATCGGCGGCGCTGCCATCGGAACGGTCCTGATCGGTAACCCTCCCCACGTTTTGAAGGCCATCGTCGGAGGCATTCTAGGCGTCTTCAAAGGGAGCCGATACTCGGCCAGCATCTATCTCGATACCCTGCGATTCTTAAACGACTTCTTTCAGACGGCCCGCAAGAACAGTCTCTCCTCGCTCGAAGGCGATTTGGACGCGCCCGAGACGAGTGAGCTGTTCAAGAGACATCCTAACTTCACCAAAGACCACGAGGCAATGCTCTTCTTTTGCGACTCGATGCGCACCCTGGTCTCTGGCGGCGTGGAGGCTCATGATCTCGACGCCATCATGGAGCTGGATCTGGAGATTCTGCACAAGCAGGCCAGTCTGCCCGTCAGTGCGATATCGACCATGGCGGACAGTCTTCCTGGATTGGGGATTGTCGCCGCGGTCCTGGGTGTTGTGATCACCATGAGCGCACTGGGTGGTCCGCCCGAAGAGATCGGCCACAAAGTAGCGGCCGCCCTTGTGGGAACATTTCTCGGCATCCTTCTCTGCTATGGCTTTCTGGGACCCATGGCAGCCAACCTGAAAAAGCAGAGCGATTCAGAAAGCGACTACTTGTCATCCCTGCGCATGGGTCTTCTGGCGTACATGAAGGGAATGTCCCCGATGCTTGCCTTGGAAGCGGCGCGTCGTGCGATTCCTCCGCATGTGCGGCCGACCTTCAAGCAGATGGATGACGCGTGCCGGAAGTCCGCTACGGTTCCTGCAGCCGAGGTGGCTGCGTGAGCGCCAAGCCCAACCAGCCGACCATCATCATCGTTAAGAAGCGCAAGGGCGGCCATGATGAACCGCACGGCGGAGCCTGGAAAGTGGCGTACGCCGATTTCGTCACCGCGATGATGGCGTTGTTCATCGTCCTGTGGCTGCTGAGCGCCAGCGAAAAAGTGCAGAAGGCCGTGGGCGGCTATTTTCAGGATCCCACCGGCGTGGGCCGCCAGACGGGCACCACCAACGCGGGCATCGGCGAAACGCTCACGGTGAATCGCAAGGATCTGAAGGACCTGAAAGACAAGCTGGAAGAAGTGATGAAGCAGATTCCTGAGCTTCAGCACATGCAAAAACAGATTCGGATGACCATCACCGCAGAAGGCCTGCGCATCGACCTGCTGGAAACCGAGCGCGGTATGTTCTTCGATAAAGGTAATCCCAAGCCCAGCGAGGCAGGCTCGGAGTTGTTAAAGGTGTTGGCGGGCGAGCTGGTGACTCTTCCGAATAAAATCGCCATTGAAGGACATACCGATGCGACGCCGTACGGTCGAGCCGAATACTCCAATTGGGAGCTTTCCTCGGATCGAGCCAACGCAGCGCGCAGGATCCTGGTGGAAACCGGGCTGGACCAAGGCAGGATCAGCCAGGTCCGCGGTTTTGCCGACCAGCGGCTGCTGCTGAAGGACGATGCGACCAATCCGTCCAACCGGAGAATCTCGATCATCGTGCGGAATGAGGGGTTGGATCAGCAGGAAGAGAAGTTCGCCGAAGCTCCTGCGGCGGATGCGCCTGCCCCAGCGGCTAAAGAAGCTAAGCCCGAGCACAGCGAACACTAATTCCCAGTGCGCTGGGTATCTAGAACTACCAGGACTCACAAACCCGTGCACTTGTTCGATAATCGTCCTGTTTGATATATAATACTGTGATCATTTGCATTTCAATCTAAGCCCCAGGTGATCAAGTGTCTAGAGCGAAACTAGCATTTATCTTTGTAGCATCAAGTTTAGCGGCGTTCGGAAGCACGATCGTCGTTCCAAATGCCAATACAAACGTTGTGGGCAATGATACGGACACGACGGAGACCGGTCCTTCTTTTGATTTTCGAGCCCAAATGCTTCTCGGAGCAGGCCAATTTTCCTCAGTGGGCGGCCCTATCCTGATCGATCAGCTATCTTTACGCGCTGTTCCAGGGACTGGACCGAACGACTTCAGCATGACCCTCCTGAACCTTTATCTGTCCACTAGCCCAAAGTTTCCAAATACGAGCGGTCCACTCATGAGTACGACTTTCGCGGACAACGTTGGTCCGGATAACACCTTGGTATTTTCGGGACTCGTTACGGCCGCCTCTCCCGGTTGCCCGCAGATCCAGCCCGTGTGTCCATTCGACATTAATATAAACTTCACGACTCCCTTCTTATACAATCCCACGCAGGGCAGACTCCTGCTCGATCTCAAAGTTACCGGTTATTCTGGCGTGGATGGTGTGGGGGACGCGGTGAGTTTCTCTGGTCCCAATGGCGGTAGCGTTGCCAGCGTTTTCGGTGGGTTGAATGACACGACCGGCGGCTTCGACTTCAGTGGAGATATTGTTCAGTTACGCTACACGGCGGTTCCGGAACCTGTTTCTGGAGCATTGGCGTTGACGGGCGCAGCGGCGCTAGCGCTGATGAGACGCTCTCGCTCCGCGAGAGCGCTTTGATAGGCCGTACCATGACAAAAGGCAGAGGGCGACTCCTTTGTGTTCTCTCGTGGCTGCCTGTGTTTGGACAATCGGCGCAAACGCTCATAATCCCCCAAGTGGTTGATGGAGGCGGTTGGCAAACAACCGTCGTCCTAACGAACAGGACGGCGAATCCAGCTTTAGCTTCTCTTAGCTTCCGCATCGACACGACGGCTGGCGCGACCCAGGCATGGACGCCGCCATTCCTCGGCGTCAGCTCGACCACGAGCTTGGCACTAAACGGCGGCTCTACCATGTACCTACGTACGTCGGGTACAGCGGCTAGTCTCTCGCAAGGATGGGCCGTCGTGAACGCGGACGCGGGAATCGTTGCATATGCCATTTTCACCTTTCGGAATCCAGGGCGTCAGGACCAGGACGGCACCGCGATCGCGGCGGCGAGCAGCACTCGCATCCTTGTGCCGTTTGACAGCTCATCAGGGCTCGTCACTTCGGTCGGCGTGGTGAATCCCGCAGGAACCAGTCAAACCATTTCCGTCAATTTCAGGACCGCGAACGGTACCGTAAGTCAGGGCTCGCTTCCGAGCATTCCTCCAAACGGTCACATGGCATTCTCGCTTTCCCAGCAATTCCCCGCAATCGTGGGGCAGAACGGGCTAGCTGAGTTTTATAGCACCTCTGGCAGTTTTTCCCTTCTCTCATTGCGATTCAATCCGACCGGTGCTTTCACCGCAGCCCCCGCGTATTTCGAGACTGGTTCACCGATCATTTCCTCGGGGGGTGTTCCGCCCCCTCTCACCTTTGGCACTGGCGTGTATCTGGTTGGGAATGCAATCCCCGCCGGGCGTTATTACACGGCACCGGCGAGCGGGTGCTACTGGGAGCGGCTGTCTGGCCTAGGCGGTACGCTGGCGGAGATCATCGCAAATGACTTCATCTCGGATTATCGACAAGCAATCGTAGATATCAAAGCGTCAGATCTCGCTTTCTCGACGAACGCTGGTTGCGGCACTTGGTTTAGTACCCCACGTCTCGACTTCCAGGCTGTCATTTCCAAGGGCACGTGGCTCGTCGGCGCACAAATTAGCAGTGGCACATATCAAGCGAACGCGAGCTCCGGCTGCTACTGGGAACGTCTGCGCGACTTTACAGGCAGCCTTAGTTCCATCATTGCGAACAACTTCATTTCAGGTGCTGGACCTCAACTGGTCTCGATCGCGGCCGGCGACACTGGGTTCACCACAAACAGTAGCTGCGGAACGTGGACCCGCGTCTCAAGCCCATCAATCACTTCCTCCTCGGCACAAACTCCCGGCGAAGTGAAACAGCACTGGCTAATGAAGCGCTTGCTCCTCGGCACAGACCCACGCTGAACTCCGTGGGTCATCGGTGGTCATGGAGAGACGCTAAATCCTGTAACTGATGGAGGAATTGGTAGCGCTAACGGGAATCCGATGTGTTCCGATGTAGTCGTATCTAACTGATTCTGATTGTTCGCCGAAGCTGCCAACCTGTGTCAAATCATCTCTGACCATTGCGGTCACAGGCAATCCTCGTTAGCGATGAGAATCGCAGACGCCGGGTAAAGCGCGATGCTCTTCTTTATCCGTCGCGCGGGCTCAATGGCGGGTCGCCGACTACACTTCCAAGTGGAATATCTCCGAGTAGCCGACGATCCGCTCGGTAGCTGAAGCGGCGGTCTCAACGATATTTCGGCCAACGATGACAAATTGCGGCATCCTTTTGCACCAGACATTTTGCGATTCCGCTGTCCCGAGCCCGCAAACGGGCGTGCGAATGATTTGCGGAGTTCCCCCGAAGGTTAACCGTCACGATCAATTTGCAACTGACATCTGCGACGTCCGAACCGCTGATCCTATGGATCTCCAGTGCCGTTGCAAAACCTATTCTCTGTGAGACGCGCTCGCTCACATTGGTCGATCTTCGTCATTGTCGTCATAATTGCGGTCTTCATAATGGCGCTCAGCTGAGTTCTTGGGCGAGTCCGATGAGAAGCCCTTCCGGCCCACGGATGTAGCAGAGCCGATACGCGTCTTTATACTGCACTACGTCGCCTACGAGCTGCGCGCCGCGCTTGCGGAGCCTTTCAAGCGTCTCGTCGATGTCATCCACGGCGAACATGACGCGGAGGTAGCCTAGAGCGTTCACGGGGGCGTTGCGGTGATCGGCGATGGCTGGCGGCGTGAGAAAACGCGAGAGCTCGATCCGGCCGTGGCCGTCCGGTGTGCGCATCATGGCAATTTCGACGCGCTGATCGCCCAGTCCGGTGACGCGTCCTGCCCATTCTCCTTCGATCGTGGCCCGTCCTTCGAGCTCCAGGCCGAGCTCGCGAAAGAAATCAATCGTCCCTCCGAGGTCATCGACGACGATTCCTACGTTGTCCATCCGTTTGAGCGCCATGTGTCCAATCTATAAGGTGTCGTCTAATCTAGCAACGAACTTTTTTTGCAACGCCGAAGCACGAGCGCGATGACCTTCCCCCCGGATCCGTTCATCTGAGCATACGACAACTCTCCTCGATTACAACCCGGTGTGAGCGGGGATGGGGTGTGGGGCAAGGGGTCGGCGTTTGAGATCCCTTGCCCCGCCCCAGCACTGAATTCACCTGCAGCGCGATTGAGCGCTGCGAACTGTTCCGGAGTTCGATATCCAAGACTGCTATGCGGCCGGTCCGAGTTGTAGTGGCCGCGCCAGGCTTCGATCTGACGCCGCGCGTCGAACAGATTGCGGAACCAGCTCACGTTGAGGCATTCCTCGCGCAAGCGGCCGTTGAAACTTTCCACGTGCGCGTTCTCGACGGGCTTGCCCGGCCGGATGTGGACCAGCTCGATGCGTCGTTCCAGGCTCCAGGCCAGACGCCGGCTGGTGAACTCCGGGCCATTGTCGCTGCGGATGCGCGGGGGCGACCCTCGCTCGGCGATGGAGCTGTCAACCGGCCGGAGATCTGGGCGATCCAGAAGTTCTATCCAGCGAAATAGGTCAGGGCGTGCTACTTCTTCGGCAAAGCAAACGCCATGTATCCGCCGGGACCCGGCGGTAGTGCCTTTGCGCTGGCGGCGCGCGGAGGAGTCTGCCCCGCTCCGCCCACAGGAATCACGACATACTCACGGCCGTCGAGCTCATAGACCGCCGGCACGCCGTCGGAACCCGCAGGCAGGTCAAATTCCCAGAGGACTTTGCCGTTGTCCTGATCGTAGGCGCGGAACTTGCGGTCCGATGAAGTCGCGACGAAGATCACGCCTCCGCCCGTCACGACCACGCCACCCCTTGGGAAGTGCGCGCCCGTCCGAGGATCTTGCGGGATTCCTACAACTCCGCCGTTCGGGACCTGCCACTTGATCGTGCCGGTGTTCAGATCGATGGCCGTGAGCTGAGACCAGGGCGGTCCGATGGCCGAAAGCCCGTTGCTCGGCTGCATCATGAAGTTATACGGAACGTTGTAGGGAGTGAAGTCGTGCGTTGGCGGAGGTGGAGGCGGCAGCGCCTTCCCGTCAGGACCGGCTTTATCGGCGCCACGTCCGCCACGCCCTCCGGGAGGACCGGGCAGCATCACCGTCAGGCCCATCGGCAGCTCCTTCGACACGATGTAGATCATCCCTTTGTTGGGATCGACGCCCGAGCTGCCCCAATTCGCGCCGCCATTATTGCCCGGCATCTCCACCGAGCCCTTCAGGCTGGGAGGCGTGAACAAACCTTCGTTGCGCCAGGTTTGCAGCATCTCGCGAACTTTGGCTTTTTCTTCATCGGTGAGATACGGATTGATGTCTTTCTCGGTGAACGATTGCCGCGCAAACGCGGGCGGTTTGGTCGGAAAGGGTTGCGTGGGCCACGCTTCTTCGCCCGGAACATCCGACTTAGGTACAGGCCGTTCCTCAATAGGCCACAGCGGCTTGCCGGTCTCGCGCTCGAACACAAAAAGGAAACCCTGCTTGGTCGGCTGCGCTACGACGTCCACGGTCTTGCCGTCATGTTTCACGGTGAGCAGCTTCGGAGCGGTGGGAAGATCGTAATCCCACAGGTCATGGTGCACCGTCTGGAAGTGCCACAGTCGTTTTCCGGTGCGCGCGTCCAGCGCCACGATGCTATTGGCAAACAGATCCTGCCCGTGCCGGTCAGGTCCGTAGAAATCGTAGCGGGCTGTGCCGAACGGAATAAATACGATGCCGCGCTTCTCATCGACCGACATCTCATTCCAGTTGTGTACGCCGCCAGAGGTCTTCCATGCGTCCGCTGGCCAGGTTTCGTAGCCGGCTTCGCCAGGATGGGGAACGCTATGAAATACCCACTTGAGCTTGCCGGTGATCACGTCATACGCGTGGACGTCGCCGGGAGTGGCCAGATAGTTATCACCCTGATTGGCCGGCATCAGGGACATGAAAATGGTGTTCTCGAAAATGTGTCCCGGATCGCTGCTGGAGACTTGACGAATATCGCGATCCAGGCCGTTTTTCAGGTCGGTGCGCCCATTATCGCCGAACGACATGATAGTCTCGCCGGTGCGCGCGTCGATCGCGGTAAGGGCTCCCGTATTGGCGAACAGCAGACGCCGGTCCTTACGGTCTTTGCTCTCCCAGTAGTTGATTCCGCGAGCCGCTCCACCGCCTTGATGCTTCCAGATTTCTTTGCCGGTGGCAGCGTCGAGAGCGACGATGGCGTTCTGCGCTCCGACGTACATGGTTCCATCGACGATAACGGGATTGAAGGTGGGATTATTGCCGGATTCGTACATCCAAGCCGGCTGAAGCTGCTTGACGTTGTTCTTATTGATTTGTTTAAGCGAGGAATATTGCGAATGATCCGATCCGCCGCCGTTGGAGTTCCAAGTGGCGAACTTGGGTTCCTCGGCGGCGATCAAGACCACTGTAGCAATCACGGCTGCCAGAACTAGACGCTTGCGCATGCCGTGCAAGTATACAACAACAAAAGGGCTTACTTCGAAGCGTTAAAGCGGGTTTCGACTTCGGCCCAGTTCACGGTGTTCCACCATGCGGCCAGATAGTCCGGACGCCGATTCTGATACTTCAAGTAGTACGCGTGCTCCCATACGTCGACGCCCAGAACTGCGTGCTTGCCTTCCATCAGGGGATTGTCCTGATTCGGCGTAGACATGATCTCGACACCCGAGGCGGTCTTGATCAGCCATGCCCAACCCGAACCGAAGCGGGCTACACCAGCCGCCGACAGTTTCTCTTTGAACGTGTCGAAACTTCCGAAGGCTCCGGTGATCGCCGCAGCGACATTCCCCACCGGGGCTCCGCCCTTGGGTCCCATGATCTGCCAGAACATGCTGTGGTTCCAGTGCCCGCCGCCGTTGTTGCGGACGGCGCCGCGAATGTTTTCCGGCACGATTGCGCAGTTGTTGGCCAGCAGTTCCTCAATGCTCTTCGACGCTAGCGCGGGCGCGGATTCTAACGCCTTGTTCAGATTCGTCACATAGGCGTTGTGATGCTTGCCGTGATGAATCTCCATGGTCATCTTGTCAATATGCGGCTCCAGTGCATCTGGAGCATAGGGCAATGCAGGTAATGTAAAGGGCATAGTCTGATTCTCTCTTAAATTGTACGGCGGACTAATCCGCCACGTTAGCTAGATACTCTTTCGAAGGCATCCGCTACACGAAACATGGTCGTCTCGTTAAAATGATTCGCCAGGACCTGCAATCCCACCGGCAATCCTTCCGCGGTTTTGCCAGCCGGGACGCTCATGCAGGGTATGCCCGCCAGGTCGCCCGTCACCGTGTAGATGTCGGAAAGGTACATGGCCGTGGGATCGTCCACCTTCTCGCCTAGCTTGAACGCCGGAAAGGGAGACACCGGACCCACGATCGCATCCACCTGCGCGAATGCTTGCGCGTAATCCCGAGCAACCAGTGCCCGGACCCGTTGAGCTTTCAGATAGTAGGCATCGTAATAGCCGGAACTGAGTACATAGGTCCCCAGCATGATCCGGCGCTTGCATTCCGCGCCGAAACCTTCGTCACGTGTTTGGCGATACATCTCTTGCAAGGTGCCGGCGGCATCGGACCTCTTGGTGTAGCGCACGCCGTCATAACGCGCGAGATTCGAACTCGCTTCCGCCGTCGCGATGATGTAATAGCATCCGACTGCATAAGCCGTGTGCGGAAGATGGATCTCGCGAATTTCGCATCCCAGCTTCTGGAGCTTCCCGATCGCCGCCTGGATCAGGTCGCCGGTATCGCTGGCAAGCCCTGCGAAAAACTCGGTGGGCACGCCGATCTTCAGTCCGCGAACGTTCCCGTCGAGCGCCGCCACGTAATCCGGCACAGGCGCTGAGGCCGAGGTCGAATCCATCTCATCGCGTCCGGCCATCACCTGCAGCAAACGCGCCGAATCCCGAACAGTTCGCGAAAAGGGCCCGATGTGATCCAGCGAGCTGGCGAAGGCCGTCAATCCATAACGCGACACGCGTCCATAGGTGGGTGTCACTCCGGTGACTCCGCAAAACGATGCCGGCTGCCTGATGGATCCGCCCGTGTCCGATCCCAATGATAGGACCGCGGTGCCTTGCGCGATCACCGCAGCCGATCCGCCGCTCGATCCACCTGGAACTCGGTCCAGGGCCACCGGATTCCGGACAGGTCCAAACGCGGAGTTTTCGTTGGATGAACCCATGGCGAACTCATCGCAGTTGGTTTTGCCGATCAGGACACCACCAGCCTGTTCGATCCGGATAACGGCCGTGGCGTCGTATGGGGGAATGTAATTCTCCAGCATCCGCGATCCGCAGGTGGTCCGCAGACCGCGCGTAACGATTACATCTTTAATAGCGATGGGCACGCCGGCTAGTGGACCTGGATCCTCGCCTGCTGCGATCTTCCGGTCCACGGCCTGCGCCGCCGCCAATGCTCGCTCGGGGGCAAACGTCAGATAAGCGTTGGTCTTGGGATTTTCCGCCTCGGCGAATTTAAGGGCTTCGCGGGTGATTTCTTCCGCACTGACTTTCTTCGCAAGTAGATCGGTTCGAATGGAATCGATGGTTTGCATCACTTCTCAATCACCCGCGGCACTTTGAAATATCCTTGTCCTGATACCGCGGCGTTGGCGAGAGCGTCTGCGTTGCTCAACGGTTTTCGCTCCACGTCCGCGCGCAGCGTGGCAGTCTCTTCGGAGTCGTAAAGAACCTGCGACATCGGCTCCACGGCCGACGTGTCCAGCTCGTTGAGCTTGTCCATATGGCCCAGAATCCCATCCAGGTCTTGCGTCATGCGGACGATCTCGTCTTCCGTCAAAGCCAGGTTGGCCAGCTCCGCCACCCGCCGAACTTCCTGCTCGCTGATCTTCACGCCGTCTCCCGTTTAGATTTTCGGTACAGCATCGCCATCACCGGATCTTGAATGCCCTCGGAGCCCGCAGGCATCCGCCGCAAGGTTTCCGCCCGCTGAGGCTTTCGCCTGGCCGGCATGGGGCGGAAGTCGATCTCGGTCACCAGCGCCTCGCCCAGTGCTTCCTTCAGGTTTTTGAGCAAAAAATGCCGCAGGGCGTTGAGCTGCTTCTGCCACACGATGTCTGTAACCTCAACCACCAGCGTCCCGCGCACAAATGCCGATGCCAGCGTGTGTTCGGCGATCTTTTTTCCCGCCGCCAGAGCCCATGCCGCGCGGGCACGCGTTTCCGGATCCGCCATCTCCGGCGACAAGTTCAGCTTTTTGATGAGACTCCCGGCGCGTTGCATGTTCTCTGGGGGGAGAATCCGATTCTACCACTGCGGCTCGCGCACACCTATGCGAATTTGACACCGAACGCCGTCGGGAGATAAAATTTTCAAACGGCTAGTGGACCTTGTTGCCAGCAGTCCTGGTCCAGAGCCGTGAAGATTACGGCGATCCGAACGTTGCCTCGTAGGATTGCTGAATCTACGGAGGACTCATGACATTGCAATGCCCGGAATGCCGCAAGATGGCTGCCGACAAACAGTCTCCGCGGTGCGAATCGTGCGGTTATAAGTTTACCGGAGCTGAAGGCCGCAACGAATCCATATTCACACAGTACCTGAGTGCGGCGATCGCAATTGGGGTGGTCGTCGGAGTATTCTTGGCGCTGCGGCGATGACGGTATAGCCGGAAAGTGCTTACTTCGACAGCGTAACCTCGGGCAGGGTCGCCTCTAGCACCGATCGCAACAGGTCTGCCAAATCCGTTCTGCCCAGCAGGACCTGTTCCACTTCGATGCCCGTGCGAAATGCGTTGCGCTTCCAAGCCGAGTGAACCACGTAACCGTACAGCGTGCTGTCGGCCGTTTTCAGCTTCACCATCTCGTCTGGACGCAGCTCGCACGGTAGGATTATGCACAAGCCGCTTTCAGAGACGTCTTCGATCCTGCCGCTGACACTCTGCTCCTGCTTCTTGAGCCGTGTCACCTGTACCTCCAGGTCGGCAAGTGCGCGGTTGTGTAGGCGGCGGTCCACTTGCTCAAAGGATCGGCCGATCCCCTAAAGCCCTTTAGGCCAGCTTGCGATCGCTCAAGATTTTTGCACCCTCCAGGCGTTTCTCGACGTATTACTCTCCGTGGGAGGGCTCAAGTACGTTTTCCGCCGACTGGCACTATCGCCGATGTTCACAACCATCGCGCTGATGACGCTGGTTCTGGGAATTGGCGCCAACACGGCTATCTTCAGCGTTATCAACGGGGTGCTGATCAAGCCCTTACCTTATTCGCAATCCGAATCGCTGGTGGGAGTGTGGCACTCCGCGCCGGGGATTCCGTCCATCTGGGGTAACGTGGAGTGCTCTCCGACCATGTACTTCACCTATCGGGAAGAGAACCAGACCTTTCAGGAATTTGGTCTATGGTCGAACGGCGGAGCGAGCGTCACCGGCGTGGGCGACCCGGAGCAACTCAGCGCGCTGTTGGTCACTTACGGTACCCTGCAAGCGCTGGGCGTGCAGCCGGCCGTGGGACGCTGGTTTTCGCAAGCCGACGATACGCCCGGTTCGCCCGATACCGTGATGCTGACCTATGGCTATTGGCAAAGGCGCTTCGGAGGAGACAAATCCGTAATCGGGCGGAGCTTGAATGTGGATTCCAAACCGCATACGGTGATCGGCGTGATGCCGCAAGACTTCCGCTTCCTGAACAGCGATGCCCAGTTGATCCTGCCGGAACAGTTCGACCGCAACAAGGTTTTTCTGGGGAATTTCAGCTTCCAAGGCATTGCGCGACTGAAGCCCGGGATCAGCATGCAGCAGGCCAATGCCGACCTCGGCCGCATGCTGGGAATTTGGATTAAAGCGTGGCCGACACCGCCTGGCTTCGACCGGGCTCTGTTTGAGAATGCCCGGATCGCCCCTAAGATCCAGCCACTGAAAGAGGAAGTGGTGGGCGATATCGGCACCATGCTTTGGGTATTGATGGGAACCATCGGCTTGGTCCTGTTAATCGCATGCGCGAACGTCGCCAATCTTCTCTTAGTGCGCGCTGAGGGCCGCCAGCAGGAGCTGGCGATTCGGGCCGCGCTCGGCGCCGGCTGGGGAAGAATTGCCCGAGAGATGCTGCTCGAAAGCCTGACGCTCGGAGTCATTGGCGGCGTCCTGGGCTTGGGGATAGCGTACGCTGCGATTCGAATCCTGGTGGCCAAGGGCCCCACGACACTGCCCCGTCTGGGCGAAATCGGGATCGATCCCCTGGTACTCGTCTTCTGCTTCGCAGTCTCCTTGTTTGCGGGCCTGCTGTTCGGAGCGATCCCCGTTGTGAAATACGCCGGACCACATCTGGCAACCGCTTTGCGCGCCGGCGGACGCTCGTTGAGCTCCAGTCGGGAGCGGCATCGCGCGCGGAACACATTAGTAGTGGTTCAAGTGGCACTAGCACTGGTCCTTCTGATCGGCTCGGGCCTGATGATTCGGACGTTTCAGGCTTTGCGAAATATCCAGCCCGGATTCACGCACCCCGAAGAACTCCAGCTATTGCGCATCAACATTACCGAAGGACAAGTGAAGGAGTCCGACCAGGTGATGCGCATGGAGCAGGCCATGCTCGAAAAACTGGCAGCCATCCCGGGAGTGACTTCCGTCGCATTCGCAAGTGGCGCCCCGCTCGAAGGATTTAACGGCAACGATGTTCTCTTTGCTGAAGACAAAATCTATTCCGCAGGGCAGATTCCGCCCATCCGCCGGTATCGGTACACGGCGCCGGGGTTTTTCAAAACCGTCGGGACCCCTCTGATCGCCGGGCGCGATTTTTCCTGGACCGACCTCTACGAAAAGCGCCGCGTAGCCATGGTTTCTGAAAACCTGGCGCGGGAAATGTGGGGCGAGCCAAGCGCCGCATTGGGCAAACGGATCCGCGAAGGCGCTGCCGATCCCTGGCGTGAGATTGTGGGCGTAGTGGGCGATGTTTATGACGATGGCGCGCAGCAAAAGCCGCCGGCGTTTGCGTACTGGCCCGTTCTCATGGATGCCTTCTATGGCCCTCAAGGCCGCGCACCGCGCGGTGGAGTATTTGTCGTCCGCTCCAGCCGTGCGGCGACAGAGAGCTTCCTGACCGAGGCGCGGCAAGCCATCTGGTCGGTCAACTCCAACTTGCCGGTGTTCCTTGTGCGAACCATTCAGGACCTCTACGATCAATCCCTGGCGCGAACATCCTTCACGCTGGTGCTGCTGGCTATCGCGGGAGCCATGGCATTAATCCTCGGCATCGTGGGGATTTACGGCGTCATCGCCTACGCGGTGACGCAGCGGACCAGAGAGATCGGGATCCGCATGGCTCTCGGCGCGCAGCCTGCAGGACTCCAGCAAATGTTCGTGCGGCACGGGTTGCTGCTGGCGGGAATCGGCGCCGTTTTGGGCTTGGCCGCAGCCGCCGGGCTGACGCGCCTGATGTCGTCTCTGCTCTTCGGAGTGAAGGCTCTCGATCCGTTGACCTATGCGGGCGTCGCCGCTCTGTTGATCACGGCTGCAGCGCTAGCCAGCTATCTTCCTGCGCGACGCGCTACCGCCGTCGATCCTATTGACGCACTGCGGGCAGAATAGTTGCGACGTCCCGGACTCTTCACTTGAACGTCGCGGCCTGGCTGAACGAGATCGTTCCACCAGCCGAGGTCGAATCAAGACCCGAAGCGGAAAATGTCGAGAACACGTCATTTTGCACATTGACGCCTCCGCTGGCAGCAGGCAAGCCCTGCAGAATATAGGAGGGCACAGTGAACTGCCCCTTTTCGGCGGCGACCCGGCACCCGAAACCCGCAATCAGGGGCGGGTTGGTGGTTATCGTCGAAGATCCGCTAATGACAACGTAGCTGCCCGGATTGCCGCCGGTCCAGGTAACCAGCAGTCCCTGAGTTCTGTCGACGGTCACGGCCGCGCTTTGATTGGTCCAGTTGAGAATGGGATTCGACAAAGTCACCGTGGAAGAGAAGGAACCCACGTCCACTCCGCCCGAGCCCGTGAAGGTGAAGGCTCCGCCCGAGGACGGAATCCCCCCGGTCGCAAGACTCGCGCCATACGAGCCCTTGATCCCGAGCTGCAAAGGCAGCGGTATCGCCGGCCCTGTGGGACCTGCAAAAGTAATCGTTCCCGCGTCCAGACCCACCAGCGTGAGCCCCGCTCCTGCGACAAGCGGACCCACCGCGCATCCACCCGCCGAAACTAGAGCTCCCCGACCCGTAGCAGCAGCGAGGAGTCCAGTGTATTTTTGAAAGCTCGCGGCCGCACTGTTGGTCACAGTAAGAACACCTTTGGCGTTCGTGGAATTCGTCTGAACCAGGGTCACGCCCCCTGCCTTGAGAGTGTCTTGCGTGTTCTGCAGGATTTGGTCGCCGGTAATAGTACCCCCCAAGGCCCCCTCGACGCAGGATCCGCCGCCAGTATGGATGGGGAGCACCACTACGTTGCTGATGACGGTTCCGGTCACTGCCGCCAGGGAAACGTAACAGCCGGTGGGACCTGACGCGGGTATCGTGAAAATGATCACATCCACACCCGGATACGTCGACGCCCCCTGATAGATTAGGGGCACCAGAACCCCGCCCAAGTAAACCTGCATGGGTGTGTTGATCGCATGTGGCGCCGCGATGTATGTGTTATCGCTGTCACCAGGATCAGCACCGATCCCCGTTGTCCAGACTACGATTGTCTGCCCCGGCGCACCCGAGTTGGTGGAAGTGAGTAGCGCCCCGGAGAAGGCGTCGGTGGCAACCCCTATATCGACGTTTTCGTTGAAAAATGGCGAAGGGATGGGGATCTGGTTAAAGTGGTTGATCCCCACGGCGCTCGCCACTACCTGAATCGCCGCAGGATTGCTGTTAGCGCCTCGATAGTTTACCGTGAGGGTTCCAGTTCCGACTGGAGTGGCTGCTGGCAGAACCGCGGCTAGCTGCGCGGCACTGGTGTAGTACAGCGCAGGGTGAGTGGTCACGCCGCCGACGACGACCGAGATGCTGGCGCCGTTGAGCGTCAACGGAAGACCGCCTGGAGCCTGTGTGTCCTGGAGCACCGGGGTCCCAGCGTCGGCTAGACCGCTTCCCTGGACGATGAAGATACTGCTCGGCGCGATGCCGTAGTTCGGGTAACCCGCGGGAATACTGCTGGAATTGTTCTGAATCGCGGTGATAGTGGGGCCGGAAGGGACCACCGGAATGAAGGTAATAAAGCGCAGCGTAATCGAGCTACCGCTTTTCGCTGTGACCATGACGCCCGCAGTGTGGCCGCCGTTGGTGAACGTCGCAAATACGTCTCCAGGGACGAGCAAGTTGGCGGCAATCGGAGCCGAAGTCGCGACGATCTTGAACGAGTCGTAATAGGTCTTGGGCGCGTGGTCGAAGATGTTGCTAAAGTCTCCGAGATTGTACGCCTTCGCTGTGCCCTGTGGCGTGATGGTGACTCCGTTCCAGAGAAGGTCGCCGCCGGAGCTGGGTGTTGCGCCAGTATCCAGGTTGAGGCGGCTATTCGCCTGAAGGGTCGTTGTCTGATCCAGATCGGCCAGAGCCGCGATGGAAAAAATAGAGACCAGAACAGAGAGAGAGATAATTCGAGCAGGAAGAGTCATGGATAAAACCTCTAGGTGGTCTATTTTAGTAGGTTTCTGCCGAGGCGTGCTTCAGGGCGTATGACACAATACAGGAAGGGGTTTTCATGAAGTTAACCTTCTTGTTTTTAGCTGCTGTTTTATTCCTCCCGGCAGCCGCGTACGCCCAACAAGCTTGGGGCACCGCCCAGGTGCTCAGCTTCGTTCAGTCTCAAATCAAGATTGGCGACGACCGCGCGACCGCCGACTACTTACTCCATAAGGTCAAGCTCACCCAGAAGCTCGACGCCCGTGACGTCGAAGATCTGCAGGGGAAAGGCGCCGGTCCGCAGACCATAAAGGCGCTGCGAAAGCTGGCCGAGGATTCGGCCGCGCTACCCGAGCCTCCGCCGGTAGTGGTGGTCGCCCCTCCTCCGCCGGCCAAGCCGCCCGATGCCGCCGAGTATGAAGCAGTCCTGGCAAGCGTCCGCGAGTACGCACTCAACTACACCGCCAATCTGCCCAACTACACCTGCATCCAAACGACGCGGCGCAAGATCGATCCGAATCCTGCGGCCCTGAAGAAGGGCTATCGCTTCGTCTCCAACGAAGTGCAGGAGCAACTTACCTTCTTCGACAAGAAGGAAACCTATCAGGTTCAGATGATCGACGGAAAAGCCGTGAAGAACGTCAGTCACGATCAACTGGGCGGCACCATCTCCACCGGCGAATTCGGGACCATGCTCTCACACATCTTCGATCCCGCTATCGGTGCTGAATTCGAGTGGGATCATTGGGCCACGCTCGATGGCAACAAGAACATGTACGTGTTCGCGTATCACATCCCCGCATCTGAGGGTTATTCCATGCTGGATGGCGAATCCCATCGCGAATATACATCGGCTTACAAGGGCTTGGTCTATGCTGACCACACCACCAAGACGATCCAGCGCGTCACTTTAGAAACCGTTGATATTCCCGCGGACTTCCCGATTCAGAAAGTCCAGATCAAGCTGGACTATGCTCTCACCGACATCAGCGGCCAGAAATACATTCTGCCCAGTCATTACTTACTGACGTCGCTGACGGACAAGGCGTCCACCGAAAACCAGGCGGAATACAAGCTGTATCGTAAGTACGGCGCTGAATCGAGCATCACGTTCGAAGATGTCGCACCAGAGCCCGCAAAGCCTGTGAAACCAGCGCCCAAACAGTGAGTTCAACGCCGTAATTTTAGGGGTCGTGGAGAATCTGAGGTACCATGACACCTGATGACCGTTCACCTTGTAAATCCTAGTGATACAGCCTTCGGTACGGCTGTCATCACTCCTCGGTGGTTATTCGTGCTCGCAGCAGC
>Ga0207674_10001584_pt1 | contig 29294 bp, 29 predicted proteins | sample KBSCornC72_FD_184303 | JGI IMG/M metagenome (GOLD analysis project Ga0207674, IMG submission 184303) | Corn rhizosphere microbial communities from Kellogg Biological Station, Michigan, USA - KBS Corn C7-2 (SPAdes) (version 2) | ecosystem: Host-associated > Plants > Roots > Rhizosphere > Soil ...
GGCTGCTGCGAGCCATGCCCCGAAAATTGCAGGAACACGAAGTCGCCCGGCTTGGCCTCCTCGGCCAGTCGCTTCATGTCGTCGAGGATGCGCTGGTGCGTCGCAAGCTCCATGCCCTCGCCCGAGCCCAGCGTCGTCACGTTCTCCGGCTTGAACGGCACGGGCGCGGCGTGCAGCAGATAGTCGCGCACCAGAATGGCGTCGTTCTTGGGGCCCTTCAGCCAGTTGCGCTGGTCGAGGTTCGGGTAGTCGCTCGCCGTGACGATCAGCGCATAATTTTCGTTCGCCCACGCCGCCGTCGGTACTGCAAGCGCCATTGCCACGGCCAGCGGAGCAAGCCCCGGCAACAGACCTCTGTGGGGGTGGCGCGGCGGCATCGGGAGGCTCCTTGACGGATGTGTTGGGCGCTGGAATAGGCGAAAAGACTATGGCGGGCTCCCGGCGGAACACAAGCAGTCGCGCGGTGTTTAGACGGCGGCCCAACCCCTTGCAGCCAAAGCTTTGCCCCGCTTAGTGTCGCGTCCCGCTCCGGAGGATCTCCAATGCCGTCGCTGATTACCCCCGTCATCCTCGCCGGCGGGCAGGGGACTCGGCTCTGGCCGCTGTCGCGCGCCGCGCGCCCCAAGCAATTCCTCGCGCTGACCGGCCAGTTGAGTCCGTTCCAGGAAACTTTGAAACGTGTGAGCGACGCCAACCGCTATGCGGCCCCGGTCATCGTTACCAATGCCGAATACCGCTTCGTCGTCGGAGAGCAGGCCGAGGAAATCGGCGTGCCGCTCGCAGGCATCCTGCTCGAGCCCGTCGCCCGCAACACAACCGCCGCCATCGCCGCCGCCGCAATCTTTGCCGAGCGTCAGTCCGGCAGCGCCGTCGTGATCCACGTGCTGCCCTCCGATCATTCCGTCGAGACCGACGCAAATTACTGGCAGTCGGTCGATGTCGCCGCCGCGGCCTCCGCTGCGGGGCGCCTCGTCACCTTCGGTATCGCGCCCACCGGACCCGAGACCGGCTACGGCTATATCGAAGCCGGCGCGGCGCGCGCCGACGGCACCCGCGAGGTCGCGCGCTTCGTCGAAAAGCCCGATGCCGCCAAGGCCGAAGCAATGCTGAAGCAGGGCGGCTTCTACTGGAACTCCGGCATGTTCATGCTCGGCGTCGCCGCCTTCCTCGCCGAGTGCAAGGCGCTCTCACCCGAGAGCTATGAGGCTGCTCGGGGCGCGGTAGAAAACGCCAAGACCGATCTCGATTTCACTCGTCTCGATCAGCCCAGCTTCGAGAAGGCGCCCAACATTTCGGTCGACTATGCCATCTTCGAAAAGACCAAGCTGGTGGCGCTCATCCCCGTCAGCTTCTTCTGGTCCGACCTGGGCAGCTGGGACGCGGTGTGGAAGGTCTCGGACAAGGATGGCGGCAATAACGCCGTGATGGGCGACGCGACGCTGTCGAACACCAGCAACTCTTTCGTCCTCAGCGAGAAGGCGCATGTCGCGGTCGAGGGTCTCGACGATGTCGCGGTGATCGCCACCGAGGACGCCGTCTACGTCGGTAAGCTTTCCGAAGCGCAGAAGGTCGGGGCGATGGTGAAATCGCTCAAGGCCAAGCCCGACACGCTGGGCATCACCGAAATCCACCGCACGGCCTATCGTCCCTGGGGCGGCTATTCTTCGGTTCTGAATGGAGCGCGCTTCCAGGTGAAGCGCCTCTTCGTCAAGCCGGGCAAGAAGCTGTCCCTGCAGAAGCATCACCACCGTGCCGAACACTGGGTGGTGGTCTCGGGCACGGCCGAGGTCACGATCGATGGCAACGTGTCGATGCTGAGCGAGAACGAGTCGATCTACCTGCCGCTCGGCTGCGTGCACCGCCTCGCCAACCCGGGAAAGATCCTGCTTGAACTCATCGAGGTGCAGACCGGCTCCTACCTCGGTGAAGACGACATCATCCGCATCGAGGACGAGTTCGGCCGGGCATAGCCCAAGCCGCTAAAGCAGCATGACCAGGAGCGGCGCCCCTACCGCGATCACAACCACTACGATCGAAGGGACGTCGATAAACTTCGCGTTGTGCACGAAACGGCTCATCATTCTCCTCCAAAGCTAGTTGATTAACGCTCACCCTCGCGTGCTGTTCCGCGCGAGGGACCGGAGGCCGCCAGGTTCTCGGCGCTCTGCCTTGACATCGAGTTATAGTGTGCTACATAACCATCACACTAAGACACAAAGCCAATGACATCCTTCAACGACACACAGCCGATCTTCGTCCAGATCCGGCAAAGGATTGCGGAGATGATCCTCAAACAGACTGCTCCCGAGGGTGCGGCCCTGCCGTCCGTGCGCTCCATCGCGGCCGACCTCTCGGTCAACCCGCTCACGGTCACCCGCGCCTACGAGTCGCTCGTCGACCTCGGCGTCGTCGAAAGCCGCCGTGGCATGGGCATGTTCGTCGCCGACGGCGCGCGAGCAAAGCTCCTTACCCATGAGCGCGACACCTTCCTCCGCGAGGAATGGCCGCGCATCCGCACTCAAATCCAGACCCTCGGCCTCGATCTCGAAACGCTCCTCAAGGACGCCGGCAAATGAGCAACTCCATCGTCACCGTCCGTGGCCTCAAAAAGAAGTTCGGGCCCAACGAAATCCTGCATGGGCTCGACTTCGAGATTCCCTCAGGACGCATCTACGGCCTGATCGGCCACAATGGCGCCGGCAAGACCACCACGCTCAATGCCATGCTCGGCCTCACCTCCTACGAGGGCTCGGTACAAGTACTCGGCGAGGATCCGTATCGCCACCGCGCCAGACTGATGAAGGACGTAGCGTTCATCTCGGACGTCGCGAGCCTGCCGCGTTTCCTCAAGGTGCGCGAACTGTTCCGGATGCTCTCCGACATTCACCCGAATTTTTCGGCCGAGAAAGCGCAAGGCTTCCTCGACGGCACCGATGTCAAGCTCGGCGCCCTCATCGCCAATCTCAGCAAAGGCATGCTGGCGCAGCTCCATCTCGCTGTGGTCATGGCGATCGATGCACGCCTGCTCGTCCTCGATGAACCGACCCTGGGTCTCGACATTACCTATAGAAAGCGGTTCTACAGGCGTCTGCTTGAGGACTATATGAACGAAGAGCGGACGCTGCTCATCACAACCCATCAGGTCGATGAGATCGAATTCATGCTGTCCGACATCATGTTCATTCGCGACGGAGTCATCGTGCTCGATGCGCCGATGGAGGAGGTCGGCCGTCGCTTCACCCAGGTCGTCGTCAGCCCCGACAAGGCCGAGGCCGCTCGCGCGTTGAGGCCGCTGTTCGGCGAGACGCGCTTCGGCCAGACCGTCATGGTCTATGACGGTGTCGATCGCCAGACCCTCGAAGGCCTGGGCACTCTGTCCACTCCGACGCTCTCGGACCTGTTTGTTGCCCTCATGAGCCGTGAGGACGGAGCCAAATAATGTATCTTCTCAGATCCTGGCGCGCTCTGCTCGTGCGCGAATATCTCGAGCACCGCATGGCCTTCCTTTATTTTCCGCTCGGTATCCTCGGTTTGCTCACGCTGTCGGCGGCCTCTGGCTTTGCCGTCAATCGGGTCCACTTCATCCAGAACTTCGACTTCGGCCGGACGCTCAAGCTGTTCGAGCTCGGCTACATCGTCTTGATTGCCTTGTGGATCGCCTATCTTGGCATCGCCCTGTTCTTCTACTTCGGCGATGCGTTCAGCGCCGACCGGCGCAACAACGCCATGCTGTTTTGGAAGTCGATGCCGGTCAGCGACCTGAAAATGGTCGCCAGCAAATTTCTCGCCGGCGTCGCCATGTTCCCGCTGCTGGTCTTTGCCATCGCCATGGTCAGCGGCATCGTCTTCTACGTTGCTCTGCTCGCAGCCGGCATCGTGCTTCCCGGCTTCGTGCCACCAACGCCGGCCGAAGCTGCCGTGAGCTTTGTCAACATCACGGCATTCGGCGTGGTCTACCTGCTGCTCGGCATGCTCTGGTATGCGCCGTTCATGGCCTGGGTCGGCGGTCTCTCCACCGTCTTTGGTCGTTGGAGCCTGCCGCTCGCCTTTGTCATTCCCGGCGTTCTGGCGGTCATCGAGAACATGGTGTTCTTCGGCCAGGGCGGCCCGCGCGGCGGCTACATCTGGCAGTATCTGAGCAGCCGGTTCAATTTCGGCCTCAGCGAGGCCGAGCTCGGCTTCCTCGTCGCGGCCCCTATCGGCTTCGACGTGCGCACTTATGTCTGGCTGCTGTTCCGCGACATCAACTGGGTCGCCATGGCGGAAGGACTTGTTTTCACCGCCTTCGTGCTCTGGCTGGCCAGCCAGTATCGCCGGCGCCGCATCACCTGATTGGAGCGCCAGAGCGAACGAAGCCTTCGGTCAGGACGAACCTCCGGCGGTTCAATCGGTCGACGGAGAAGACTATATGTTTGGCAACCCGTTCCCGGAGCCGAAGATGATCTTCCCCGTCGAGTCCCAGTCCAAGGTTCGCAGCGCTCCGGCGCTCCCCCTCAGCACCAAGCTTGGACCCGTGCACATCGCCGTCACCGATCGGAGCAAGGCTCTCGCCATCTGGCGCGATGTGGTCGGCCTTGAGCTGATAGCGGAGGCCGGCAACGAGCTTCGTCTCGGCGCCGGCGGCGAGGTGCTGATCGTGCTCGAGACGGGCGCGGTGCGGCCTGTCGTGCAGCGCACCACCGGCCTCTATCACGTCGCGATCCACGTGCCGAAGCGGACCGACCTGGCTCAGTTCGCGGTGCGGGCGCTGCAGCGTGGCGTCCATATTGCCCCCACCGACCACCTCGTCTCCGAAGCGATCTACCTGTGGGACCTCGATGGGAACGGCATCGAGATCACCTTCGAGACCCCCTGGCGCGGTACGCTCGGCGATCCCGAGTCCGGTTCCTATGCGACCACCTCCGACGGCAAGCCGCATTCGGGCCGTGAGCCGATCGATCTGGAAGGCCTGCTGGCCGAGCTCGGCGACAAGCCCGCGCTCGAGGCAATCATGCCGGCCGGCACGCGCATCGGTCACGTCCATGTCCATGTGAACGACCTCTATCGCTCCATGGACTTCTATCGCGACGGCATCGGCTTCGGCGGCCTGTTCATCATCAAGCAGTTCGGCATGGGCGACGTCGGGCTCGACTACACGCCGCACACGATAGCCTTCAACATCTGGTCCGGCATCAACGCGACGCAGGCGCCGGCGGGGTCGTCCGGCCTGCGCTGGTTCACGATCGTGGTGCCCGACGAGAACACGCTCGGCGAGGTTCGGTCGCGCCTGACGCACCATCACTACGAGTTTGCCGAGATCCCCGACGGCATCGAGAGCCGCGATCCGTCGGGCAACCTCGTGAAGGTCGTCCTCGCCGGCGAGTGACCCATTGCGCGACGCGCGCGACTGGCTATGGTCGCGCGCGGAGACCACGAATGCGCGCAATTCTCTGCCCCGAACCTGGAAAACTCACCCACATCGACATCGACCGTCCGGAGCTGAAAAGCGGCTGGGTTCGCCTGGCGATCCGCCACATCGGCATCTGTGGCACCGACTACCACATCTTCGAAGGCACCCATCCGATGCTGCAATATCCGCGCATCATGGGCCATGAGCTTTCCGGCGTCGTGGTCGATGCCAACGGCTCGGAGTTCGATGTCGGCGACCCCGTCGTCGTCAATCCATATCTGAACTGCGGCCATTGCCCGGCCTGCCGCGAGGGCAAGACCAATTGCTGCGAAACGTTGAGTGTCCTGGGCGTCCATTCCGACGGCGGCATGACCGAGGAGATCGTCATGCCCGCCGGCAACCTCTACCGCGCTGACGGCCTGACACTGCAGCAGGCTGCCATGGTCGAATTCCTCGCCATCGGCGCGCACGCCGTGCGCCGGACCGAGATCAAGCCGGGTCAGCGCGTGCTCATCGTCGGCTCCGGTCCGATCGGCCTCGGCACCGCCTACTTCGCCAAGATCGCCGGTGGCGATGTGACGGTGATCGACGCGGCGCCCGACAAGGTCGAGCTGACCAAGGCACTTGGCTTCCGCACCTTCAGTGTGTCCGAACTCGAGAGTGCTGAGTTCACAGCGATCAAGCAGACCGGCTTCGATGCTGTGCTCGACGCGACCGGGTCGATCCGCGCCATGAACGCGTCACTCTTCCACACCCGTTCGGGCGGCAGCTACACTTTGGTCGGTGTGATCAAGGGCGACCTCGTCTGGCCGGATTCGGAAGTCCACCGTCGCGAACTCACCATCCGCGGTTCGCGCAACGCCACCAAGGTGGACTTCGATCACGTAATGGATTCGATCCGCCGCGGCCTGGTTCCGACCGATCGATTGGCGACACACGCAACCGACATGGACAAGGTCATCGACGATCTGCCGCGCTGGGTGCACGCCCGTGATGGATTGATCAAGGCGATCATCACCGTCTAGCGGTCGATCTCAATCATACGGGGCATTGAGGGTGTCACATCCACCGCCATCTCCTCGGCGCCCAGCAGGCGGGCCACGACCTCCGGCGATTCCTTGACGGTGTAAGCCGCCGCGACGGTCTGCACCGCCGTGTCCTTCATGCCCTTGCGCACGGACACTACGAAATCCGGATTGACGAAGACCGGGTTGTCGTCGGTGGTGAGTTTGACGAGGCGCATGGTCCGACTCCTTGAAGCCCATGACTCCTGCACCGAATCCGTTAACATCATCCCCATGCGTACTGCCGATGATGTTTTGACCTTTTGGTTCGAGGACCACGGCCCCGACGACTGGTTTGCCGCACGCCCCGAATTCGATGCCGCGATTGCCCGCGAGTTCGCCGAGACCCACGCCGCCATCGCCCGGGGCGAGGGGTGGGGGTGGCGGTCGACGCCGGGTGGACGGCTCGCCGAAATCATCGTCCTCGATCAGTTCTCCCGGCAGCTGTTCCGCGGTCGAGCAAAGGCGTTCGCGGGCGATGGCATGGCGCTGGCACTGGCACAGGAGGCGGTGGGAGGCGGACACCACAATTTCCTGCCCGCCGCGCGCCGCGGCTTCTTCCTGCTGCCGTTCATGCATGCCGAGTCGGCGCTGATGCAGCAGGAGTCGGTGCGACTCCATATGGCGCTCGGCAATCCCGACCAGCTCAAATTCGCCCGTGACCATGCCGAGATCATCCAGCGCTTCGGCCGGTTTCCGCGTCGGAATGCGGCGCTCGGCCGGCCGTCGACGCCGGAGGAGGAGGCCTACATCATCTCCTCGCAGGGCGCGTTCTAGCGGTCGAGCACCTCGTGCGGGACGAGGGCGCCGCGATGACCGATGACGATCGCGGCGGTGGCGTGGGCAGCGGCGGCGGCGTCCATCGGTGAGAGGCCGCGCGCGCGTGCCGCGAGGTAGGCGCCGTTGAAGCTGTCGCCGGCACCGGTGGGATCGACGCTTTTGGCACCGGGCGCGGGGGCGACCCAGCCCTGAGAGTCGCGTGCGGCGACGAAGGCCGGCTCGCCGCCATTCTTGACCACCACCTCTTCGGCGCCCCAGCCCAGATAGCGCTCGGCCACCGCCTCCGGAGTGGCGTCGCCGAACAGCGCCGCCTCGTCGGGGAAGGTGGGCAGCACGATGTCGGCGATGGTTGCGGCCGCGGTAATGGTCGAGCCCATGACCTTGGGGGACGTCCACAGCGCCGGGCGCTCGTTGGGATCGAAGGCGACGCGAGCCCCGTTCTGTCGCGCCTGATGGATGGCGTTCAGCAGCTTGCCGCGGCCGCGGGCGTTGAGGATCGCGAGGCTGATGCCCGAGAAATAGGCGATGTCGGAACCCTCGAAGGCGGCCGTCAGGGCGCCGGGCTGATCGGCCATTTGCTTGGCGGCGGACTGGCCGCGCCAATAGGTGAAATGGCGGTCGCCATCCGCCTGGTGGATCAGATAGAGGCCGGGACGCTTGCCGTCGATCTTCTGGATGTGACCGATGCCGATGCCGTTGCCGGCAAAGAAATCGACCATCTGCTGCGAGTAGAGGTCGTCGCCGAGCGCCGTGACGTAGTCGACATCCCAGTCGGCCGGCAGGCGGGCGCGCGCATACCAGGCCGTGTTGAGCGTGTCGCCGGCGTAGCCGAGGCGGTAGTTGCCGTCCTCGCCGCCCGACATTTCGATCATGCACTCGCCGACGCTGACGAACCTGCTCATGGTGCTCCTGAAATGCGAGGGGCGGCCTTTGCCGCCCCTCTAACCGGTTGGACCTGTTGCGTCTACTTCTTCAGCGTTATGCGGCCATCGACCTTCACATCGATGGTCTTCTTGGCCTGAATGTAGTCGATCACGTCGGACGCCATCAGGTGCGCAGCGGACGGATCGACCAGCACCTTGCCCTTGCTGAAGGCGGTGTAGCCGTCGCCGCCGCCGATCATGTAGTCGTTGGTCGCGAGCTTGTAGGTCGCGGCCGGATCGAGCGGCTTGCCATTGATGGTGACGGTCTGCACGCGGGCCCCGGCGGCCTTGGTCAGGTCGGCGGTGACGGTCATGCCGCCCACCTGCGGGAAGCGGCCGGCGCCCTGTTCCACCTGGCTGAAGCCGTTCTCGAGACCGGCGAGCAGATCTGCGCCCGAGATTTCCTCGACCACCGTCTTGTTGCCGAAGGGCAGTTCGGTGAACACGTCCTTGCGTGTGAGCACCGTGCCGGCGGGATAGACCTTGTCGCCGCGGATACCACCGCCATTGGTGACCGCCACTTCGGCACCGGACTGGGCGATCATTGCATCGGCGATGAGGTCGCCCATGGCGCTTTCCTCACCACGCACCACGGCGCGCTTGCTCGAAAGCTCGTTGGTGATGGTGCCGATCTTCACGTCGAGCTCGGCGCTGAGCTTGGTCTTGAGTTCCTCGACGATCTTTTGCGTATCGGGATCAGGCGTGACCGTCGCGGTGTCGATGATGCGGAATTCCGGCGTCCAGGCGACTGTGCGCTTCTTGTCGCCCTCGGCCGGCGTGACGACCACATTGAGGTCGACGACCGGGAGGTAATTGGCCTCGGTCGAAGTCTCGACATAAGCCGAGAGCCCATCGTAGCCGATGCGCAGATCGTGGTCGTGCCCCGAGACGATCAGGTCGAACTTATGCGCGGCCTGCAGCGCGTAGTCCTGGTCATGCCCAGCGTGGACGACGCCGATGACGATATCGGCGCCGCCGTCGCGGGCCTTCTGCGCGGCATCGAGCGCGGCGGCGACAGTGGGATCGAACTTCCAGTCCTTCGTCGTCGCGAGCTCAGTGGTTTCGTCGAGCTCGACGGGAACCAGCGCGACCTTCACGCCGCCGAACTCCTTCATCACCACATCATGGCCGACGCCCTCGATCGGCTTGCCATCCGGACCTTCGATGTTGATCGCCGCCCACGGATATTTCGACTGCTTGACGCGATCGAGGAAGACGCTCGGCCCGAAATCGAACTCGTGGTTACCCGGCACCGCGAGATCGAACGGCACCACGTTGGTGAGCTGGATGGTGTTGGAGCCGTAGTCGATGCCCGAGAGCAGGGAGGGGGAGATCATGTCGCCGTCGAAGACATAGAGCGTGTTCGGATTGGCGGCCTTCTCGGCCTTGGCGACGGCATTGAGACGCGCGAAACCGCCGCGATCCTTGCCGCCCTCGAAGGCGTAGATATCGCCGACCCCGACGACGGTGATCTTCACGTTGTCCGCGAAGGCCGGCGCGCTGATCGCAGCGCCGGCCGAAATGCCGAGCAGCGCGGCCGCTGCCAGCCGCATCATGATGGTTTTCATTATGTTCTCCCTGGAGATGGTCTCTTCGGAATTCCCGCGACGAACCGCAATCCGCGCGTTGCGCGCAGATTATGACAGTCGCGTCGCGAGTCCAGCGCTGTTGACGTAGCCTCGTGAGATTGCAGGTCTGCGACGGTCCGGAACAAGCGAGTTGAAGAGTTGCGGGCGAGCGGAAGCCTCCGCCGGCCCGACCGGCGTTGTCGAGCAGCAGGCCGCTGCGGTGAGCGGCATGGCGAGGTTTCGACCCCGAGGCCGGTCGTCGGCGTGTTGTGACACCGAAGCCTCGCCACGCGATCGGGAACATTCCGCACGCCCGGTGCATCACCCTCCCGGTATCGTTTCCTGACTTGGTCAGGGCATCAGACCCGGTACCAATCTCCGCGCCGGCGCCGGCCGATCCATGGGCCCCCGCCTTCGGCTTCGTTGACCTACCTCAAAACCTGGGGCCGCGCCCTCTCTAGCCTGCTGCCCATGAAAATGGGTCCATCCACCAGCCTAGTAACCGAGAGCGCCGGCAGTCAGGCGGGATCGCAGGGGCCCACAGCGCCCGCGGCGATCATACCCGTGGTTCAGGCCCGTGGACTGGTCAAGCGCTTCGGTCGCGTCGTCGCGCTCGACCATGCCGATCTCGACCTCATGCCCGGGGAGTTGCTTGGCCTGATCGGCGATAACGGGGCGGGAAAGTCAGTGCTGATCAAAGCGATCTCAGGGGCAATTACTCCCGATGAAGGCGAGATCCTCGTCGACGGCAAGCCGGTGCACTTTCAGTCGCCCCTCGAGGCCCGTGCCGTCGGCATCGAGACCGTCTACCAGGACCTTGCCCTCTCCCCGGCCTTGTCGATTGCCGCCAACATGTTCCTTGGACGCGAAATTCGACGGGCTGGTCCGCTCGGGTCGGTGTTGAGGCTGCTCGATCGCGCCGAAATGCGCCGCCAGGCACGCGAGCAGTTGTCTTCGCTGGGGCTGCTGACCATCCAGGATATCGATCAAACCATCGACACGCTGTCGGGCGGACAGCGGCAGGGCGTGGCCGTGGCCCGCGCCGCCGCCTTCGGCAGCCGTATGATCATCATGGACGAGCCCACCGCAGCGCTGGGCGTCAAAGAAGGCCGGCGTGTGCTCCAGGTCATGAAAGACGTGCACCGGCGCGGACTGCCGATCATCCTCATCAGCCACAACATGCCGCATGTCTTCGAGGTCGCCGACCGCATCCAGATCATGCGGCTGGGGCGGAGGATCGCAGTGATCGACCCCAAGCGCTACTCCATGTCGGACGCGGTTGCGATCATGACCGGTGCAAGGCCGCCGCCGCCAACGGAGGAATGGACCCCCTGGCCGCCGGCGCACCCCGAAGGTCCGGCTTCAGCGGGGCCAACACCGCCCGCGTCGTGAGATCAGTCGAGCCTGCCCTCCAGCGCGCGATCGAATATCTCCAACGCTCTTGCCTTCGTCAGTTCGATCGGGTTGCCACCCGCGGTGGGGTCGACGATGGCCATGTCGCCGATGAGCTCGCGCTTGGACGCATCGACCTTGAAGTCGCGCAGCGTGTGGGGGACGTTGAGCTTCTGGCGCAGCGCCGTGACGGCGTGGAGGAATGCCTCGTAGGTCGGCGACAGGTCGCAATAGGCCGCGAGGCGGGCGATCTTGGCCTCAATGGCGTCGCGGTTGACCACCAGCACATAGGGCATGAACACGGCATTGGTCATACCGTGATGCGTGTCGTACAGCGCGCCGATGGGATGGCTCAAGGCATGAATTGCGCCCAGGCCTTTCTGGAACGCCGTTGCACCCATGGCGGCGGCACTCATCATGTGGCCGCGCGCCTCAATGTCGTTGGGGTTCGCGACGACCTTGGGCAGGTTCTCGAACACCAGCCGGATGCCTTCGACCGCGATGCCGTCGGCGAGGGGATGATAGCCCGGCGCGCAATAGGCTTCGAGGCAATGGGCGAGGGCGTCGAACCCGGTGCCCACGGTAATGAAGCCCGGCATGCCGACGGTGAGCTCGGGGTCGGCAATGACGATCTTGGGCATCATCAGAGGGTGAAAGATCACCTTCTTGGTATGCGTCGTCTCGTCGGTGATGACGCCGGCGCGGCCAACCTCCGAGCCGGTGCCGGCCGTTGTCGGAACGGCGATGATGGGGAAGATGCCCTTGGGGTCGGCGCGGGTCCACCAGTCGCCGATATCCTCGAAATCCCACATCGGCCGGGTCTGGCCGGCCATGAAGGCGATAACCTTGCCCACATCGAGGCCGGAGCCGCCGCCAAACGCGATGACGCCGTCATGGCCGCCCTTGCGCAGGACCTCGACGCCGGCGTTGACGTTTGCGGAAATCGGGTTGGGCTTCACATCGGCAAACACGCCGACCTCGAACCCGGCGTCCTTCAGGAGCTTCACCGTATTCTGCGTAACGGGAAGGTTGACGAGGCCCGCATCGGTAACCAGGAGGGGTTTCTTGATGCCGGCGGCCTTGAGCGCGTCGGGCAGCTCGGCGATGCGGCCGGCGCCGAAGCGGACGGACGTCGGGTAGTTCCAGTTGGCTTTGATGGCCATGATCACACGATCTTCAGATGGAAGGACTTGGGTTGGGTCAGGTTCTGGTAGCCGATCTCGCTGAGCGCGCCGCCCTTGCCGGTGTCCTTGACGCCGGTCCAGACCAGGGCCGGGTCGAGGTAGTCGCAGCGATTGGCGTAGACCGTACCGGTCTCGACGCGGGCGCCGAGCCTGGCAGTCTCATCGAGGTCCTGGCTCCAGATGGAGGCGGTGAGGCCATAGGGGCTGTCGTTCATCAGCGTGATCGCCTCGTCATCGTCGGCGACCCTCATGATCCCGACCACCGGGCCGAAACTCTCCTCGCGCATCACGGCCATCTGGTGGTTGACGTCGGTCAGCACTTCCGGCGCCAGATAGGGCGAACTCGGCTCGTCGAGATCGTGGTTGGTCTTGAGGTGAGCTTTGGCGCCCTTGCGCAGCGCCTCGGCGGTCTGCTCGCGCACCAGGTCGGCGAATTTGGGCTGCGCCATTGGACCGACGACGGTGGCAGGGTCGAGCGGGTTGCCCAGCGTCCAGCCCTTGGCGGTCTCGACAAAGCCGTCGACGAATTTGTCGTAGACGTCCTTGTGCACGTAGATGCGCTCGACACCGCAGCAGGACTGGCCGGAGTTGAAGAACGAGCCGTCGACGAGGTTCTCGACCGCATGGTCGAGTTTGGCGTCGGCGCGCACATAGGCCGGATCCTTGCCACCGAGCTCGAGCCCGAGCGTGGCAAAGGTGCCGGCGGCGGCACGCTCGATGCGACGGCCGCCTTCGACCGAGCCGGTGAAATTGATGTGGTCGATCGCGCCAGAGGCAATCAGCTTTTCGGTGTCGCCATGGTTGAGAACGAGGTTCTGGAAGAGTCCATCCGGCAGCCCGGCGGCGCGGAAGGCCTCGGCAAAACGCTCGCCGACGAGCAGCGTCTGGCTGGCGTGCTTGAGGATCACGGCGTTGCCGGCCATCAGGCCCGGAACGATGGAATTGACCGCGGTGAGGAACGGATAGTTCCACGGCGCGATCACCATCACGGTGCCCAGCGGCTCGCGGGCGATCCAGCGCTTGAAGCCGTCCTTGCCGGGCTTTTCGGCGGGCGCCAGGGCACTCTCGGCCAGATCGATCATGTAGCGCGATCGCTCCTCGACGCCGCGCCTTTCACCCTGATACCGGATCGGCCGGCCCATCTGCCAGGCGAGCTCGGGGACGATCTCGTCGTTCTTGCCGAGCAGGGCATCGACGAAATGGTTGAGGAACTTGGCGCGCTCGCGCACCGTAACCGCGCCCCACGCCTTGCGTGCCGCCTTGGCCTTGCTCACCGCCGTTTCGATCTCGGCAGCCGACGCCACCGGCCGCTCGGCATAAACGCGCCCGTCCACGGGCGATACGATCTTGACCGTCTCGGTCATAAGTCCACCTATTGCTGAGGTTGGCGGCTGTTTACGACCGTTCGAACCCGCGCTTCAACTCCCAATCGGTAACGCGGCGATCATATTCGAATTGCTCCCACTCGGCGGTGTGGACGTAGTGGTCGACGACACCCTGGCCAAGGGCCTCGCTCAGCATTTTCGACTTCTTGAGGGCAGTGGTGGCGTCGCGCAGCGTCTTGTGCACCTCGCGCAGCTTTTTGCCCACATAGGCGTCGCCGGTGAAGGCCGGCTCGAGCTCGAGCTTGTCCTCGATGCCTTTGAGGCCCGCCGCGAGCAGGGCGGCGTAGGCGAGATAGGGGTTGAGGTCGGCGCCGCCGATGCGGCATTCGACGCGCACGCCCTTGGTGTTTTCGCCGCACACGCGGAAACCGGCGGTTCGGTTGTCGCGGCTCCAGATCGCCTTGGTCGGGGCGAAAGTACCGACCTGGAAGCGCTTGTAGGAGTTGATGTAGGGCGCAAGGAAATAGGTAATGTCGCCCGCATAGGTGAGCAGGCCCGCCATGTAGGACTTCATCATCGCGCTCATGCCGAGCGGGTCCTTGGTGTCGATGAAGGCGTTCTTGCCGGCTCTGGCGAGCGACATGTGGATGTGGCTCGAGGAGCCGGCGAGGCCGAAATCCCACTTGGCCATGAAGGTCACCGCCTGGCCCTGCAGGTGGGCAATCTCCTTGGTGGCGTTCTTGAGCACGGTGTGCCGGTCGGCCATGGTGAGCGCGTCGGCGTACTGCACGTTGATCTCTTCCTGACCGGGGCCCCATTCGCCCTTGGAGTTCTCGACCGGAATGCCGGACGCCGTGAGGTGCTTGCGCAGCGCCCGCATCACCCCTTCTTCCTTGCTGGTCTGGAAGATGTGGTAGTCCTCGATGTAGTAGCCGGCGGTCTCCATGTTCCGGTAGCCCTTCTCGTAGGCGGTCCGGAACGTCTCGTTGAACAGATAGAATTCGAGCTCGCTGGCGAAGTTGGCGGTGAGCCCGAGCTTCTCGAGCCGTGCGAGCTGCGCCTTCAGCATGGCGCGCGGGCTGTGCGGGATGGGCTCGTGATGATGATGGTCGACGAGGTCGGCCAGGATCAGCGCCGTGCCCTCCAGCCAGGTGGTCTTCATCAGCGTATTGATGTCGGGCTTCATGACGAAATCGCCGTAGCCCTTGGCCCAGTTGGCGGCCTCGTAGCCGGGTACCGGTTCCATATCGATGTCGTTGGCCAGGAGGTAGTCGCAGCCATGCGTTTCGTCGATCGCGCCCTGCAGGAAGAATTCGGCCTGGAAGCGCTTGCCTATCAGCCGACCCTGCATGTCGGGGAAGGCGACGAGCACGGTGTCGATCGTGCCTGCGGCGACATCGGCTTTGAGCTGGGCGAGCGTGTAGGCGGCCATGACGAAGACTCCCTGAACTTTTCTTTTGTGACGGTGTCGCTGGAATGGAAAGGGCCGCGGGGATTGCCGCGGCCCTGAGGTGCGCCGAGCGGTCCTATGCTTCGCCGAACCGGGCTTCGATCGCGGCGATCTCCGCCTGCTTCTTCTTGATGATGTCGCCGACCGGCGGGCCCTGGAAGCGCCGGTTCTCGAAGCCGAACCACACGATGGCGGCCAGCACCAGGAAGGCCAGCGTGATCCACAACACATTCTGGTTCGGTGGCTGGATAGCGATGTAGACGATCAGGATCATCCCCAGCACCGAGAGGACGGCAAACAACCGGTACATCGGGATGCCGATGTTCCACGGCCCCATCGTCGGCCACTTGCTCGTGCCGATGGCAAAGAAGCCGGCGACGATAGGAACGGTGAACGACAGGAACAGGAAGATCAGCGTCGCATTGACGGTGATCGTGTAGATGTTGGTGCCGCCGACCGACACGGTCTGCGCCAGCCAGACGAACAGGATCTCCAGGATCGCACCCGTCCAGATCGCCGCGACCGGCGTCCGGAAGCGCGTGCTCACCCCCGCCACCCACTTGGACACCAGCGGCAGGCCGCCGTCGCGGTTGAAGGCGAACAGCATGCGCGACGTCGAGGTGACCGTGGCCAGGCCACACAGGAACTGCGTGATCAGGATGAAGAAGTAGAGCAGCTGCACCAGCCAGGCCGGCAGCACGGCTGTCATGGTGGCGAAGAACACGCCCCAGCCCTGCTTGGCCCCGGCGGCCATGTCGGGGATCGCGATCATGATGGCCATGACCATCACCCAGCCGGCAAGTGAGGAGATGATCACCGCATTGACAATGCCTTTGGGCACCGACATCGCGGCGTTCTTGGTTTCCTCAGAGGTATGCGCCGAGGCGTCATAGCCGGTGATGGTGTAGATCGGCAGCAGCAGGCAGAGCGAGAACAGATAGAGCAGATTGTCGCTCTGCGGGAAGACGTTGCCGCCGGCGTCGCCGGAGTTGTTGGTGAAGGTCCACAACCGGCTCCACTCATGCGTCGGGGCAAAGATCAGCAGCGCCACGACCAGCACCACGGTGGTGGCGAGGATGATGTAACCCGACCAGTCGGTCAGCAGCGCCGTCAGCCGGATGCCGAGGTGGTTGATGATCGCCTGCACGATGGTGATCACCGCGACGAAGAGCACGATATGGATCGGGTCGGTGGTCATGCCGATCAGCGAACCGAATGTGCCCTGGAAGAAGAACGCAGTTCCAATATTGATGGCACCCATCACCGTGATGAGGCCCAGGAGGTTGAGCCAGGCGGTCAGCCAGCCGACGAAGCGGTTGCCCAGGATCGAGCCCCAGTGATAAAGGCCGCCGGCGGTCGGGTAGGCCGAAGCGATCTGCGCCATGGCCACGGCGAAGAAGCCGGACACGCAGCAGCCGACGATCCAGCCGATGCCCGCGCCGGCGCCGCCGACCGATCCGGTCGCCTGGGCGAATGAATTGATGCCCCCCGACAGGATACAAATGATCGAGAACGAGATTGCGAAGTTCGAGAACCCGCTCATCCGTCGAGCGAGCTCCTGGGCATAGCCCATCGAGTGGAGGATCTTTTTGTCCTCGTGCAGTTCGGTAGCCATTGTTAGTCCCTTCCTTCCAGCGCTGTTGCCCCGCGTTGCGGTGGGGAGAGATGTGCCAGCGAGTCAGCGTGCGCCCCTCGCGCTACGTTGAGACACCGGGCCAGCCGGTCCGCCCAGAAGGCGACCCCGGCGGGTTCGAGGATTTCGTTGTGGCGGATTTCGACCATCGTCGCGGCGAGGCCCGCGCCATGATGATCGACCGTGTAGGAGACGCCGCGCGCGGCGGCATAGGGCTCGTTCCAGCCGATGTTCATCATCGCGTCCTCGGCCTGCAGCGCATCGAACAGTGCCCGGCTGTAGGCGTCGTCCGGCGCCGGCAGAATGCCGATCGGCCACGGCCGTTCGACGCCTTTGAACACCGGGGTGAAGGAGTGCATGCAGACCAGGATCGTCTCGAGCCCGGCGGCCCTGCGGGCCGCCAGCAGCCGATCGATGGCATCGTGATAGGGCACGTAATAGCGCGCGATGCGCTCGGCCCTCTCGGCGGCCGTGATCGCCCGGTTGCCGGGGATCTCGGTATGCTCCGACACCGCCGGCATCAGGCCCTCGGAATCGGTGAAGCGGTTGCAGTCGACGATCAGCCGCGAGGTCGTCGCATGAACCAGCGGGGCGTCGAGCAGATGCGTGAGCCGCATCGAGACAGCCAGCGCCCCCGGGTCCCAGGCGATATGGCGGACGCGCTCGGACGGCGACAGGCCGAGATCGCCATAGGCCGGCGGGAATCGATTGCTGGCGTGATCACAGACGATTGCGAAAGGGCCCTGGCCCTCCGCATTCACGGTTCGAACTGGCGCAACTAAATCCGCGTGATGGTGCGGCGTCGCTGCGTGACCCATGTTGCCCTCGATCGCGGACGAGGACGCTGTCGTCCGCACCGGCAAACACGGCTGATGCCCAGTTTCCCGGCTATCGACGCAATTGATTCGCTTTTGGTGACACTGTCAAACGGCCGACCCCCAGCGATGGCGTGGAGGTGTGGAAAAATGGACTTCTAGTGGGACGGAGGCGGGCACTTCCGCGAGTCCGGCATCTGCGAACCGGAAGTCCCCGGACTACGAAGGGGCAGCCGGCGCAAGTGGCGGCGCCGGCCGCTGCAAGCGGAGCTTACGCGGCGTGGCAGACGGTCTGGTCGACCATCACCAGTTTGCACTTGGTGTTCGGCCAGTTGGACGGCGAGTCGCCGGAAGGGCACTGCCAGACCGGAACCGAGATGACGGTGCAGGTCGAAACGGCGTTCACGCGGGTGCCGGCACCGAAGCTGCCGATGTTCTTGGCGGCAAAGGCCGGGTGGCCCAGAAGCGGCAACACGATGAGGGTGGTGGCGAGGGTGGCGAGGATCTTCGACATTTGGATCTCCGTGGGGTGAGGTGAGGTCGATGTCGGGAGACTGCACGGCACCGGGTGAACTGGCGGTGAATTGGATGGTCAGGATAGGAGGCGATGACCTCCCTTCCTCCCCCGTGCCGGTAGGGAAGGAAGGCGCAATGGTTTATCTCAGCTCTGCCCGTGCTGCTGGATGTAACGTTCAGGCTCGACGATGATCTTTTCGTCAATGGTGCCCACTGCCTTTGGGTCCTTGCTTGCGTAGTCGATCCCCGTGAGCACCGTACGGATGAGCTCGAGACGTCCGCGCCGCTTGTCATTGGCGAGGACGACGTGCCAGGGGGTCATTTCAGTGCTCGTCTCCCTGAGCATGCGGTGCGCGGCGTCGGTGTAGCTGTCCCATTTGCCGAGGGCCGCGATGTCGATATCGGAAATCTTCCACTGCTTGAGCGGGTCGTGGCGCCGGCTGTGGAAGCGCTTGAGCTGGGCCTCGCGTCCGATCGCGAGCCAGAACTTGAAGAAATGGATTCCATCGCGCACCAGCATGCGCTCGAAACGCGGCACTTCCTGGAGGAAGTCGTCGGTCTGCTCGGGCGTACAAAAGCCCATCACGGGCTCCACTCCGGCGCGGTTGTACCAGGAGCGATCGAACAGGCTCGTCTCGCCGGCGGCCGGCAGCCAATCGACGTAGCGCTGGAAGTACCATTGCGTCCGCTCGCGGTCGGATGGCTTGGGCAGGGCTACGTCGAGCCAGTAACGGCCGTTGAGGTGTTCGCGGAAAGCATCGACGGCGCCGCCCTTGCCGGCCGCGTCGCGGCCCTCGAACAGAATGATCATCCGCCCGCCGGTCTTGAGCATGTGCGTCTGCAGCTTGACGAGCTCGAGCTGCAGGATGCGCAACTCCTTCAAGTAGTCGTCCTCGTCCATCCGTTTGTCATAGGGATAGCCGCCGGACTTCAGGGCGCCCTTCTTGATCCATTTGGGCAATTCCGGGTTTTCGATGTCGAAGGTCTGCTCGGCGTCGGCCATGGCGGTCTCCCTTTGCCGGGACGGTGCATCGCCGCTTGTTTTGTGGCAAGTGGCGCCCGCCGACTCAGTTACCGTATGATTCCTCGGGAGTTAGAAGATGGCCGCCACCGTTTCGGCTGACGAGCGTCTGGCGATCCTCGGCGGTCTGGCCGATGCATTGCCGGATCCGTTCCTGTTGCTCGATCGACGCTCGCTGGTTCTGCATTCCAATCCGGCGGCCCGCCGGGAGTTTCCCGATATCGGGGAGGGCAGCCTGCTGACCGCCGCAATGCGCAACCCAGCGCTCCTCGGAGCCATCGACTACGCGCGGCGGACGCGCGAGGCCCAGACGGTCGAACTGCACCAGACCGTTCCGAACGAGACATGGCACCGGGTGCAAGTCGCGCCACTCGACAGCGATGGATGGCTGGCCGTGACGCTGCGCAGCCTCACCGAGGAAAAGCGCATGAACCAGTTGCGCTCCGATTTCATCGCCAATGCGAGCCACGAGCTTCGCACCCCGCTGACCTCGCTCATCGGCTTCATCGACACGCTGCTCGGGCCGGCGGCCAAGGACGAGGCAGCACACAGTCGCTTCCTCAACATCATGCGCCAGCAGGCGGCGCGCATGTCCAACCTGATCGACGACCTGCTCTCACTGAGCCGCATCGAGATGCGCCAGCATTTGCGGCCGACCGGCACGGTGGACCTACCGCTGCTGCTCAAGGAAGTCCGCGACGGCTTCGAGACGCAGGCACGCGATGCTGGCGTGCGGATCGAGATCACTGCCCCCGAGCCTGTCAGCGTCACCGGCGAGCGCACCGAACTCTACGAGGTGTTCGAGAACCTCGTCGACAATGCGCTGAAATATGGTGGGGAGGGCGGGCTGATCGAAATCGGGATCGGTCCGGGCCGCGTCGGCTACGACTATGCGGTGACGGTGACCGACCACGGCGAGGGGATCGAGCCGCAGCACGTGCCGCGCCTGACCGAGCGCTTCTATCGGGTCGATGCGGAATCGAGCCGCAAGAAGAAAGGCACCGGCCTCGGCCTCGCCATCGTCAAACACATCGTCAACCGCCACCGTGGCCAGCTCACCATCAAGTCGAAGCCAGGTGAGGGCACGCGGGTCGAGGTGCTGCTGCTGAAGTAGGTAGCGGCGCCCGCACGGTTTGGCTCGGAGCGCGGGCGCCGCCTCGAGCGAAAATGTCGCAAACACTTCCGCTCAACTGCATGATGGTCTACTCGGCGGGCGCCTCCGAGGCTGCCGCGGGCAACTGGGGGACGCGGCGGATCCGGCGCGCGAGGCCGACGACGGTGCCACGCAGCTGTTCCATGTAGAGGAAGATCACCGGCGTCACGAACAGGGTGAGGATCTGCGAAACGACCGAGCAGCCGACGGGGCCGAGCCCCTCGGCGGGTCTGCCGGGGCAGCACGAACGTTAGCCCCCCAACTTTGCATCCGCGTTTCTGCCGACCTAAAACTTGGCAATCTTGGAATGCTCTGGGCCGAACGCCGGCGATGCCTAAAGCGACGTCCGCTCCTTCCAATTTGTGATGGCCGGCGGGAAAAAACCGTTTCGCGCCGGATATTCTGCCAAAACCCCAGCAGGCTCATGGCGTTAACCTGTCACGGAAGCGTCGTCCAACTGACATAAAAGCTGAGGCAATGGCCCGTAGGACTCCGCCCACATCAGGTCAGAGGCATCCGGCCCGCCTGACTGGGGCGATGCCCCAATCCTGTTCGAAAGGGACATATCATGAAACACGCCATTCTCGCCGGCATTGCTGCGGTGGCAGTCGCCGCGACCTTGACTGGAACGGCGCTCGCCGCTGACATTTCGGGCGCCGGCTCGACCTTCGTCTTCCCGCTGCTTTCCAAGTGGGCCGACACCTACAAGACCGCGACCGGCACTGGTCTCAACTACCAGTCGATCGGCTCGGGCGGCGGCATCAAGCAGGTCGAAGCCAAGACCGTGACCTTCGGCGCCACCGACAAGCCGCTGTCCGACGAAGACCTCGCCAAGAACGGCCTCGTGCAGTTCCCGGCCGTGATGGGCGGCATCGTGCCGATCGTCAACATCGACGGCATCAAGCCGGGCGACCTGGTGCTCGACGGCAAGACCCTCGCCGGTCTCTTCATGGGCAAGATCACCTCGTGGGACGACCCGGCGATCAAGGCGCTCAATCCCTCGCTGACACTGCCGGCCGCGGCCGTCGTGATCGCGCACCGCTCGGACGGGTCGGGCACCACCTTCAACTTCGCCAACTACCTGAGCAAGGAATCGCAGGATTGGGCCGACAATGTCGGCGCCGATACCGCGATCGAGTGGCCGGTCGGCGTTGGCGCCAAGGGCAATGAAGGCGTCGCCAACACCGTCAAGCAGACCGCTGGCTCCATCGGCTATGTCGAGTACGCTTACGCCAAGCAGAACACGCTGAGCTATGCCAAGCTGATCAACGCCGCCGGCAAGACAGTCGATCCGAACCTCGACAGCTTCGCCGCCGCCGCCGCGAACGCCGACTTCGGCAGCGTCAAGAACTTCAACCTGATCCTCACCAACCAGCCGGGCGACGCCTCCTGGCCGATCACGGCGACCACCTGGGTTCTGATCCACGCCCAGCCGGACGACGTCGCGGCCGCGACCGAAGCGCTGAAGTTCTTCGACTGGGCCTACACCAATGGCAAAGACCAGGCCAAGGCGCTCGACTACGTCGCACTCCCGGACTCGGTTGTGAAGCTTGTCGAAACCTCGTGGGACGGCATCACCTCGGGTGGCAAGCCGATCTACCAGCCGGCGATGTAAAGCAGGCACGACATCGAGGTGGGCGCTTCGTGCCCGCCTCTTCTTCTCGGGGGTAGTGACATGGCGCTCAGCGCAGGCGTAGCGGACGACAAGGCGATCGAGATCGCCCACAGGAAGGCGCAGAACGCCGTCGTCCAGGACCGGATTTTCTACTATCTCACCCTCGGATCCGCCGCGCTGGTTGTAATCTTGCTGCTGGGCGTGATGGTGTCGCTGCTTATCGGCGCCTGGCCTGCGCTGTCGACCTTCGGCCCCGCCTTCATCTGGACCCAGCGCTGGAGCCCGGTCAAAGAGATCTTCGGCGCGCTCGCGCCCATCTACGGCACGATCATCACCTCGCTGATCGCCATGATCATCGGCATCCCGGTGAGCTTCGGTATCGCGATCTTCTTGACCGAGATCTGCCCACAGCCGCTGCGCCGGCCGATCGGCACCGCCATCGAGCTCCTCGCCGGCATTCCCTCGATCATCTACGGACTGTGGGGCTTCTTCTTCCTGGCTCCCTTCCTGCAGACGACCATTCAGCCCTTCCTCATCGGCACGATCGGCAAGGTGCCGCTGATCGGCATCCTCTTCGGCGGCGCGCCGTACGGCATCGGGCTGCTCACGGCGGGCATCATCCTGGCGATCATGGTGCTGCCCTTCATCACCTCGATCACCCGCGATGTGTTCCTGACCGTGCCGACATTGTTGCGCGAAAGCGCCTACGGCATGGGCATGACGACCTGGGAAGTCTGCAAGTCGATCATCATTCCCTACACCCGCGTCGGCCTCGTTGGCGGTATCATGCTGGGCCTGGGTCGCGCGCTCGGCGAGACGATGGCCGTCACCTTCGTAATCGGCAATTCGCACAACATCTCGCCGTCCCTGCTCGCGCCGGCGACGACGATTTCGGCCGCGATCGCCAATGAGTTCACCGAGGCCACCGGCGCGCTCTATACGTCGAGCCTCGTCGCTCTCGGCCTCATCCTGTTCTTTATCACGTTCACCGTGCTCGCCCTCGCCAAGTGGATGCTGGCGCGGGCAGAAGTGAAGTAGGGAGACGACGATGGCCACCGCAAGCTACGGCGCGCGCCGCACCCGGAACGGCATCGCCATGGCGCTCGCCGTCATTGCTGCCGCGGTGGGGCTGTTCTTCCTGTTCGCGATCCTGGTCACGCTGCTCTACAAGGGCTTCACCTCGATCTCCCTGCAGATGTTCGTCGAGAACACGCCGCCTCCGGGGGAGGACGGCGGCCTGCTGAACGCGATCTTCGGCTCGGTCGTGATGACGGGTATCGCGATTGTCGTCGCCACCCCGATCGGCCTGCTCGCCGGCACCTACCTCTCGGAATACTCGCGCGGCCACTGGATCGGCGAGGCCGCCAAGTTCATCAACGACATCCTGCTGTCGGCGCCCTCGATCATCATCGGCCTGTTCGTCTACACCGTGCTGGTGGTGCCATTCGGTCACTTCTCGGCCTGGGCGGGTGCGGCATCGCTCGGTCTCATCGCGCTGCCGGTGATCAATCGCACGACGCAAGACATGCTCGGGCTCGTGCCCAATTCGCTGCGCGAGGCCGCCGCCGCGCTCGGCACGCCGCGCTGGAAGACGATGCTCTCGGTGATCTATCGCGCGGCGATGAGTGGCATCCTGACAGGCGTGCTGCTGGCCATCGCCCGCGTCACCGGCGAGACCGCGCCGCTGCTGTTCACGGCACTCAACAACCAGTTCTTCTCGTCCAACCTCGGCGCGCCGATGGCGAACCTGCCGGTGGTGATCTTCCAGTTCGCCACCAGCCCCTACGACGACTGGCAAAAGCTCGCCTGGGGTGGGGCGTTGCTGATTACCGTCGCCATCCTGATCCTCAACATCGTGGCGCGCTGGGTCGCGAGCGCCAAGAGCAACCTGCAGTAGTGAAAGACATGACGATGGACACACCGACAATTCCAACGCACGCTGCTGTGGTTCCCAACACGCCCCCGGCTGCCACCTTCGTGCCCAATACAGAGCCCCATCCCGTCAAGGTCGAGGTCAAGGACCTCCGCTTCTACTATGCCAACGGCTTCGAAGCGCTGAAGGGCATCAACCTGCAGCTCCGCGACAAGACCGTCACGGCCTTCATCGGGCCGTCGGGCTGCGGCAAGTCCACCCTGCTGCGCATCATCAACCGCATTTACGACCTCTATCCGGGCCAGAAGGTCACGGGCGAGGTGATGCTGGACGGCCGCAATATCCTGAGCCGCTCCGAAGATCTGAACCTGCTGCGCTCCAAGGTCGGCATGGTGTTCCAGAAGCCGACGCCGTTCCCCATGTCGATCTACGACAACATCGCCTTCGGCATCCGCCTCTACGAGAAGATCTCCAAGTCCGAGATGGATGGCCGCGTCGAGGCGGCGCTGCGCAAGGCGGCGCTGTGGACCGAGGTCAAGGACAAGCTGCACCAGTCGGGCCTGGGCCTGTCGGGAGGCCAGCAACAGCGCCTGTGCATCGCCCGTGCTGTCGCGGTGAAGCCGGAAGTCCTGCTGCTCGATGAGCCGGCCTCGGCGCTCGACCCGATCTCGACCGCCAAGATCGAAGAGCTGATCGAAGAGCTGAGCGCCGATTTCTGCATCGCCATCGTCACCCACAACATGCAGCAGGCGGCGCGCGCCAGCGAATACACCGCGTTCATGTATCTCGGCGAGCTGATCGAGTTCGGCAAAACCGAGACGATTTTCACTGCGCCCACCCAGAAGCGCACGCACGACTACATCACTGGCCGCTTCGGCTGACGGAGGAGTTCATGCCCATCTCATTGCAGGAGCACACGGTTGCTTCATACGACGAGGAGCTGACCTCGCTCGCCTCGCAGATCGCCGAAATGGGCGGTACCGTCGAGGCCGCCGTCGCCGACGCGACGCGCGCGCTGCTCAAGCTCGATCATGCCGCCGCCAAGGAAGTGATCGCCCACGACAAGCGCGTCGACGAAATGCATCGGCAGATCGACGACATGGCGGTGTCGATGATCGCCCGTCGCCAGCCGATGGCGCAGGACCTGCGCGCCATCATCACCGCAATTCACGTCGCCGGTGACCTCGAGCGCGTCGGCGACATGGCCAAGACCATCGCGCGGCGTACGCTGCAGATCGAGGGGCTTAGCCTCACGCCGAAATTCTACAACGGCGTCAAGCACATGGCCGACCTCATTCTGCGCCAGCTGAAGGCGGCGCTCGACGCGTATTCGGCCCGCAACGCCAATGCCGCCGTCGAGGTCTGCAATGCCGACGACGAAATCGACGCGCTCTACACCTCGCTGTTCCGCGAGCTTCTCACCTACATGATGGAAGATCCGCGCAACATCACGCAGTGCACGCATCTGCTGTTCTGCTCCAAGAGCCTCGAGCGCGTGGGCGACCACGCGACGAATATCGCTGAAGCGGCGTTCTATCTGTCGACGGGTCGGCAGTTGTCGCAGGCGACGGCGGAAGAACTGCACCGGACGCAAATCAAGGAATAGGCCACCGCCATGACGGCGACCATTCTTATCGTCGAGGACGAAACCGACCTCAGCGAGCTGATGCGTTACAACCTCGAAGCCGAGGGGTTCCGCATCGTCTCCGCCGAATCTGGCGACGAAGCCGTGGAGCGCATCCGCGACGGTGTCCCCGATCTGATCCTGCTCGACTGGATGCTGCCGGGCCTTTCCGGCATCGAGCTCACTCGCCGCTGGCGCTCGCGCGACGAGACCGTGCGTACACCGATCATCATGATTACCGCGCGCGGTGAGGAAGAAGAGCGTGTGCGTGGCCTTGCCACCGGCGCGGACGACTATGTGGTCAAGCCCTTCTCGATGCCCGAGCTGGTGGCGCGCATTCAGGCCCTGCTTCGCCGCTCGAGTCCGCAGCTTGTCACCAACACCCTCAAGGCCGGCGATCTCGAGCTCGACCGGCAGAGCCACCGCGTCCGCCGCGCTGGCCGAGATCTGCACCTCGGGCCGACCGAGTACCGGCTGCTCGAATATCTGATGCGTCACCCCGGTCGCGTCTATTCGCGCGAGCAGCTGCTCGACGGCGTGTGGGGCAACGACGTTTATGTCGACGAGCGCACCGTCGACGTGCATGTCGGCCGTCTGCGCAAGGCCATCAACCGTGGCCGCGAAGCCGATCCGATCCGGACGGTGCGCGGCGCAGGCTACGCCTTCGACGAACGGTTTGCGGCGACGACCTGATCCGGCGGATCCTGCCGATCATGAGCAAACGGTAATGAACCTTGCCGGTTTCGTGGATTGCCGGACTGGCGTTGACCACCTAGCTGCCTGATACTGCGCCGATCCCGGCGCTGCATTGGAGGCGGTTTCCCATGGCAGATGAGCGCCAGCACGACGATCACGGGCACGGGCTCGAGTTCGACCTCGCACGGCTGTTGCAGCAACGGCGCGGACGTCGCGGCGTGCTCGCCCTGTTGGGCGGGGGCGGTGTTGCCGCGGCCGTCGTGTCCCACGCGCCAGGCGTCCTTGCGGCTGAGGCCTGCACGATCGACGCCACCGAAACGGCCGGGCCGTTTCCAGGTGACGGATCGAACGCCGCACGGGGCGCGACCAGCAATATCCTGGCCGAGAGCGGCGTGGTCCGCAGCGACATCCGCTCGAGTTTCGGCGTCTCGACCAACACCGCCGCTGGCGTGCCGCTGACCCTGACCATCACCATCGCCGATGCCAGCAAGGGCTGCGCGCCGCTGCCCGGCTACTCCATCTATATCTGGCACTGTACCCAGGACGGGCTATATTCGCTCTACACCGCCCCCGAAGAGAACTATCTGCGCGGCGTGCAGGTCGCTGATGCCGACGGTAGGGTGAGCTTCACCACGGTTTTCCCCGGCTGCTATCCAGGACGCTGGCCGCACATCCATTTCGAGGTCTATCCGAGCCTCGGGAGCGCGACGAGCCACGACAACGCCGTGCTGACTTCGCAGTTCGCGCTGCCCAAGGACGTGTGTGCCGCGGTCTACGCTGGAGCCAGCGGGTACGAACAGAGCGCCGCCAACCTGCCGCAGATCAGCATCAGGGGGGACATGGTCTTCGCCGACAATTCCGACGCTGAGATGAAGGTGATGACGCCGGCGCTCACGGGCGACCCGAAATCGGGCTACGTGGCAACAGCAATGGTCGCCCTGGCGGTCTAGCGCCGTCCACAAACGACAGAGGGAGCCAGCGGCTCCCTCGTGAGACTGTCTATACTGCCTCTGAAGCTCAGCGCTTCTTCTTGTCGATCTGGTGGTAGGCCCGGCGCGAGTGGAAGTCGCAATACGGCTTGCCTTCTTCCGAGTGCTGCCCGCAGAAATAGAAGTCGGGGGTCAACGGGTCCCCGATCGGCCATTTGCAGGTATGCTCATTGAGCTCCAGCAGGCTGAGCCGCTGGTCCTCGGGGATGTAGAGCTCCTGCACCTGGGGCGCGACGTACACTTCCGTCTGGAACTGCTCGTCGATCTTGAGTGCGGTGGCGCCATGCGTCATCCCCGCGCCGCCGCCGCTTGGCATGCTGCGCGACTTCATCATGCTGGCAATGCCCGAGCTCGGCCGGCTGCTGCCGCTTCCGGTCGACACACGGCGAATGCCCGGGGCACGCGGCGCCGTGCGGGCGCGCGGTGCCGAACTCGCGGGTTTGGCGCGTCCGGTGAGCTTCAACCGGTGAACTTTACCGATCACCGCATTGCGGGTCACGCCTTCGCCGAGAACCCCGGCGATCTGGCTGGCGGATAATCCCTCAAGCCAAAGTTTTTTGAGCAGCTCGACGCGCTCTTCGGTCCAGCCCATAGATTCCATAATGCTCCTACCGCCGTCTTCTAGACGGAATCCTTCCACGAGCTGCTGCGAGAGGTGCAAACAGCCGAAACGCTACTCATCGTAGGTCGGAAGGGTCCGCCACACGAGATATCGTGCCCCAACGCCATGGATACTACACGGGCCGAGAATCCGGGATCAAGAGTCCCTCCGGGTTTTCACCGGGGAAAACCCCGCCTTGTGAGTGGCGTTCCAACCGTTGAGTCAAATCAGGTACTTGGGCGCGAAAGTTGACTTTGGCAGGGCTCAAAGGCATATCTCGCCTCGCTCCGACGCGCTCCGAATGGCAGCGCGTTTTTGGTTTTTGTGGGGCATTTGCAACACCACACTCAACACACCATCACAAAGGGAATGATCATGTCCGCGCTGTACGGCACCTACGCCAGATCGCCACTCGCCTTCGAGCGGGGCGAGGGCGTGCGCCTGATCAGTCAGGACGGAACCCGATATCTCGACTTTCATGCCGGCATCGCGGTCAACGCTCTTGGCTATGGCGACCCGCATCTGGTCAAGACCATGAAGGAGGCGGCCGAGAAGGTCTGGCACACCTCCAATGTGTTCACGATCCCCGAGCAGGAACGGCTGGGCCAGCGTCTGGTCGAGCACACCTTCGCCGACAGCTGCTTTTTCACCAATTCAGGCGCCGAAGCACTCGAATGCGCGATCAAGACGGCGCGTCATTACTTCTGGGCCAAGGGCGAGACCGAGCGCTACGAGATCCTCGCCTTCACCGGTTCGTTCCACGGCCGGACGCTTGGCACCATCGCGGCGGCCGGCAACCCGCATTACGTGGAGGGCTTCGGCCCGCCGCTCGAAGGCTTCAAGCACATCAAGCCGAACGATCTGTCGCTGGTCGAGGCGGCGATCACGCCCAAGACCTGCGGCATCCTGATCGAGCCGGTCCAGGGCGAGGGCGGGGTTACGGCCATGTCTGCCGACTATATGCGTGGCCTGCGCGCCCTCTGCGACAAGCACGGCATGCTGCTCATCCTCGATGAGGTGCAGTGCGGTTACGGGCGCACCGGCAAGTTCTTTGCCCATGAATGGGCCGGTATCGAGCCCGACATCATGGCCGTGGCCAAGGGCATTGGTGGCGGCTTTCCGCTCGGCGCCTGCCTCGCCAAGGGCGAGGTGGCCAAATCCATGGTGCCTGGCACCCACGGCTCGACCTATGGCGGCAATCCGCTCGCCTGCACGATCGGCAACGCCGTGCTCGACCGCATCATGGAGCCCGGCTTCATCGAGCATGTGAACCAGATGGGCCAGCGGCTGAGCTGGCATCTGCAGCAACTGCAGCAGCGCTTTCCGCACTACGTACTCGAATTGCGCGGCAAGGGCCTGCTCGCCGGCATCAAGCTGCCCGACACGCTGGTCGTGCGCGAGTTCGTCGGCCGGCTGCGGGATGATCACCAGATGCTGACGCAGGGCGCCGGCGACAATGTGCTGCGCCTTCTGCCGCCGCTCATCATCACCGAGGACGACATCATCGAGGCGGTCGACAAGATCGGCGCCGCGTTCGCGGCGATCGATGCCGAGACCGCCAACGCCCATGTTACCGCGTGAGGACCAGATGACCGCACCCCGGCACTTCCTCACCATCGAGGATTTCACAGAAGACCAGCTGCGCGGCATGCTCGCGCTCGCTAACGACCTCAAGGCCCGCCT
>Ga0207674_10001587_pt1 | contig 29258 bp, 20 predicted proteins | sample KBSCornC72_FD_184303 | JGI IMG/M metagenome (GOLD analysis project Ga0207674, IMG submission 184303) | Corn rhizosphere microbial communities from Kellogg Biological Station, Michigan, USA - KBS Corn C7-2 (SPAdes) (version 2) | ecosystem: Host-associated > Plants > Roots > Rhizosphere > Soil ...
CCACCTGTCGACCGCGGCGTCCCAGCCGGCTCCCGCCGGCGCATGAGGTCGACCATGGACGTATTCGAACGTCGTGTCGTCCGGCGCGATCAGGCCGGCGCGGGCGCCGCCCTCGATGCTCATGTTGCAGATGGTCATGCGCTGTTCCATCGTCAGCGCGCGGATCGCCTCGCCGCGGTACTCGAAGACGTGACCCGTGCCGCCACCGACGCCGATCCGCGCGATCAACGACAGGATGATGTCCTTCGCCGACACCCCAGGGGCGAGCCGACCATCGACCCGGACTTCATACGTGTTCGGGTGGCGCTGCAGCAGCGTCTGCGTCGCGAGGACCATCTCGACCTCGCTGGTTCCGATCCCGAAGGCGAGGGCGCCGAAGGCACCGTGCGTGGAGGTGTGCGAATCGCCGCAGACGATCGTCATCCCCGGCTGGGTCAGCCCGAGCTGTGGGCCGATGACGTGGACGATCCCCTGCGAGGGCGACCCGATCCCGTGCAGGGGGATGCCGAAGTCGGCGCAGTTGCGCTCGAGCTGGCTGATCTGCGCGGCTGCCTGCGCATCGAGCATCGGCAGGCTGCGGGGGGTCGTCGGGATCGAATGGTCGGCGGTGGCGACCGTCTGCCCGGGGCGGCGGACCGTGAGCCCCCGCTCGCGAAGACCGCTGAACGCCTGCGGCGAGGTCACCTCGTGGACGAGATGGAGGTCGACCGCGAGGACAGCCGGCGCGCCCGGGTCCTGGACGACGACGTGGTCGTCCCAGATCTTGTCGACGATCGTGCGGGGTTCGGTCATTGCGGCGCGGTCTCCGGGGGACGGGTGCTGGCGGTCGGCAAATGTAGCAGAGGGTGCCGGAGGTCCTATCCGGGGCGGTACGACGGTGCGTGTAGTCGACACGTGCCCCGGCGGCGTATAACCACCGCCCCGGGAGCCTACCGTCCAGCGGAGAACAGCCACGAGCAACGCCAGCCCGCTGCCCGCGCATGTCCAGGAGTCGGACGAGCCCATCTTCGACGGCTCGACCGACCTGCGCGTCGTCCGGCTCCGCCTGATCCTCGCCCTCATCACGATGTTCGTGATCCCGGTCGCCCTCGCCACGCCTGTCATCTATGCGCTGGCCAGTGGCGATGGTTCGCACATCCTCATGCCGGCACTCGCCATCGCGGGGCTCACCCTCGCGCTCGGCGGTCTGACGATCTTCATGGCCAAGCGCATCCTCGAGCCCGCCGAACGGCTCGATCGCGCGCGCGTCGTGCTCGAAGACGCCTACACCCGGGCTCGCGCCGAATCCCTGCGGGATGCGCTCACCGGCCTCGGCAACCACCGCTCCTTCCAGGAAGAGCTCGAGCGGCAGTGGGCCGGCTCAGCCCGCTACCACACACGATTGGCCCTGGCCATCGTCGATCTCGACGACTTCGGCAAGGTCAATGAGGCTGAAGGCCACGCGGGCGGGGATCGCGTCCTGGTCGGTGTGGCCGGCGTCATCGCGGCCGGTTTGCGCCGCAGCGACGAGGTGTTCCGGATCGGCGGCGACGAATTCGCCGTGCTGATGCCCGGAGTGGATGCCGACGGCGCGTTCCTTGCGATGCGCCGCGTCCTCGCGGCCGTCCTGGAGCGAGGCACGGACGATCGACGGCGGAACGAGCCGGCGACCCAGCCCTGGTCGTTCACGGTCGGGATCTCTGCCGTGCCGGGTACGGCATCAGACCGCGCGACGCTGTTCCGCGAGGCGGATGCCGCACTCGCGTTCGGGAAGAAGCATGGCCGGACGTGCGTGTCCGTGTTCGACGCCGAGCGACACGCCTCGCCCGGCACCGAGCGTTCCGAGGCCGGACGCGCGCAACTCGTCGCCCAGGTCGCGGCCTCGGGTGCGCTGAAGTCGGTCTTCCAGCCGATCTTCGACCTCCGCACCGGCCGACCGCGCGGCTACGAGGCGCTCAGCCGACCGATGCCTGGCTCCGGCTTCACCGATGCGACGGACCTGTTCACCGCGGCCGAGGCGTTCGGCCGCACCGTCGAGCTGGATCTGGCGAGCCTCACGACGTCCATCGCCGCGTTCGCCCAGCTGGCGCTGCCGGCGAGCCTGACGCTCAACATCTCGCCGCGTTCGCTCGAGTCCGATCAGTTCAGCGTCCACGGTCTGGTCAAGCTGCTGCAGCGTCACGGGGTCGATCCGGCGCGCGTCGTGCTCGAGCTCACCGAGCGCGAGGCAGTCGAAGACATGGACCGGCTGATCCGCGCCGTCGAGGCGTGTCGTGCCGCCGGGATGCGCGTCGCTGCCGACGACGTCGGGGCGGGCAATGCCGGTCTTCGGCTGTTGTCGCAGATCCGGTTCGACATCGTGAAGATCGATCTGTCGTTGATCCACGGCGGGACCGTCCGGGCGACGTCGCATGAGGTGGTCCAGACGCTCAAGGACCTGGCGGATCGCTGGGGCGCCCTCGTCATCGCCGAAGGCATCGAGACCGCCGAGCAGCTGGAATTCGTGCGATCGCTCGGGATCCGCGCCGGGCAGGGCTACCTGTTGGGCATGCCAGCGGAGCGGCCGACGGGCGAGCCCGTCGATCTCGACGCGCTCCTTCGTTCGGAGGCCCTCGGTCTCGGCGCAGGGCTGCGTCCGACCTCACCGTTCGGGTTCCCGGGGGCGTAACCGGCCTCACCGACGGTCTCGCGAGAGAACTGCCATGCCCAGGACGATTGGGGGAACGTTGACGCTCACCCGATCCCTGCTAGACTTTCGGCCACCGCACGGTCCCCACCGCGCGGACGTAGCGTTTTGGAGGCCAGCTTGGCCCGTTTCGATCGGCAGGATCGTCGGAGCGTCGCAGTCGTCGTGACTGCGGATGGTCGCCGCGTCCACATGCCCATCGAGACGAACCCACTCGCGGACGTATCGCTTCTCGCCCTTCTTCGCCTCGGGCTTGATGGCCTTCTTGGCCTCATTACCGGCTCCCGGCGGGAGAACGGAGGGATGCGGAGGGACGGACGCTAAGCGTCACCAACCACGCAACACCGATGGGACCCTCGCCGGAAGGCGAGGGTCTTTCGTTTATCCGTCACTTGTTGAGGGTCCGATGACGACGAAGACCGACACCGCGACACCGTCAAGTCCCGCGGCGCGATCGCGGCGCAGCCACGTCCCTGGCGAGGGCTCATCGACTGCCGCCGCGGTCGAGCAAGCTCGCAAGGACATGCTCCACGAGGGGCGTGAGCTCAAGCGCACCCGGATCGGGGCCGACGTGCTGTGCGAGGCACTCCTCCGCCAGGGTGTCGACGTCTTCTTCAGCTACCCCGGTGGCGTGATCCTGCCGCTCTACGACGTCCTCGGCGATTACCCAGAGCTCCGTCACGTGCTCGTTCGTCACGAACAAGGTGGCGCGCACGCCGCCGACGGCTACGCACGCGTCACCGGCCGCGTCGGCGTCTGCATGGGGACGTCGGGTCCGGGCGCGACCAATCTCGTGACGGGGATCGGCACCGCGCTTCTCGATTCCGTGCCGATCGTGGCGATCACCGGGAACGTGCCAGGTGCGCTCATCGGCAAAGACGCCTTCCAGGAGATCGACATCAACGGCATCACGCTGCCGATGACCAAGCACAACTACCTCGTTCGTGATGCTGATGACCTGCCGCGTGTGATCGCCGAGGCCTTCCACATCGCACGGAGCGGACGGCCCGGTCCGGTCCACGTCGACATCACGAAGGACGCGCTTCAGCAGGAGACCAAGGCCCAGCACCCGACGGAGGCCGAGATCGTCGCCGGCCTGCCGGGCTTCCGGCCGAATCTCGAGGGCCACGGCCGCCAGCTCAAGCTCGCTGCCAACGAGATCGCTGCTGCGCAGCGGCCGGTGATCCTCGCCGGGCATGGCGTGCTTCACGCCGAGGCCTGGGACGACCTGAAGGCCTTCGCCGAGAAGACGTCGATCCCCGTGGCGTGGACGCTCCTGGGGATCGGCGCGATGGATGAGACCCACCCGCTCGCGTACGGGTTCATGGGGATGCACGGCTGGAAGCACGTCAACCGGGCCATCCAGTCGGCCGACCTCCTGATCGCGGTCGGGATGCGCTTCGATGACCGGGTCACCGGGAACGTTCGGACGTATGCGCCGTACGCCCGGATCATCCACGTCGACATCGATCCCGCCGAGATCGGCAAGAACGTCGCGGTCGAGGTGCCGATCGTCGGTGACGCCAAGCGCGTCCTGCAAGCCCTCACCCGGATGGTCGGTGAGACACCGATGGAGGCGCGGCAGGCCTACTTCGATCAGCTGGCCGAGTGGCGCAAGGACTCGGAGGCCTCGTCCTGGCACGGATCCGGGGATTGGCGCGATGGCGTCCTCTCGGCGGATTACGTCGTCGAACGTATCGGCGAGCTGACCGACCATCGTGCCACGTACGTCGCCGACGTCGGCCAGAACCAGATGTGGCTCGCGCGCTACACCGGCTTCCGCGAGCCGAACCAGCACGTCTCGTCGGGTGGCCTCGGGACGATGGGATTCAGTGTCCCGGCCGCGATGGGTGCTGCTCTCGGGCGACCCGACCGCGAGACGTGGGCGATCACCGGCGACGGTGGCTTCCAGATGACGTTCCAGGAACTGATGACGCTCATCCAGGACGAGATCCCGGTCAAGATCGCGCTCTTCGACAACAAGAAGCTCGGGATGATCCGCCAGTGGCAGGAGATCATCTATGCCGGGAACTACCACTCGGCACATCTGCTCGGGCCTGACTACCTCAAGCTCGCTGAGGCATTCGGGATCCCGGCGATGAAGGCGACGACCCCGGCCGAGGTGGACGAGGCGATCCGCTTCGCGCAAGGCGTCGACGGACCGGCGCTCATCTGGTTCGAGATCGCCGAGGAACAGAACGTGTTCCCGATGATGCCGGCCGGCAAGGGGCTGTCCGACCTCATCGAGAAGTGGGGCGGGGCCGACGAGTGAGTGACCCGTCGTCGAACGGGCAGGTGCCAGCCGGCGAGCCGGCGAGCCTGCCCGCGCACCACGCCCACGGCACGCCGCCGGCACGGGCCCTCCCGGGGGGCGGCGAGACCCGTCGGCACGTCCTGGTCGCGATCGTCCTCAACAAGCCCGGCGTCCTCAATCGCGTGTCAAGCCTGATGCGGGCGCGAAATTTCAACATCGACTCGCTCGCTGTCAGTCACACCGACCGCGAGGACGTCAGCCGCATGACGATCACGCTGCACGGGGATGACGTGGCCGTCGAACAGGCGGCGAAGCAGCTCTATCGACTCATCGACGTCCTCAAGGTCCAGGACGTCACATCCGAACCGACCGTCGATCACGAGCTGGCGCTGGTCAAGATCCGGGCGACCGAGTCGAACCGGGACGAGATCCTGCGTTTCGTCGAGCTGTCGCGCGGGCGCGTCGTCGACCTCGTGGAGGGGTCGGTCATCGCGGAGGTGACCGGCACGGAGGACGAGATCGACACGTTCGTGTCGCTCGTGCGGACCTATGGCATCAAGGAGCTCGTCCGGACCGGCGCGGTCGTGATGGCGAGGGGAGCGGGCTCGATCGAGGAGGCGGTGAAGAGATGACATCCTCGGGCGGATGGCGTCGCGGAGCTCCGCCTCCGACCTCGGAGGGCGAGGTGCAGTTTGTCGTTGAGGGTGGCATTTCGATGGGAGAGGGCCGATGACCGCGCGAATGTATTACGACAACGATGCGAATCCTGAGGCCCTCGAGGGCCAGACGGTCGCCGTCATCGGCTACGGCAGCCAGGGCCACGCGCACGCGCAGAATCTGCGCGAGAGCGGCGTCGATGTGGTCGTCGGGCTCGCACCCGGCTCGAAGAGCCGGGCCCTCGCGGAGGAGGCCGGGCTACGCGTGGCCGATGTGGCGGACGCCGTGCGCGAGGCGGACGTGATCATGATCGCCGTGCCGGACACCGTGCAGAAGTCGGTCTACGACACCGATATCGCGCCCAACCTCCGTCCGGGCCAGCTGCTGATGTTCGCCCACGGCTTCAACATCCGATTCGGGCGGATCAGCCCGCCCGAGGACATCGACGTCGGGATGGTCGCGCCCAAGGGGCCGGGCCATCTGCTCCGCAGCGTGTATCGCCAGGGTGGCGGCGTGCCAGCGCTGTTCGCCGTCGAGCGTGACGCTTCCGGGACGGCCCGCGACCGCGTGCTCGCCTACGCCCGCGGCCTCGGATCGACGCGCGCCGGTGTCCTCGAGACGACCTTCGCCGAGGAGACCGAGACCGACCTCTTCGGCGAGCAGGCGCTGCTCTGCGGTGGCGTTTCGGCGCTCGTGAAGGCGGCGTTCGAGACACTCGTCGAGGCGGGCTATCAGCCGGAGCTCGCCTACTTCGAGACGATGCACGAGCTCAAGCTCATCGTCGACCTGATGTACCGCGGCGGCCTCAACTTCATGCGCTTCTCGGTGTCCGACACGGCGGAGTACGGCGACTACGTGTCCGGGCCGCGCGTCACGGAGGGCGCCAAGGCCGCCATGAAGGACGTGCTGGCCGACATCCAGTCGGGCTCGTTCGCCGAGCGCTGGATCAACGAATACGACTCGGGTGGCGAGCAGTTCAAGCGACTCCGCCAGCAGGATCGTGATCACCAGATCGAGCAGGTCGGCGCCGAGCTGCGCTCGAAGATGCCGTTCCTCGATCCGGTCACCGTCGAAGCCGGTCAGGCGCAGGCAGCCGCGACCCGCACCCCGGCGGGGAGTGGAGCCGCGTCATGACGAGCGCCGTACCCCGGCCGGCCGGGCCGTTCGTGCCCGCCGGCAGCGTCCGCATCTTCGACACGACCCTGCGTGACGGCGAGCAGGCACCCGGCGCCGGTCTGACGGCGGCCGAGAAGCTCGAAGTCGCGCGCCAGCTCGCTCGCCTCAAGGTCGATGTGATCGAGGCGGGCTTCCCAGCCGCCTCGCCCGGTGACTTCGAGGCGGTCCGGCGGATCGCACAGGAGACGCCCCAGGACATCGCCGTGGCCGCGCTCGCGCGGTGCCGCGACGGTGACCCGCAGCGTGCGATCGAGGCGATCAAGGTCGCCCACAAACCGCATCTCCATGTGTTCATCGCCACGAGCGACATCCATCTCAAGCACAAGCTCCGCATCGATCGCGAGACCGCGCTGGCCGAGGCGGTCCGCTGGGTCCGCTACGGCCGCGAGCAGCTCGGACGCGACGCCGAGATCGAGTTCTCCGCCGAGGACGCCTCGCGCACCGATACCGAATTCCTACTCAAGGTCTACGAGGCCGTCGTCGAGGCGGGCGCGTCGACCGTGAACGTGCCGGACACCGTCGGCTATGCGATCCCGAGCGAGTTCGGGGATCTGACGGCCCGCGTCGTCGACCTCGTGGGCGAACAGGCGACGGTCAGCATCCACTGCCATAACGACCTGGGGCTCGCCACCGCGAACACGCTCGCGGCCGTCCAGGCTGGTGCCCGCCAGGTCGAGGTCACGATCAACGGTCTTGGGGAGCGAGCCGGCAACGCGTCGCTCGAAGAGGTCGTCATGGCACTCCGGACGCGACCCGCCCAATTCAAGGCCGTCGGGTCCGGGATCCAGACCGAGCACATCACAGCCGCGTCCCGACTGGTCAGCTATCTGACCGGGTTCGCCGTCCAGCCGAACAAGGCGATCGTCGGCGGCAATGCCTTCGCGCACGAGTCCGGCATCCATCAGGACGGCGTGATCAAGCACCCGTTGACGTACGAGATCATGACCCCGCAGTCGGTCGGCCTGTCCGGCAGCCAGCTGACCATCGGCAAGCTATCCGGCCGGCGCGGGCTGCAGGGCAAGCTCCGCGAGCTGGGCCACGACCTCGAGGGCGAGGCCCTGGACACGATCTACCGCCAGGCCATCGAACTGGCCGACGCGAAGAAGGAAGTCACCGACGCCGACCTGCTCGCGCTCGTCGAGCAGCGGGCTTCCGAGGTCCCGGCGAGCGTCGTGCTCGTGGGCTGGAGCGTGACCTCGTCCCACGGCGGCAACGCCACCGGCACCGTGACGCTCAGCATCGACGGCCGCGAGCGGAGCGCCGAGGCGACCGGCAACGGTCCGGTCAACGCGCTGTTCAAGGGCGTCGACGACGCGATCCAGCCGATCCTCGGCTGGCACCCGACCCTGATCGAGTACGAGATCAAGGCCGTGTCGGCCGGCGAGGACGCGCAGGGCCAGGTGCTCGTGCGGTGCCGTCGGTCCTCGGATGAAGGACCGGGGGCGCTGGTCGTGTCGGGGCACGGATTGAGCACGAACATCATCGAGGCATCGCTCGACGCGTACCTCGTCGCCATCAACAAGCTGCACGGCGCCGAGATCAACGGCGTCGCTGTCGCGTTCGCGAACCAGCGGACCGAGCGAGGCCTGCCCTGACCATGGAGGATGGCCTTCCGCGCTTCCAGGTCGTCGCGATCCCCGGCGACGGGGTCGGGCCCGAGGTCATCGATGCCGCGCGGCGTGTCGTCGATGCGGCCGGCGCCCGATTCGGGTTCGACGTCCAGTGGACGGAGATCCTGGCCGGCGGCATCGCGATCGACACATACGGCGTCGCGATGCGCCCGGCCGATGTCGAGCTCTGTCGCGCCGCGGATGCCGTGCTGCTCGGTGCGGTCGGTGGACCGAAGTGGTCCGATCCGTCCGCGGCGGTTCGGCCGGAGCAGGCGCTCTTCGCGCTCCGTGGCGGGCTCGGTCTCTTCGCGAACCTGCGCCCGGTCACGGTGCACCCGGCGCTCGTGCCGTCGTCCCCGCTCCGTCCGGAGCTCCTTGAGGGTGTCGACCTGCTGATCGTCCGTGAGCTCACCGGCGGCATCTACTTCGGACAGCCGTCCGAGGAGCGTCCGAGCGGAGCGGGCCGCGAGGCGGTCGACACGATGGTCTACAACGAGAGCGAGATCCGGCGCGTGGTGCTGCTCGCGGCGGCGATGGCCGCGAAGCGTCGCGGCAAGCTGACGAGCGTCGACAAGGCGAACGTGCTCGCGACATCGCGCCTGTGGCGCAAGGTCGTCGACGAGGAGCGCCGCCGCTTCCCGACCGTCGAGGTCAACCACCAGCTCGTCGACTCGTGCGCGATGCTGCTCGTCCGTCATCCGGCCGACTTCGACGTGATCGTCACGGAGAACCTCTTCGGCGACATCCTCTCGGACGAGGCAGCGGTCCTCGCGGGCAGCCTCGGGATGCTGCCATCCGCGTCGCTTGGCGACCGCCTGACCAAGCACGGGACCTTCGGCTTGTACGAGCCGATCCACGGTTCGGCGCCCGACATCGCGGGTGAGGACAAGGCGAACCCGATCGGGACCATCCTGTCGGCGGCGATGATGCTTCGGCTCTCTCTCGGGCTCGACGAGGCCGCCACGGCCGTGGAGACGGCGGTGGCCGATGCCCTCGACGGTGGTTGGCGGACCGGCGATCTGGCCGACCCGGCGGACCGGGACGACGGACTCGTGGTCGTCGGCACGACCGGGTTCGCGACCGCGGTCATCGAATCGCTCGAAGCGGCGGTGCCGGCATGACCGCCACGGACCGGCCCGTCGTCCTCTACGACACGACGCTCCGTGACGGGACGCAGGGCGAGAACATCACGCTGTCCCTGGCCGACAAGCTGCGTATCGCGCGGATGCTCGACGAGTACGGGATGCCCTACATCGAGGGCGGTTGGCCAGGCTCGAACCCGAAGGACATCGAGTTCTTCGCCGCCGCGCGGACGATGCGCTGGCAGAACGCGAAGCTCGCGGCGTTCGGCTCCACGCGCCACCGCTCGAACCGCCCGACCGAGGACCCGAACCTGCGCGAGCTTGTCGCCGCCGAGACGCCGGTCGTGACGATCTTCGGGAAGTCGTGGCTGTTGCACGTGACCGAGGTCCTCGGCGCGACACCCGACGAGAACCTCGAGATGATCGCCGACTCGATCGGTTTCGTCGTCGACCGCGGGCGTGAGGCCGTGTATGACGCCGAGCACTTCTTCGACGGCTACCGAGCCGACCGTGATTACGCGCTCGCCACGTTGCGTGCCGCGCGCGAGGCAGGGGCCCGGACCCTCGTGCTGTGCGACACGAACGGCGGGACGATGACCGACGACCTGCTTCGGATCGTCGGCGACGTCCGTGGCTCGCTGGAAGGTGACGCTGACGCCCCCGGGGTGGTCTGGGGCATCCACACGCACAACGACGCCGAGATGGCGGTCGCCAACTCGATGGCCGCTGTCGCCGCGGGGATCCGCCACGTCCAGGGCACCATCAACGGCTACGGCGAGCGGGCTGGCAACGCGAACATGGTGTCGATCCTCGCGAACCTGGCACTCAAGACCGAGCACGAGCTCCTGCCGGGTGGTGGTGGCCGGCTCGAGGGGCTGACCGACCTTTCGCGCAGCGTGGCCGAGATCGCCAACGTCACCCCGAACGACTATCAGCCGTATGTCGGCCGCTCCGCGTTCGCCCATAAGGGCGGCGTCCACGGCGCGGCGGTCGCAAAGGTCGAGCGCTCGTACCAGCACATCGAGCCGTCCGCCGTCGGCAACAGCGGCCGGCTGGTCGTATCGGAGCTGGGTGGGCGCGCCAATACCTCGATCCGTGCGCGCCAGCTCGGACATGAGCTCGAGGGGGTCGTCGACCCACGCGAGCTCTCGCAGCTCATCAAGCAGCTCGAGGCCGAGGGTCTCGCCTTCGAGGGCGCGGAGGCGTCGTTCGAGCTGTTGATCCGCCGGCACGCGGCGGACTACGCCGCCCCGTTCCACATCGTCGACTACACCTGTCTCGTCGAGCAGCGCGAGGGCCGCGAGCTCCTCGCGGAAGCGACGGTCAAGGTCGAGGTCGACGGGGAGACCCTCCACACGGCCGCCGACGGGAACGGACCCGTCAACGCCCTCGACGCCGCGTTGCGCAAGGCGCTGCGTGCCTTCTACCCGGCCATCGACGACGTCCACCTCGTCGACTACAAGGTGCGCATCCTCGATGGCGATGCCGCCACCGCGGCGCGAACGCGCGTGATCATCGATTCGCAGGACGGTGCGCGCACCTGGTCCACGATGGGCAGCGACACCAACATCATCGCGGCGTCCGCCGCCGCCCTCGCCGACTCGCTCGAATACGCCATCTGGAAGTCCGGCGCCGAGCTGCGGCGTCGCGACGAACGCCATTTCACGACCGCGGTCGCCGACCCGACCCAGGCGCGAGCATCGACGACCGCCACCCCTCAGACCGACCCAGCGACCCCACGGAGGTAGTCCCGATGTCCGGCCACGACCAAGCCGCCGCCGCGCTCCGTCTCGCGCGCTGGACCGTGTCCTCCGGCTCGAACGCGCGCAGCCGAGGCGCCGTGATCATCGATTCGGGCGAGCACCACTGGCAGGCGTCTGCCGAGGGCGTCGGCGCGATCGACGCGCTCTACCGGGCGGTGGACGCGGCCATCTCCGAGGTGCTCGACGGCCATCCGCGGCTGCTCGCGTACGACATCCACGCGCTCGGCGAGGGGACCGACACGATCGGTGTCGTCAGCGTCCGCCTCGCGCCGCCACTCGCCTCCGGCGAGCGTGGTGAGGGTGAATACGAGGGCGAGGCGCGCGGGCCGAACATCATCGCCGCCTCGATCGAGGCGTACCTCGTGGCGCTCAACAAGCTCCTCGGTGAGGAGCATTGGGAGGGCGCGCCAGAGGCAGCCGCAGCGACGGGTACGCGCGCCCGGCCCAAGGAGGCGGTCTCGGCCGGCACGGCGCGAGAGCGACGGGCCGAGCTCGATGAGGAGCAAGGGGAGATCGACACGGTCGACTGGTTCAACCAGTGACCAGGCGGGGCGGGCCGCCCGCTGCGCGACCGCGCTAGACGAACCAGGTCGTCTGCAGCTCCGCGACCGGTCGACGCATCGCTGCGACGATCACCACGACGACGCCGACGGCGATGAGCACGTCGCCGACGCTGAACACGTTGTGGAACGGGAGCCAGGTCGGCAGCGCGAAGATGTCGGTCAGCGGTTTCAGCACGGGTTCCGCGACGATCGCACTGTTCGAATAGGTCGTCGGGGCGGTCTTGCCGAGGGCCGCCATCGCGCCCGCATCCGCCGGCATGTATCCGCCGTTGAGCACGATCGCGACGAGGTTCGAGATCGCGCCGAGCGCCACGAGCGCCATGCCGGGGATGCGGAGGTTCAGCAGGACCGAGACGATGACCACGGCCGTAGAGAGCATGTAGATCGGCGGACCGAGCTCGCCGACCACGTCGGACACGGCCGTGGAGAAAAGCACGACCTGGACGAGCAGGCCCGCGACCATCACCCAGCCGAAGCGGAACTGGAGTGACGCGAGACCGGCCGGCCGGCCGCCGAGCAGCAGACCGAGCATCAGGCCGATCGGGACGGCATACAGGATGAACATCGTCGCCTCCGGGTCTCAGCCGTTCACGTGGTTGGTGGTCATGCCGACGCCTGCCCGAGCCGGAGCGCGGGCTCGTCGGAGTCGCCATCGACGTCAGGCGACCCATCTGGCGCGCCGGTCGCGGCGATCGGCCGGCGCGAACCGCCGTCCTTGAGGAACTTCAGCGTGGCGTCCGCGTCCGCCGGACGGGCGAACAGGTAGCCCTGACCGAGCTCACAGCCAAGGGCTCGCAGTCGCTCCAGCTGACCGGACGTCTCGATGCCTTCGGCGACGATCGTGAGATCGAGCGTCCGACCGAGCGCCACGATCGCGGCGGCGAACGCCCAGTCCTCCGAGCGATCGGCCGGACCCACGAACTCGCGCGCGATCTTGAGGACGTCGACGCGGAACCGCCGCAGATAGCCCAGTGACGAGTACCCGGTCCCGAAGTCGTCGATCGCGATGCGGACGCCGAGCTCGCGGATCGCGGCGAGACGCGTCAGCGTCGTCGACGTCTCGTGGAACATGACGGTCTCTGTCATCTCGAGCAGCACCTGGCCCGGATCGATACCACTCTTGCCGACGATCGCCTGCAGGTCCTCGATGAACGACGGCTCCTGGAGCTGCTGGGCCGACAGATTGACGGCGACGGTGAGCCGCTCGGCGCCGGGGTGCCACTCGGCCCACCTGGCGGCCTGGGTGCAGGCCTCCTCGAGGACGTAGCGCCCGAGAGCACGGATGACGCCCGTCTCCTCTGCGAGCGGGATGAACTCAGCGGGGCTGATCAGACCGCGGCTCGGGTGTCGCCAGCGGACCAGCGCCTCGAAGCCGGCAACGCGACTCGTCTGGAGCGCGACGATGGGCTGGAAGAAGACGACGAGCTCGCCACGGCCGAGGCTGCGCGACAGCTCGGCGCTCAGCGCATGTCGGGCGACGATCTCCGCGTGCATCGTCGGCTCGAAGACCGACACCCGGTTCTTGCCGGCGCCCTTCGCGGTATACATCGCGACGTCGGCGTTGCGCAGCAGCTCCGCGGCGTCGGTGGATCCGGCTCGTCCCGCGGCGACGCCGATACTGCCGCCTACGACGATCTCCTGGCCCTCGATGGGGAACGGGGAGCGGAGCACGTCGACGATACGATCGGCGACCGTCACCGCGTGACCCAGCTCGGGGCCGTCCTCGAGCAGGACGGCGAACTCGTCGCCGCCCAGGCGAGCCGCGACGTCGGTCGGACGAAGGACCTCACGAAGGCGCTCGGCGACGCCGACCAGGAGTCGGTCTCCGGCCGCGTGACCCATCGTGTCGTTGACGATCTTGAAGTCGTCGAGATCGAGGAACAGGACCACCGGCATACCGTCCGCGGCGGCATCCTCGATGCGCGCCTCGACCCGATCGAGGAACAGCGTCCGGTTGGCCAGCCCGGTCAACGGGTCGTGATAGGCCTGGAACCGGAGCTCCTCCTTGAGGCGGGAGAGCTCCGCGAGGGATTGTTCGAGATGACCGTTCTCGAGCGCGACCGCGGCCTGGTTGGCGAGCGTCTCGAGGAGCCGCAGGTCGTCCTCCGAGAAGGTCGTCCCCGTCGTAAGTCGATTGGAGATGCGCAGGGAGCCGATGAGGTCCGATTCGCCTCGCAGTGGACTCACCATGTCGCTGCGGTCGTCGGATGCGCCGAGGGTCGTCGGGAGGAAGAACGGCGCGGTCGCGTCACGGATCCGCGCGTGGAGCGGATCGGTCTGGGGGTCGGCCGTCGGCACCATCACCTCCGGGGTGCCTTCGTGGCGGGACGTCGTCCGGAGCGCCTCGATCTCGTTGCCGCGCGGATAGAGGATCACCTCGGCGAGCTCGGCACGGAACATCGTACGGGCGTGACCGAGGAGCGCCACCAGGGTCGAGTCGAGCTCGGGCGAGTGCTGCAGGATCCGCGACGACTGGTACAGCAGCTCCAGGCGCTCGTGCTTCTCGCGCTCGGAGACGTAGGCCTGGTACGCGAGGAAGACGATCGCCAGCGGCAGCACGAGGAGCCACAGCAGGACGGGATCGATCCACATCACCGAGACGGCGAGCAGCGCGAGGCTCGTGTTGGCGAACGCGACCATGCTGCCGAACTGGATCATCTCGGGCAGCTTCTCGAATTGGGGGGCGCCGCCCGAGATCGTGATGACGGTCGCGATGGTGAGCGCGCTCAGGATCGTCGCGGACAGCGTCGCTGCGAACGCAGCGAGCCAGTCGACCAGATGAGGCTGGCCATTCACGTCGCTGATCGTGTAGAGGACCGTGAGCTCGACGACCGCGACCAGGGCGAAGTTCGCGAGGTTGAAGATGAACTTCTCGATCCGCTGCTGTCCGCCGATCAGGAACGCGACGCTCGAGCCGACGAGCAGCGCCAGCACGTAGTCGAATGGCGACAGGAAGAAGAAGCCGATGACGGCGGGGAATTCGCTCAGCGAGAAGGAGTGGGTCTCGCGCCGGAAGTGGACCTGGACGACCTTGAGTTCGGCGGTCGCGAAGGCCACCGCCAGCAACGGCCACGGCAGCGACAGATGCACAGGCGGCGTCGACAGGCCGGCCAGCTGATTCCGGTAGATCAGGAACGCCAGTCCGGCGAGGATGGCGGAGAAGGTCCAGATCCGCGTCGAGGGCGGCCACGGCTTACCCCCGGTGAGGGCGCGTCCGACCGGACCGGCAGCACGGGTCAGCCGGTTTGACATCGACCTGTGATCGTCTCGTTCATCGTTGCCTCGGTCTCCCGACCCCCCGGAGCCGGGTCGACAAGCGCCTGTAGCCCTCGATCGGCGTAGCGGTTAGGACACTTGTACGGCGCAGACCCCTCGTTGCCGCACCGCACAGAGGTACCGAACGACCCCTGACCACCGGTTCGTGATCCTCACGGGCTGCGCGGCTCCGCGGCTGGCGCGCCGCTCCGCGGCTAGCCGGATGAGCGAAGGCCGCCGGCATGGCCGGCGGCCTTACAAGTGCGGATGCGTCTGGCCTAGTGCCAGCGCTGCCCAGCCTCGATGACATAGGCCGAGCTTGCGAGGGTCAACAGGGCGAGGATCAGTCGGAACGACTGCCCCCTGACATAGACCCTCATCGCTAGTACCAGCGCATTCCCGCGCCGATGGACAGAGCCATGGCCGCGAGCAGTGTGAGGGCCCATGCGAAGCGCGTCAGTCTCGCCGTCACGCCGAACTCCTTCCGATCGAAAGGACGTTGCACTCCTGGGCAGGCAACCGGGCGGTCTCAGTGAGATCCCTGGCTTTGCGTCCCCGCCTCGCGACGGGTTTGCCGGTACAACCGTTCGAGCGAAGCGACATCGGTGTCGCTCGTGCCGAACGCTAGGGCGGTCGATCGCGGCTTCCAATGACGAACCCGTACCCCCTCGGGTCAGTGCGCGGGAGCACCAGCGCGGAAAGGGTCGGCAAGGCCCGTCGCGAGGGTCCCATGACCATCGTGTGGGGGTCTTGGGCGGGCGTGTCGGGTATAGGTGGGTTCGCCGCCGGGGCCACGGTGCTAGAGGTCCTGTTTGACCACGTACGAGCGCAACGAAGAACGCCTCGACCGGAGCGCGCTCCGGTCGATCGTGCGCGCCTCGAACATGGGCTATGCGCTGGCGTTCATCGTGGTCGCTGCCTCACTGGCGCTCCAGGCGTTGAACCTTGCGCTGCCCTCGGGCGCGCTGCCGGCGACGCCGGTCCCAGTGGCGATCGCCGTCGCGGTCGCCGGTACCGTGCTGTTCGCCATCGTGCTGCTGGTCTTCCGACGGCGCATCGCCCGCGGCATCGCGACCGTCAACCGCGACTTCTCCGAGCTGCGCGAGGCATACGACCGAGCTCGCCTCGATTCGCTCCTCGACGGCCTGACGGGTCTTGGGAACCATCGCGCGTTCCAGGAGGAGCTCGACGCCCGCATCGCGCAAGCGCGCGACGACGAGCAGCCGCTGGCACTCGTGATGATCGACGTCGACGACCTCAAGACCGTCAATGACGAGAAGGGGCACGCGGCCGGCGATGACGTGCTGCGTTCCGTAGCCCAGATCATGCGTGCCAACTTGCGTCGTGGCGACGGCGCGTATCGGACCGGTGGCGACGAATTCGCCTTGATCCTGCCCGGGTGCGACGCCGAGGGAGCGGAGGTCATCGCGAACCACCTGCTCGCCCTGGCGCTGAGCGGGCATCACGGTCGGACGGGCATGTTCTCGGTCACGATCGGGATCTCGGCGTTCCCGGAACCGAGCACCGACCGCCACCAGATCATCCATCACGCCGATGCCGCCCTCTACGCGGGCAAGCGCCACGGTCGGACGAACGTCCAGCGCTTCGACCCGACGAAGCACGGGATAGCCGAGGACGCCCGTAGCCTCGCCCAGCTCGAGTCTGCGGTCGTTCGCGTCGCGACGGAGGACCTGCTGCGAGCCGTCTACCAGCCGATCTACTCGCTGACGACGGGCGCCATCGTCGGGTTCGAGGGTCTGGTTCGTCCGTCGCCCGAATCGGGCTTCTCGACACCGACCAGCCTGTTCGTGGCCGCCGAAGCGACCCGGCGCACCGTCGAGCTCGATGTCGTGTGCGCTCGAGCGGTGCTTGCCGGCGCAGCCGAGCTCGGCGAGGAACGCTATCTCTCGATCAACCTTTCGCCGCGGACGCTGGAGTCCGACGCGTTCAGCGTCCAGGAGATCCTCGCGCTGGCCCGGCGCCACGGCGTCGCCCCGTCACAGCTGGTCGTCGAGATCACGGAGCGCGAGAGCGTCGACGACCTGCGTCGTCTGCAGCAGGCGATCACGACCCTGCGCCGGAACGAGGTCCGTGTCGCCATCGACGATGTCGGTGCCGGCAACGCGGGTCTCCGCCTCCTGAGTGAGGTCGAGTTCGACATCCTCAAGATCGACCTCTCGCTCGTTCGCGCGAGCGCGACCCACGGCGCGACCGAGGCCGTGCTCCAGGCGCTTGGCACGCTCGCCCGGACCCGCGGTCATCGGATCGTGGCCGAGGGCATCGAGACGCCGGACCATCTCGAGTCCGTCCTCGAGCTTCGCTACGACGCCGGTCAGGGCTATCTGTTCGGCCGTGCCGAGCCGACGCTGGACCGCAAGCCGATCGACCTCTTCGCGCTGCTCTCCGGACACGGCGAGGAACAGCCCGCCGCCTGACGCACCGCGTGACGTCCCGGGCGTCCGCCCGCGACTACACTCCGCGCCATGCCCGCCCCCGATGGACCGGTCGCGTATGCCGGTGAGCCCGGCGCGTTCGCCGAGGACGCGGTCCTCGCCGCGTTCGGGGATGTGCCACGCACGGCGCTCGCGAGCTTCCGCGGCGTGTTCGAGGCCGTGACGGCCGGCGACGCGGTCGCGGGCGTCGTACCGATCGAGAACGTCATCAATGGGACGGTCCGGGAGAATTACGACCTTCTCGTCGAGTTCGGACTCGCGATCCACGGCGAGGTGATGGTCCCGGTGCGACTGTGCCTGGCGGCGCTGCCCGGACAACGGATCGATGACATCGAGCGGGTCTACTCGCACATCCAGGCGCTGGGTCAGGCTGAGACGTTCCTGCGTTCCCGACCCTGGCAGCTTCTCTCGACGTACAACACCGCGGGCGCCGGCAAGGCGATCGCGGACTCCGGCGAGCGCGGCGCGGCCGCCGTCCTGTCGCCCCGTGCCGCCGGTCTGTTCGGGCTCGAGTCGCTCGCCGACGAGATCGGCGACCTACCCGGAAACCGCACGCGCTTCCTCGTCCTCGCGTTGCCGGACGCTCCGGCGCTGGACCTTCTCGATCCGCCGTCGCATCGTCGGACGACGCTCGTCGTCGCAGTCCGCAACGAGCCCGGGACACTGCTCGCGGTCCTGCGCGTGATCGCCGATCACGACCTGAACATGCGCAAGCTCGAGTCGCGTCCGAGCCGTGAACGCGCCTGGGAGTACGTGTTCTGGATCGACCTCGACGGCGATGTCGCCGATCCTGCGATGACCGCCGCCCTCGACGAGGTACGCGGCGTGACGACGATGACGCGTGTGCTTGGGAGCTACCCGAGCCCGGACGCCTGACCGCTCAGATCTCGCTCGCGCACGCCTTGCACTTGGTGGCGTCGACCGCGTTCGCCTCTTTGCAGTACGGGCAGGTCTTGACCTCCTCGGGAGGCGGCTCCTTGACCAGGTTGCGGCTGATCTGCCAGACGACGAACGCGATGATCACGAAGGCGATGACAGCGTTGATGAAGAGACCCCACCGGATCGCGACCTCTGTGGCTGGGTCGCCGTTGACTGCCGGCTTGAGCACGTACTTGAGCGAAGCGAAGTCGACGCCACCGAGGACGTAGCCGATCGGCGGCATGATGATGTCGTTGACGAGCGAGTTGACGACGGTCCCGAGAGCGCCGCCGATGACCACGCCGATCGCCAGCGCGAGGGCGTTGGACTTGACGAGGAACGCCCGGAACTCCGTCAGCATCAGCCTGTTCCGCGCTCAGTGCTCGACGATCTTGGGCAGCTTCTTCGACTGGTCGATCCAGTCCTGCAGCTCCTTCTCGTTCGGGGCGCGACGGACGATGTGCGGTCGGGCCGCGACGACCTCGTCGATCGTCGTGGCGAGGTTCGCGGCGTTGCGCCTGGCCAACTCCGCAGGCGAGTCAACGCCGGCTGCCTCGAGCAGGTCGGAGTATTCCGACCCGACGCCGTTGATGCGCATCAGGTCGACGTGGTTCACCCATTCGAGGATCAGCGCGTGCGCGATGCCGGTAGCCTCTTCGAGCGCATGCCGGCCTGACGGCTTGGCGCCTCGCTCGAGAAGGTCGTCGGTGCTCTTGACGCCCGCCGCTTCGAGCTTTCCCGCGTAGACCGGGCCGATCCCCTCGACGTCCTCGATCCGCATCTCGACATCCTCCTGGCGACCTCGCGACGTGACGCCCCGTGAGCGGCCAGCCGGCCCGACGGGGCCCGATGATAACCTTGCCGTCCCGCTCCGACGACCCTGCGCACCCCCTTGGAGGACCGATGGACCAGGCCTTCCGCGACGCCATCTCGGCCGGCTACGGGTTCAACGAGCCGACCCTGATCATCGGTAGCGCGATGCTCGGTGACGAGCTGTTCAACGACGTCCGCGTCGCGGTCCCGATGTCGACGCTGAACCGCCACGGGCTGGTCGCAGGCGCCACGGGCACCGGTAAGACCAAGACGCTACAGCTGCTCGCGGGCCAGCTGTCGAAAGCCGGCGTACCGGTCTTCGTCGCGGATATCAAGGGCGACCTGACGGGTCTCGCTGCCGCTGGCGACGGAACGAACCCGAAGGTGCAGGAGCGGGTCGCGTCGCTCGGTTGGACGTTCCAGGCAGCCGGTCATCCGGTCGAGTTCCTGTCGCTGACCGGCAAGCTCGGCGCGCAGGTCAGAGCGACGGTCCATTCGTTCGGGCCGCTGTTGCTGGGCAAGGTCCTGGACCTCAACGAGACGCAGACGAGCATCCTCGCGCTGGTCTTCAAGTACTGCGACGACAACGACCTGCCGCTGCTCGACCTCAAGGACCTGGCCGCGACGCTGAAGTACCTCTCGTCGGACGAGGGGAAGCCCATCCTTGCCGACTACGGCGGGATGTCGCCGGCGTCGGTCGGCGTCCTGCTTCGCAGCATCGTCGTGCTCGAACAGGAAGGCGCCGACATCTTCTTCGGTGAGCCCGAATTCGACGTTCACGACCTGCTGCGCACCGACGCGTCCGGGCAGGGGATCCTGTCGGTCCTCGAACTGTCCGATGTCATGGATCAGCCCCGTCTGTTCTCGACGTTCATGCTGTGGATGCTGGCGCAGCTCTACGAGGGGCTGCCCGAGGTCGGCGACCTGCCCAAGCCGAAGCTCTGCTTCTTCTTCGACGAGGCGCACCTGCTCTTCCACGACGCGTCCGACGCGCTGATGGAGCAGATCGAGCGGACGGCCCGCCTGATCCGGTCGAAAGGGGTCGGCGTCTATTTCGTGACGCAGGTCCCGGGCGACGTCCCTGCGTCGGTGCTGGCCCAGCTCGGGAATCGCATCCAGCACGCGCTCCGGGCGTTCACGCCGGAGGACGCCGACGCGCTGCGCAAGGCGGCCCGGACATTCCCGACGACCACGTTCTACGACGTCGAGAAGACGCTCACCTCACTCGGTACCGGCGAGGCCCTGGTCACAGTGCTGTCGCCACGCGGGATCCCGACGCCGCTCGCGGCGACGCGCCTTCTGCCGCCGGACTCGTTGATGGCCCCGATCGATCAGACGACGTTCCAGGGCATGGTCGCGGCGAGCCCGCTGAACACGAAATACGGGATGCCCATCGACCGCGACAGCGCGTATGAGCGGATCACGGCCCGGCTCGCGGCCGCGCGTCAGGCGGCCGTGGACGCCGCCACCCGGCAAGGCCTCGACCCCACGACGGCCGGTGGTCTCAACCAGATGACCCCGGCGCAGCAACGGCGCGAGCTCGCGCGTCAGCAACGCGAGATCGACGCGGCGAACAAGCGGGCGGCGCGGGAAGCGGAGCGGCAGCAACGGGCCGCGGCCAAACAGGCAGAAGCCGACGCACGGGCCCGCCAGAAGACGCTCGATACGGCGATCCGCACCGGCGGCAAGGTCGTCACATCTCGGCTCGGGCAGGACATCATCCGGGGGGTATTCGGGACGCTGTTCGGGGGCGGCCGCAAGGGGTAAGCGGCGAAGGGGGGACATGACGGTTCGCGGGCCACGGAGGGCACCGCTCGGGGTCGCATGGCTCGTCGCACTGCTCGTCTTCGGGTGTGCGGCCGGTCAGGGCTCGCCGCCGTCGTCGTCGCCGTCGCCGTCCGCGCCCAGCGTGTCGGTGTCCCCCAGCCCCTCGCGGACATCGTCCGAGTCGGCCTCGCCGACCTCCGCGACCTCGCCGTCTGCGTCGACCGGCCTCCCGGAGTTCCCATACGTCTGGATCATCGTGCTCGAGAACCAAAACTACAGGCGCGTCGTCGGGGCAGCGGACATGCCCTACTTCAACGGGCTGATCAAGCGTTTCGGACTCGCGCAGCGCTCGAGTGGCGTCGCCCGCCCGTCGCAGCCGAACTACTTCGCGCTCTTCAGTGGCTCGACACAGGACGTCCACGACAACGGTGTCCACGACATCGACGCGCCGACCGTCGCCGATCAGCTCGAGGCCAGCGGACGGACATGGAAGGAATACGCCGAGAACCGACCGCCCCGGTGTTTCACGGGTGCGAGCGCGTCCGGTGGTCGCGACGGCGACGGTAGCTACCGGCGCAAGCACGCCCCGGCGATCAGCTTCGACGGGATCCGGAACGATCCCAAGCGCTGCGCGAACCTGGTCGACTTCACCGCGTTCAAGCCGGGTGACGTCGATTACTCGCTGATCATCCCGAACCAGTGCCACGCAGCGCACGATTGCGACGCGAGCCGGGCCGACGCGTGGCTCGCGGGTTTCGTCCCGACGATCCTCGATAGCCAGGCCTTCGCATCCGGCGGGCTGCTCATCGTCACGTTCGACGAGGATGCCGGGAACGACCCGAGCGGCGGGCACGTCGCGACGGTCATCGCGTCATCGAAGGTCCCGGCCGGCTTCACATCCGACCTGCCCGTCGACCACTACGGCGTCCTCCGGACGATCGAGGACGCCTGGGGTCTCCCGTGCCTCGCCGAGTCGTGTCCGGCCAGACCGATGCGCGAGTTCTTCGGCGGATGACGGACGTCGCCCGCCCGACCTGGAAGGACCCGGCCTGGTTCGTCGCCTTCACCGGCTGGGCGACCGACGAGCTCGCGACCCTCGGGTTCGAGGTGACGGGCGAGCCGCAACAGACCCACGTCCGGCCGTGGTCGACCGTCGTCCGCATCCCGACGGATCGCGGTCCGTTCTGGGCCAAGGCGATGCGACCCTCGACGTCGCACGAGGCACGGCTGTTGCCCGCGATGGGCGGGTGGGGCGTGGAAGCGGTGATCGCCCCCCTCGCGGTCGAGGAAGTGCACAGCTGGATGCTCCTCGAGGATGGCGGACCGACCCTTCGCGAGACACGGCCCGGCGGAACCGGGGATCATGACCTCGCGGCCTGGGAAGGGATCCTCGCGACCTACGCCCAGCTCCAGAGAGGTGTCGAGGCACGGAACGAGGAGATGTTGCGGCTAGGCGTCCCGGACGGTCGCCCCGCGGCGCTTCGCTCCACCCTCGAGGCGCTCGTCGGCGAGGATCGCTGGTGGTCGCTGGTCGGACCAGACGATCGCGCCGCGACCGATCGGGCTCGCGAACGACTGCCTGCGGCCGGCGATCAGGTCGCCACGGCGGCAGACGAGCTCGCAGGGTTCGGGATCGCGGCGACCATCCAGCACGACGACCTGCACGGTGGGAACGTCTTCTCCGGACCCGCCGGGATCCGCTTCTTCGACTGGGGCGACGCGGTCGTGGCGCACCCGTTCGGCTCGATGCTCGCGACGCTGGATTCCATCGCCCATCGGCTCGGCACGGCGCCGGACGACCCGCGCCTCGATCGCCTTAGGGACGCCTACCTCGCGGCCTGGACGGACGTCCTGCCGCGTGCTGCCCTACGCGAGGCCCTCCCGCTCGCCATCCAGCTCGGGCATATCGGCAAAGCGGCCGCCTGGGCGCGCGCACTCGACGGGCTCGACCCGTCCGAGATGGAGGGGCACGGTGATGCCCCGGCGCTGTGGCTGACGGACTTCGCCGAGCTTCTTGACGCGGGCGTCGACCGTTAGGCCGACGCCTCTGCCGGCCGGGGGGCCTGCTTGGGCTTGGCGAACCGCAGATACAGCGCCGGGACCACGAACAGGTTGAGCAGGGTGGAGGTGACCAACCCGCCCAGGATCACGATCGCCATCGGGTGCTCGATCTCGTGGCCCGGCAGGTCGCCGGCGATCGCCAGCGGGATCAGCGCCAGGCCGGTCGCGAGCGCCGTCATCAGGATCGGTGCCAGCCGCTCCCTCGAACCGCGGATGACGAGGGCGGGGCCGAATTCCTCGCCTTCGTGCCGCTCCAGATGCTGGAAGTGGTTGATCATCATGATCCCGTTCCGGGCCGCGATCCCGAGGACGGTGAAGAACCCGACGAGAGCACCGAGCGAGATCACACCGGACCCGAGCCACGCCGCGAGGATGCCGCCCACGAGCGCCGACGGCAGGGTCAGGAACGAGAGGATCGCCAGGCGCATGCTGCCGAACGAGGCCTGGAGCAGCAGCAGCACGCCTACGGATGCGGCGATCGCGAAGAGGAGCAGGCGGTCCTGCGCCTTCTGGCGCTCCTGGAACTCGCCCAGCAGCTCCGGGTGGTATTCCTGCGGGAACTGCACGGTGGCCAGCGCCGCCTTGACGTCGGTGATCACTGCGCCGAGGTCGCGCCCGCGCACGTTCGCATCGACATGGATGCGCCGGGCGGTCTGCTCATGGTTGACGTGTCCGGCCGTAGGGGCGACGGCGACCGCGGCGACCGCCTTGAGCGGGACCTTGCCACCGGTCGCGGTATCGATCAGCAGGTTCTCGACGTCCGAGATGCTGTTGCGGCTGTCCGGCACGCTCCAGACGACGACGTCATGGGCCTTGCCGGTGTTGAAGATGTCACCGACCTCCTCGCCGGCGACATAGGTCGAAGCGATCCGCCGCACGTCGCCCGGCTTGACGCCGTACTGCTGCGCCTTGGCCAGGTCGACCTTGACCTGGATCTGGGGGATGTTGACCAGCTGCTCGGAGTGCAGATCGATGATCCCCGGGACCGATTCGAGCTTCTCCTCGACGTCGTCCGCGAGATCCTTGAGGACCCCCAGGTCCGGTCCGTAGATGCGGATGACGATGGCATCGCTGGAGCCCGTGAGCACCTCGCGGATGCGTTCCTTGAGGTATGTCTGGACGTCGCGCCGCAGCCCCGGGTAACCGTTGACGACCTCGAGGACCGCGGCATGCGTCTTGTCGTAGTCGACGGACGGATCGACACTGATCCAGTTCTCGCCGAATTCGACGCCGTACGGCTCATCCGCCACGAACGCCTGCCCGATGTGCGAGCCGCAGTTGCGGACGCCGGGGATCTCGCGCAGTTCCTTGCAGGCGGCGACGCTGATGCGCGTCTCTTCCTGGATCGAGGTTCCGGGCGCGGTCACCCAGTGCATCAGGAAGTCGCGCTCCTTGAAATCAGGGAGCAGCGATTGGCCGAGCTGCGGCCAGAGCGCGATGCCGATCATGCTGACCATGCCGACGGTCAGGAACGCGGGGCGCGTGGTCCGGAGCAGACGGGCGATGAGGCGCGAGTAACCGTCCTGGAGGCGGCGGGTGATCGGTGAGCGCTGACGCTCGATGGGGGCGTTGCGCAACAGGATGTAGGCCAGGGCCGGGGTCACCGTCAGAGCGACCAGGAGCGAGGCCAGGACCGCCAGGCCATACGAGATCACCAGCGGCTGGAAGAAGGCGCCCGACAACCCGCTGATGAAGAACACCGGCGAGACGGCGATGACGTCGATGAGGGTCGCGTAGACGATCGCGCTCCGGACCTCGAGTGACGAGTCGAGGACGATCGATGCCGTCGATCGCGGACTGCCTTCTAGGCGTGCCTGGCGCAGACGTCTGGTGATGTTCTCGACATCGATGATCGCGTCGTCGACGACCACCCCGACCGAGATCACGAAGCCCGCCAGCACCATCGTGTTGATCGTCACGTCGCGGACCCATAGGACCATCGCTGCCGCCATCAGCGACAGCGGGATCGCGACGAGGCTGATCAGCGCGGTCCGCCACTCGAACAGGAACAGGAGGAGGATCGCGAAGACCAGGACGCTGCCGAGGATCAGCGCGTTGGACAGGTTGTGCAGCGCCAGCTCGATGAAGCTGGCGGGCCGGAAGATCGTGTGATCGACGGCGATCCCATCGAGACCCGGCTTGAGCTGCTCGAGCGCGTCCTCGACGCCGCGGGTCACGTCGAGCGTGTTCGCCCACGGGAACTTCTCGACGATCAGCATCACACCCGGTCCGTCGTTGATGACCGCCTCACCGATGAGTGGCTGATGCGTATTGACGAGCTCGACGACGTCGGTCAGCGGGAAGAGCTGGCCGTCGCGACCGGGCACGGTCACGTGCGACAAGTCCTCGACGCCGACGACCGGCGGGATATGCCGGATCACCAGGCGTTGGTTCGGCGTGTCGACGAAGCCGCCTGTTCCGGTGAAGTTGCCCGGGTTGAACTGGAGGAGGCCGTCGTCGAGCGTCTCCGACACGGCGTCCATCACCGAGGTCAGCGCGACGCCCTTCTCGACCATCTTGGCCGGCACCGCCTGCACGGTGAGCATGTCGAGCTGCTCGCCCCAGATCGCGACGTTGGCGACGCCCTTCACGCTCAGAAGCCGCGGTCGGATCGTCCAGTACGAGATCATCGACATGTCGATCTGCGAGACCGAGTCCGAGCTCAGCCCGATCTTCATGACGCGGCTGGTCGCTGACAGCGGCTGGAGCATCACCGGCGGCGCGGCCCACGTCGGCAGCGACGGGGTGATCTGGGCGAGGCGTTCAGCGACGAGCTGACGCGCCTTGAGCTCATTCGTCCCTGGCTTGAACAGGAGGACGACCTGCGACAGCTGGATGACCGACTTGGAACGGATCGTCTCGAGGCCTTCGATGCCGGCGAGCGACTGCTCGATCGGGACCGTGACGAGCTGTTCGACCTCCTCGGCCGACAGCCCGATGCAGATGGTCTGGATCTCGACCTTGGGCGGCGCGAACTCCGGGAACACGTCGACCGGCATCGCCCGCACCTGCGCCGCGCCGAAGATCAGCATGAACGCGGCGAGCGCGATGACGATGAAGCGGAACCGCAGGCTCGTGGCGATGATCCGGCGCATCATCTGTCGCTATCCCCCTAGGGGTCGTGGGCTCAGGGTGAGCTCAGTGACCGCCGCCGACGCCGATCTCGGCGCCGTACAGCTCCGCGGCCCCGGTCGTCACGACCTGGGTGCCCGCCGGCGGTCCGGCTGACAGGCGCGCGGTATCACCGCTGATGTCGTCGACCGTGATCTCGGCACGCTTGTACACGAGTGGCTGCTCGTTGACGTAGGTCCATGTCTTGCCCTGCGCGTCGTAGACGATCGCGGCATACGGGATCGACGTCCCAGAGCCCGCCGCGCCGACCTCGGCGGTCTCCACGCCGAGCCGTTGAGCGGCCTTCTCCGACAGTGTCAAGGTCTTGAGTCCCGACCCCTCGTCCTCCTCCATCGTGATCGCCTCGACCTTCGGGGCAGAGCTCGTCGGGCTGTTGCACGCGCCGAGGGCGAGCGCCGCGACTGCGAGACCGGTGATCAACCAGCGATGTCGTGTCATCTCGATCGCTCCTATGCCACCGTCGGCTCGAAGGCCGGCGGCTCGCTCAGCAGGGACTCCGTCTCGGATTCGGGGCTGGGCCCGGACAGCAGGTAGATGCTCGGGACGACGAAGAGGATCAACAGGGCGGCGCTGATCAGACCACCGACGACGAAGATCGCCATCGGCCGCATGATCTCGAGGCCGGCCACGTCGCCGAGGACGATGAACGGCAGCGCGAACACGGCCGTCGCGAGGACCGTCGTCACGATCGGGACCATGCGTTCCTGGACACCCGCAAGGGCGACCTCGACACCCGTCGAGCCCGCTTCCTCGAGCCGCCGGAAGCGGTCGATGAGGGCGATCGAATGGCGGATCGTGATGGCGATCACAAGCAGGAAGCCGGCGAGCGCACCCAGCGTGAAGAGGTGCCCGGTGGCGAGGGTGAAGATCACGCCGCCGGCCGCCGCCGCCGGCATCGCCAGCAGGACGTACAGCGCGAGCCGCCAGGCCCCGAACGCCGCTTGCAGGATGAGCAGGATGAGGATCACGACGCCAGCCGTGACGGTCAGGGACCGAAGCTGGGCGTCCTGCCCCTCGATGGCCGCGCTCGCGATCTCGGCGTGGTACTCGATGTCGAATGGCAGCGCGGCCACGGCCGCCTTCACGTCGTTGACGACCGCGCCGGCGTCGCGACCATCGATGCCGGCGGTCACGTCGAGGTAGCGCATGACGCCTTCCCGGGCGACCACGCTCGGGATGGGCGCGACGCTGACGTCGGCAACGTCGCCGAGCCGGACGAGGCCAGCCGACGGCGTCTCGATGAGCAAGTCCTGGATGCTGCTGAGGCTCTCGCGGTGCTCGGGGGTGCCCCAGACCACGACCTCGAAGACCTTCTGCTCTTCGAACAGGTTGCCGACCTGGATGCCCGACAGGAGCGAGGTCGCCGCCCGGCGGATGTCGCCGGCCTTGAGATTGACGGCGGCGGCCTTGTCGAGGTCGACCTGGATCTGGACCGTCGGCTCGGTCACGGGCGTCGCGACGGTCGCGTCGTGGATGCCGCGCACGTCGGCCATGGCCGAACGGACCTCGCCGGCCTTGGCCGCGAGGATCGCGAGATCCTGGCCGTAGATGCGCACCGCGACATCGGGCTCACCCTGACCGAAGACCTCGGTGACCCGGTCGGTCGGATAGGTCGTGACGGAGCGGGCGAGGCCCGGGTAGCCGTCGACGGTCGCCTGGATGCTGTCCAGCGTCGCGTCGTAGTCGGCAGCCGGATCCATGCTGACCCAGATCTCGCCGGTGTTCACGCTCGCGCGCTCGTCCGACATGATCGCGCGGCCGACGTGCGCGCCGACGTTGCGAACACCGGGGACCGTGCGCAGCTCGGCGGCTGCGCGAGCGACGATCCGGTTCATCTCCGGGTGGCCGACGCCCGGTGCCCCATCCCAATGGATCAGGACGTCGCGCTGGCGGAACGCCGGCAGTGGGCCGTCCGGCCCTGCGGGCGTGATGGCCAGCCCAAGGACGATGGCGGCTCCGACGAGCACCGTCGCGAGCATGACCACGGCCGGGCGGATCTTGCCGACGAACCTGCCCATCGCCGAGGCATAGCCACGACGGATGCGCCGGAGGAGAGGTGACTCCCGTCGCTCGCCGGGTGCGGTCCTGAGGACCAGCACGGCCAGGGCGGGCCCGACGGTGACCGACACGATCAGGGAGGCGATGACCGCGACGGCGTACGCCGCAACGAGCGACGGGAGGAACGCGCCAAGCGCGCCGGTGATGAACAGGAGTGGGATGAGCGCGGCGAGGATGATGAACGTCGCGTAGACGACCGGCCGTCGACTCTCGACCACGGCCTCGGTCACAAGATCTGCGGGTGAGCGCTCTTCGTCACCCGGACGCGGTGTTCGCGTTCGCTGGAGCACACCGTCGACCAGGCCGACGACGTCGTCGACGATCACCCCGACCGCGATCATGATCCCCACCGCACTGATCGCGTTGAGGGACATCCCCGCGAGGTGCAGCACGACGGCCGCTGCGATGACCGCGAGCGGGATCGTGACGAGGCTGATGAGCGCCGCGCGCCAGTCGAAGAGCAGCGCCCCGAGGATGAGGGCGATCAGCAGGAAGCCGATCAGCACCGCCAGCGACACGTTGGCGATCGACGCGTCGAGGAACGACGCCTGACGGAAGACCGTGGTGTCGACCGCGATACCCGGCAGACCGGGCTGCATCGCGGCGAGAGCCGACTCGACGTTCCGGGTGACATCGAGCGTGTTGACGTTGGGGAACTTCTCGATGACGAGGATCAGCCCGTTGCCCGTCCCGACGATCCCGTCGCCGATGAGCGGCTGGTGGTCCTCGACCACGGTCGCGACCTCACCAAGCGTCAGCGGCGGGGCCTCGGCGCCGCGGTCGATAGCGACCTTCGAGAGATCTTCGGCCGAGCGGATCGGCAGGATGTGCTGGATGCCCAGGCGCTGCTGAGGCGTGTCGATGAACCCGCCGGTGCCTGGGGTCGATGCCTCGAGGAACGTCAGCGGCGAGAACCACAGCGCGTTGCCGGCGGTCTCGACGACATGGTCGAGGCTGACGCCGCGCTGACGGAGCTGGGCCGGATCGACCAGGACCTGGAGCTGCCGCTCGCGCTGGCCGAAGATCGCGAC
>Ga0207674_10001588_pt1 | contig 29245 bp, 31 predicted proteins | sample KBSCornC72_FD_184303 | JGI IMG/M metagenome (GOLD analysis project Ga0207674, IMG submission 184303) | Corn rhizosphere microbial communities from Kellogg Biological Station, Michigan, USA - KBS Corn C7-2 (SPAdes) (version 2) | ecosystem: Host-associated > Plants > Roots > Rhizosphere > Soil ...
CGACCGCGATGCCTCAAGCAGTCCCCATCGTCTAGAGGCCCAGGACATCGCCCTTTCACGGCGGTAACGGGGGTTCGAATCCCCCTGGGGACGCCATCCATCGGTCGGCCGTGGCGGCGCCGGATCACATGCCCACATCAGGATCAAGGTCAACAGCGAACGTGCTCGTGGACGCGCGGCAGCTGGAATGAACGCGCTGCGCGACATGCGCAGCGCGTTCTGCACGACGTCGAGTCGTCAGTGATGCGGACCGACGGTCAGGTCATAGGTGACGTCGGAGACGAATCCGTTCACGGGAACCTCGTCATGGAAGTGAATGACATGCTGACCTGCTGACAACGGGGTCGTCATCAGGATCCAGTTGCCGGCGCGCGCCTGGTACTCACCCGGCGGCAGTCCGAAGAGGTTGTCCGCGGGCAGCGTGAAGTTGAACAGCGGCGTCACGACAAGGTAGCTGTCGATGTCCTGCACGGGTGTGCCATCGACATCTGCCGAGACCATCGTGAAGAGCGCGAGCGCATCCTCGACGCATTGCTGGAGTCCGGCGTCCGTATCGGCGTCCAGGTTCAGGATGCAGAGCGCGCCGCCGGCAACGAACAGCACGGACTGTCCGGTAGCGATCGTGCAGGAGCGCACGTTGGTGCCACCGCCATTGCTGCCGAGAAAGAAGACGTGGCCCGACTGACCCACGTGACAGAACGTTCCGTCGGGGTCGAGTAATGGATTCTGGCTGGCCGGGATCGAAAGTGCCCATTGCCACCATTTCACGCTCCACTCCGTGTACGAGAGGCCATGCGGCTGCGACGTGGGCGGGTGTATTCCCGGATTGAGGTTGCCCCCTAAGGCACCGGCGGGCTGCAAGGCCAGCACTGCAACTGCCAACAGGCAGATGACGAGGATGCGGTTGCGAGAGGTAATGGCAGGCATGTTTTCTCCCTTCGCTCAACCAATCGTTACATTCGATCCGCTCCCGTGCATGTCGCGGGAGCAGGTCTCCCGCGAGTTTCTGACGAAACCGCGCTTGTCCATTCTGCTCGCGAAACCTGTCACACGCCAGTCGCCCACGGACGTAAGTTTTGCCGAACGGCAACGAGTTACGCGCTGTCGCTCGGCAGGTGCAAGGGCAAGATCACCGGAGCGGCTGATCCTCACTGGCGACACGCCCGATCATCGTATCGCTGCGTTCGCATGATGATTGGGAGGCGAAACTAGGCGCCGCTGCAGCGACACTGCCTTGACGTACTATCAGCGTCGCGCGATGGTGTCACATCAGTGTCCCATCGCGAGTCCAGTTGAGCCGCGTAACGCCTTGATTCACAAGGCTCGCCGGGTGGTCCCTACGAATCCCCCTGGGGACGCCATCAAAAACAAGAGGTTAGTGGATGAGCATCCACGTCTAGCCGGCCCAATACCAAAATCGAACCCAATACTCGACGCATGGAATTGAAGCTGTACAGCCGCGTGTACAACGCCGAGACCCGCCAGCGCCGTGATGTTACCGAGCGCGCTCGTAAGCGGCTGTCGACGATGTGCTTGGATATGCTTCGTCGCAACAGTGGCCTTCAAAAGGACTTTTCCAGGCGTGTGGAACGCGAACTCGGAGCCGACATGCCGCGAACGTCGGACGGCTCAGCACCGCCGTGGGTGTTTCGCGAAGGCTCCGACGCGCGACGTACTAGACGGTATCACGCTCATGGCGGCGGTATTTGCTCCATTGCCGAATGTCATCCTGATGGGGGAGTGGTGTGTCGAACCGTTCATCCGAAGCGCGCATGGACCCGGGTATTACGAGTTCCCCTCTGAAGCTCTTAAGAGCGTGATGCTAGGTGCGCGAACGATGCGCGATGATGAAGCATGGCTTGGTGGCATCGTCGGCGCTATGACGCGGCCGATACCGATACGACGGGCGCAACTTGCTCCAGACGGATTGATAGCAATAGTGGCCTAGACGGCCGATACGGTCAGCCACAACGGCGACGAGACAGCGCTGCAGCTCCGACGGCGATAAGCAGAAGCAGGATCGACGACGGCTCTGGCACTTGGCCAGTTGGTCCGCGACGGATCGTGAGCTGTACGCCGATACCGGGTACGCCGTAATGGCCGATAGAAGTTAAGTTGCCCTGCATCCCTGTAAGCGCCTGACTGCCACTTAAGAAATGCAGACCAAAGCAACCGGGGTGTGCCGACAAGATAACGCTGCCACCCGGGGGGGCGCCACTGACGAGGACACAGTCATCTCCGCCTACCACGGGACTTATGACCGCGTATTGAGCCGGAGAGCCGCTCGACGTAAGCGTGTTAACGTCAAAAGCACTGATGGTTGTGAGCGACGTTAGGAAATCGGGCTCAGAGAACCACGCATGGCCAGAGAAGTCGGTTCCGTCAACTCTTAGGTCATATACGACGGTCGCCGCGGCCGAACCGGCGAGCCCGAGCGCGAGCGCAACTGCCAGCAAGATGCGAGTCCACATAACGTCCTCCCCAAACGAAACTCGTGATCGCATGCTGCGCGCAAACAGCCTTTAAGCTCAATCGCGACTTGTAAGCTTTTTCGACGGCGCCTCACGGCCTAGAGAGCCGGAAAGAGACGCACCGCTGCCGAGCGGACGATCTGACACGCCCAGTAGCGGCGGTTCGTCAACCGGACCCACTGGGTGAGACCGGTCCGGCTACCGCGCGCGCCCGCGCAGAGACTCTTATCGGAGAAGGACGGCGTGGCGCGGTGCGGGTGCGCGTCCGATCGACCACGACCGGCTCGTTGTCGTGCATCGTCGATTCTCTTGAGACGGCTAGGCAAACCAACAAGGGAGGCACGCACATGGCAGCGATACGACCGACTGTTTGATCGTGGAATCAGGACGGGCGCCAAGGCGCTCGCGTTCCTGGTGTACGTTGATGCGCGCCCCGGCGCCGCTGTTGCCGCCGGAGCGCGCTGATCCGCTACGCCATTGGGATCAAACGGTCGAGCTGTTGGACGTGCTGCCGCTCTTTGTCCACGATTGACATAAATGTGCTTTTGATCTGCTGCGGCGGCGCGTGGTCGTCGAGTACATCCTGTAGTCCTTGATGCCACTCTCCTCGCCTTCCTTCAGCGCCTTGAGAGCAGCCTTGTCGCCGAACAGCTTGGCGGTCCCCATCACGGTGTTAGCCCACGTCCCCCACGCGCCCGAGTCGTCCAATTCGGTACCACCCATACTGCGGATCATGTTTCGCAACTGCGCCGCAGCCTGCTCGTGATCGCGCAGCATCTGCTCCAGCTCAGCAAACCGCGCGTCGCCGCCATACTGGTCGCGATTGCGGTCGAGCGCTTGACGGTACGTCTCGATCGCGGAAAGCTCGTCGCGCAACAGCTGGTCGAGCTCATCGACGTCCAGTTCTTGCACGTCGCCGCCCGCTCGCGCTGTCGCCGGTCGCGCCACGTTCGGCAGAGCGGGCCTCGCCAGCGGATACATTCTCGATCTACACGTCGGTGCGCCGGACTTTGTCCGAGTTTTTTGGTGCATTGCGACACTTCCTTCCCGATCTCGACCTCCTCGACCACCCGAGCAGTCTTGGACACCACCGGCTCCTCGACCGTCTCCCGCACCTCAAGCGAAGTTTCCTTGAACGCCTGCGCCTGCTCGGCGGGACTCGCCGGACGATCGACCGTATGGCGCTCTACGCGGGCATGCTCCTCGCGCAGATTCACATTTTCTCAGGCGAGATTCGCGAGGGCGCAGGCTGCATAGCGTGGAAGCTGCGGGCGTGGCGCGACCAACTGCACTAGCCAGGCGGCCCCTTACCCATCTCCTTGGGCGCGCGCCGGTCGACTAGCGGTTGCGGGCCAGGATCAAGCAGTAGTCGCATCCGCGCGCACCGAGTGGCCAGGTGCGCCCGGCCGGCCTTGTAGGGACGCATAGTCAGACAGTGTCCTACTTAACGATCTCTCGATTTCCGATGTTCGGGCGGTGCACGGAAGTGCAAATATGGCGCCTTCGTATACGTCGAACTGCTGCGCCATGATCGTCCTATGCACGTTTCCGCGTTGTGGCGCAGTCCTGCGCAGCGCAAGCACTCAGAACGCGCTCCAGGTCCTCCTTCTGCGCGATGCCGATGGATGGTATTTCACGTGCCCCCGCTGCGGTCGTCGCTCCGCGGCCCGCCCAGTCGACGTAGAAGAGGGAGTAATTGCCTCCTCGTCGGAGATCGCCCTGGGAGACGGCGGAAGTTCGCCGCGCGCGGCCACGCCGTAGCGGCTCGTCACTAGCGAATCGGTGCGCCCGTCAGCTCCAGCAGCAGTCCCATGGCGTCGCGCACGCGGGCAATATCTCGGCGGCGAGCCTGCCAGACGATGTAGCGGCGCAGGAACGCCAGCACGAGCAAGCGCTCCGTAGCGCTGACGCCGTCTTTATGCCGCTGCGGATGTACCTGCAGATCCGGGCCGTCTAGCGGAGTAGGAATGCTGCGGCCCGGATGTTGTGGGTGAAATATCGGCGCGTAACATGCCAGCCTACTACGCGAGTGAGCAAGCGCTACGGCACACCCGGCGGGTCGGCGTCGCCCTCGTGAGCGATACGTTCTTCGAAGGCCAGATTTCCGCGCAGTGCGTGTACGCTGTTTTCGAAACCGCTGAGCACCTGCTCGGCTGTCCCGGTGCTATGCCCGTTGCCGTTGAGTTCGCAATGCGATCGCGCTGCAGTTGGATTAGCTGCTCCACTTGAGCCCCGTGACGGCGCGCCAACACTACGACACGCTCGACCGCGCCGCAGAGCTGATCGCCCTTCTGCGACGGTAGGCTGGGACCGGGGCTTCGGGCCTGCTGCATTACGCCGCAATTGCACAAGCTCGCGGCACATTCGAAACCAGTTCTAGTGGGCACGTCACCTGGGCCGACGAGGGTCTCGGACTATGTTCTTGATAAAGCGCCGGTGTTTTTTCTTACACCTCCGATGTGAGCAAATTGTCCGCGTTTGGAGTTCATCGCGTTGGCGTCCAAGCAAGTGCCCGCACGGTAACGTGTCGGACTTATCCGACACGCCAAGGTGACCGTTATCTGCCGAGTGTTTGGGACACGACCCGGCTTCGTTCAACGTTCAGGCTGATTAGAATGACGCTAATGGGTCTATGCGCCTTCAGCAGCGCCAAGGCAGATCGGATCGCTAAGGATCGACAATGAACATGCTATGGTTCTTGTTGGCGTTCTGGCTAGGCACGATGGCGGGCTTCTTCGCGTTCGCGCTTCTGGCTATGGCGCGAGACGCCGACGACACCCGGCCCCACACGCTGGCGTCCAGTATGCGACGCCCGGCGCGGCACCGCGCTCTCCGGGCGGCCACCCTTTCAGCAAGCTCTTAAGACTGGCTCCGGGTATCCAGCGGGCGACGTCGCCCGAAGCAGACCGTCATGGTTCGGCGGTGACCAGGGGCAATATCGCGGGCAGCTTACGTGCGCCCGCGGCACGTAGGCCCGCACAGGGTGGCTGTCCCTTGGTCCGACTGCTCCGTTGACTAGTGTCATCGGGTCGGCGGCGTTCCATCTGCGTCGGCGCAATGTGACTTGCTCGCAACCTGGCGCTCGGTAGGCGATGAGCGCAGGAAGAGCATCCACGCGGCGCGGGCAGTACTAATTGGCGAAGCCAATGCCATTCCGGGGGCGTAGTCGGGCGTGGTCGAAGCAATGCGGGCTGTGAACATGGCCAGGCCCAGTGCGGTGAAAGCAAAGACCCAACCATCAACCAATTGCCAGCGTTGCTGGTGACGGCGCCAGAATCAATTCGCGCCACGCTCTGGAGGGCGAAACCCGCAGTCCCATGGCGCGCCACGGGGCTCGCAAAAACGCCGACCGACGGTCCTTGGGCTAGCGCGTCGCTCGCGTCACCTCGGCCAGCAGAGCAGATGCCCTATCGCTGCGCGCCGTCCGACGGATTAGGATGTCGGGAGGTGTCACGCTTCGCCCGTAGTACGCCGTGTTCCAGCTATCGTTGGTGTGCACGACGGTGCCGTCGAGGTTCAGGCCGCCGTAGACACCCTTCGCGCGCGTGAACTGGATAAGATCGGCAGTGACGGTCGACTTCGCGCCGGCGCCCACGGGACCCGCCGCGATGCTCGCGTCGCCGCCGACCTTGAACGTGCTGGCCATAAGCGAGTTCAAGCCCTTATCGGTCATCACGACGATCACTGCTTCGGACACGTCAACGCCTGCCTGAAAGCCGACACTTGCGGTGGCAAGATCATAAAATGCCGGCCCGGCCCAGGCACGACCCTCTCTGGCGACGAGGACCGCGCGTCCGCCAGACCCGCCGAAGATGAATCCCGCGCGAACAATCTGCGGTGCGATCAGGATCGCCTTGGCTCTCCCGAGATTCTCCTGGATCCACGTTTGGTCAGGATCGCGGAGGAAATTGTTGAACGTGACCTGAGCATCGGCGACTAGCTTGTCGGCTTCGGCGGACGACTTGCCCGTATCCGTCGTAGCGCATGCGCTCAGCACGACGCCAACGGCGGCGACTATGACAGCGCGACGTCCCGCATTGATCGGTTGGTTGAACATTGCTTTTCTCCTTTGGACATCATGCGCGCCTCCGGCACGGCCACCTAGGCCGCATAGTGACCTCAAGTGCTCGCCCGTCTTCAAACGTTTGAGAGCCGCCGATTCCCCCGCTTCGTCCCTAGGTACCTCGCCAGTCGCGGCATGTATGCCGCCCTCTTGCGCAAGCGGCCGAAGGATGGACGAAGTGCACGTAGAAGGCGCGCAATCTCGGCGGCGGTCATGTGCTACCACCTACGGAGGTAGACACCGAAACCTCGGTGTGGCCTGCCCAGGCAACAATTGAACAGACGCCGGGCCTCGAAAGTACATCTACGGCGGAGCGCGGTCAGCCTCGGATGACTGGCCCGCAGGTAAGCGACGAGCGACGGTCGTTTCGAGTCGGCTATCGCCACGGAACGCCGTAGTAGTCGTAGATGTTGCGGCCGTACTCGTCGGTGTAGTCGGGCATGCTAGTCTGGGCATAACGCGGAGCCCTTTCGAGTTGCTCCTTCTGGAGCGGTACGACGTAGCCGTTGAGGCCGGTGTCGTACTTCAGCATGCTCCACGGGATCGGGTAGCGATCCGTGCCTACGCCAAGAAAGCCACCAAACTCAAGCGCCGCATAACGCACTTGCCCCGAAACCTTGTCGATGATTACGTCGTCGATCGAACCAAGCTTGTCGCCGTTTGCGTTGTAGACCGCCGTTCCCGAGACCTTGCTGGAAGAGATGCAGGGGTCGCTCATAGTGAGGGTCTCCTAGACACTAGCGGGCGAGTGCCCGCCATCCGAGCTTTACTCTGCAATTGGGGCGAGTGGAATCAGTGCGCGCGCCAGCGCCTTGTAGGACTTTGTTACTGCGACAGGTAAGCGGATGACGACGCGGCGACGGCGACCACCACACGGTCGGCCACGACGTGATAGCCTGCTATGCCAGCCCAGCACTCAAATCGGCAATCGCTACGCTAGCGCCGCCCATCTACCTGTCGTCGGCATTTGTGACCACTGACGCGCCCTGCCGAGTGAGATATTGGACGCCTGCGTTAGTGACAGTCAGCACGCCTGCAACGTTCCTCTGTAGATAGCCTGCGTTGAGCAATGCGTTCACTACTGAGGGCGGATCAAAGCGGAGAGAAATGCCCGCGGCGCAGCGCTCCAGCGCGGCGAGTTGTTCACGCGTTAGTCGAATGTGCGGCGCGTGAGTCGGCATCTGCAACGCCACAATGAGCCTTGCGCACGGCAGCCGGGTTATTGCCTGCGTGAGCCGCGACCGCGCACGCGCTGTTCCACGTCTTCCACCATTGGCCCAACGGCGTCAATGGCCTCCTTGAGGTCATCCGGCGTGACGCCGAATTTCTCGGACCAGTAACGCAGCTCGTGCTCCTGGTGCACGTCGATGCGCTGGCGGTCTTCCTGCCCGCGGATGTTAGGGTTGTCGGCCATGGCTTTCTCCATTGCGTCCGGGGTGCCATAGGATGGCCGTTGGCGCGCGATGGTGGAATCGGTGTCACGCCGCGACTAATTGTCAGACGGCCACGGCACCCGCCGAGCGGACGTCCGGCGCGAGGCTTGCTATATCGCTCACCACCGCCATTGCACGGGGGGCCGATGGGCAGTTCGGCAAAAATTGACCGCAGTCGTGTAACGCTCGCCACCGAGGTCGAGCGCCTCTGTTGGGAAAAGAAGTTGGGAGCATCACGCCATCGACCATGGGACGCAATCGATGCGATTGGTGACACCGACGGCGGTGCACGACTGGCTTAAAGCGCACGGTCGTGACCGAAGCCAGGAAGAGCAACGGGGCCGCGATCCCAAGGCGGCCGGTTAGCGCCAGCGCGCCACCTCACGTTTTACGGCATCGGGCTGGTCCCCGACCTTCGCCACGGCCTCTCGCAGCTGTTTTTCTGTGCAGATAAACCGCTGACACCATCGGCGTACTTCATAGGGGTTGTCCCACCAGGACTCGACTCGGCGTCGGCTCCGGTATGCGTTCGCGTCGCCGTTCAGGCGTGTTTGATCGGCTTTGTTTCTAGGCATCTCGCCGGTCGCGCTCGCATGCGTGCCGGTCTTCTTGCGCAAACGGCCGAACGATGGACTCAGCGCGCGTAGAAGGCGCGCAATCTCGGCAGTCATGTGCTAGCGCCTCCGCCCGTAGACACGGGTAAACCCCGTATGACGGCCGCCCGGCAACAGTTGAATGTAGACGCCCGGCGCAGCGGGCGGTTAGCAGGACCGTTCTGAGCCCGGGCGTAGGACCGGGTCGGCTATGCGTGCTTACAAGCTCGCTTTACCGCCTTCCGGTCAACGAAGGAACGGCTCGTACCAGAGGCGGCAGCTCGGGCAAGCTCGGCGCTCGCGCTCTGGCGACTGCTCGGTCGCAGCCACGGCGCCTGAAATCCCGAACGCTTAGGCGCCCGCTCTCAGTGGTTTGATCACGACTATGCCGCACTCAGCTTTGCTTGCGACGCCGCATTGCCGCCATCCCGGACAATGCTAAGCCAATCAGCGCCAGAACGCCGGGCTCGGGCACGGTCGGGATCGGGTTGCACAGCGGATTGTTTTCGCTGCCGGGCGGGCAGCTCGTGGCCGTGCTGATGCGCGGCTGCTGGAGATCGAAGAAAGAGATCCCAGTCCCGCTCGCAATGTTGATGCTGGATATCCGCTCGCCATTAGCCGTGGTGATCGTCACAAAGTTGTTCCCGCCCGACGATACGGTGTAGCTGAATGTCTGAGGCGCCTCGTTGACGAGGTTCACGGTCACATCCACTGTACCGGTCACAGGCCGACCAGTGGTGGGGTTCATGATCGGATTCAGAATGAAGTCACCGAATGTCCCAGTCTCGACATTGAAGGTGAGGGTCGTGAAGTCGCCATCCACGGCCTCAATGCGCGCCTGCCCGCGGGCAGGCGTAACTAGATTCTCGTCGGATGTGAAGTCGACGAGCAGATCAGAGTTGTTGGTCCGACCCGTGACGGTGAGGGCCGGTCCCGAAGTTGTGCCAGGGCCGTTGAAGAGTATGTTTTCCTCGCCCGGCTGGGGATTGTTGCCAAGCGTGAAAATGACGTCCGCGTAGGCGCTGCCTGCCATCGCGAGCCCGACTGCCGCTGCCACCATTGTCGTGCGAATTTTCATTGCGGCCACCTTTTATCTGGTAAGGACTTTCCAAGCAAGCCTCCGGCCTACGGCGTTAACCGGTTGAATTCAGAAGGGCGGCGCAGGCATGTGGCGATTTGGCCTATTGTTCATGTAAATGCGCTCGACAGCTACATGACTCCGACAGTTGTTTAAGGTATGAACAACATTCTCGTCGGCACATCGTCGTAATCTTGGCCATGCTTCGCTCGTGCGCGTCGAAATCGCGGCGGAGTTGTCGAGAGGCAGACGGCTAAACACATGTCATTGGGTTTCGTATTAGGTAGCAGATATCGTTGCGACCTGCGCTCCTGCGGTACTTGCTAAAGTGTTCGCTTTTAGAGCAAGGCGGGGACTGAATGCCTAATATCGGAGCCGTACTGCGCGATGAAATCACGAGGCTGTCGCGCAAAGAAAGCCGGATACAGATCGATTCGACCAAACGAACGACCGCGAGTCATCGAAAGGATATTGCGCTTCTGAAGCGCCAAGTCACGCAGCTGGAACGCCAAGTGAAGACTCTGTCGCGCACGGCGGCGGGCACTTTGCCGACCCTGCCGGCCACTGCGGGTGCGACGAAATTCAGATTCGTGGCCAAAGGACTGCGTTCGCAACGAGCCCGGCTGGGACTGTCGGCCGCGGATTTCGGCAAACTGATCGGCGTCAGCGCGCAGTCGATCTACAACTGGGAAAGCGAAAAAGCCCGTCCACGCGCCGGGCAGATCGCCCGTGTCGCGCAGCTCAGGTTGATGGGCAAGCGCGAGGCACGGGGCGAGCTCAGTAAACTGCGTTAGCGCTTGTAAGCCGAGCGGGGCTCCGCGCACTCCGAGTCAAACCAGCAAGCGTCGGCGCGTCGTCGGCGACCCTGAACGCCGGTGAATCGGGTTCATCGTGGCGCCTCATTTCAAGCTGCTCGTGATGTCGAACGCCGCATCCTTCGACATGTCGACGTCGATCATGCTGCGTACCCGCACTCGCTGTCACCACTCAGGTCTACGAGTCGGCGGGGGAGTGATTGGGCGCAAGGGTCGGCGCACGGTGTCGACAAAGACGAACTCATAGAGCTTCGGAATGTACCGTGCGCGTAGAGTACGAGTTCGCGTGCGCCAGATCATCGAGGAGCTGTGCGATCCCGAGATCGATTCGGGAAGTTGGTACGATTGGCAAGGCTGGTGGCGTCTTGAAGCTTTGTGCTGCACGGCGTACCGAGCGGCGTTCGGGACGAATGGCAAACTCGATGATCCCGGTGTTGGGCGAGTTGGAGTCGTCAAGCCCAGAGTTACCCGAGAGCACGCGGGAACGGCGCGGCGCACTATTGGATCCGTGGCGAGCGCCTGAGCCGCCGCGAGTGGACGGCCGGGCGGTGCCTCGAGTTGATAGATGCCGGCCAGGATCAACTGCATCGGCCTGCGCTTGGCGCCGACCACTAGATCGACCCCGCGAGCGTCGCGAATACGGGCTGTCGGCAACCTGCCGCTCGCAGCCAGACAATACGGATCGGATGCGCCGCCAATCGGCAGTGGGAATATTTCCCGAATGCTTGCAGCCAATGATGGACAGTCGGATGGCGCATCCTGAAAACGCCTGCATGATGTACCGGGTGGCTACAAGTGCCAAACCCTCTCGACTGGTTCCATCAAGGATTCCTTACAGATGTTGCGATTGAGGCAGGTTACAGTACGCTGGGAAGCTGGACGAATCGCAGAACGCACCCGCTCGCCAAAACAGCCGCGCGCCGCATCACGATTCTGCCCTGTGGGCCGTTATACCGAAGAGCATGTCAAACGCGCATGCTTAGGTGCCGGACGGCCGCTGCGGGCCACCCCACAGGAGCGATGAAGCTTCCTGCGCGCCCGACCCACGAAATCTCGGCGCTTGCTGCTGGGGACTCGCCTAAGAAGTTGAGTTCGACTGAAGACACGCCACCTCGTGCTCGTGTGCGGCAGAGACCTACATATCAGGTTCGCACGGCCATAAGATCCGATCGCCTTGAATGCGGGTGTCATAATTCCGCCGATACTCGCGGATTGGTGCAGTTATTCGAGGCGGTGTCGTAAAGGGAAGGTGCAGCCATCAACTCAGGATTCGTCGGCTCGGGCTCGCGTGAAAGTCGCACTATGCTTCTTGTAGCGGTATTCGCGGCTACGCTCGGCCTTATCGTTGCCGACTTCATCACATGGATCGAGCTTGACGTGGCTGCAATCTTCGGTTTGCCGCTGGTGCTGGCCGGTGCTACACGCAGTCGAGCGCTGCTGTGGATGCTAACGGCGCTGCTCATCGCGACGACGTTCGTTGTGTACGCGGTGCAGATCGCGCCGGGCGCGTTCACGCTCAACGAAATCTTCTTTGTCAACCGGGTACTCAACGCGGCCTCATTGCTGCTTCTCGCAGGACTGCTGCACATCTGGATGAGATCCGCGGAGACCAGAGAGGCGCAAGCACGACTCATCGAGGCGCAGAACGAGAAGTTGCAAGCGGCGCACGTATCGCGCCGAATGATTGAAGTACAGGAAGGGGAGCGGCGAGACGTTGCCAATCAGCTGCACGATCTGGTTGGGCAGAAGCTGACTGCGCTCAGCATCGGTTTGAACATCGTCAAAGGTCAGTTGTCTCCGAGTCAAACTGCTCAGATCGCGCGGTTGGACGATTCGCTGAGGGTGGTCGAAGAGACCACGGAAAGCATTCGAGACGTCATGGCCGAGTTGCGGCCGGCTGTCTTGGATGACTTCGGGCTTGCACCGGTCTTACGCTGGTATGCAGACCAGTTCACCAAGCGAAGTGGGGTGGCGACCTCGGTTGTCGAAGAGGGGCCCGTTCGGCGATTGCTGCCAACGGCGGAACATGCGCTCTTCCGCATGGCCCAGAATGCGCTCGCCAACGTGGCCAAACACGCGCACGCTGACAAGGCGGTGGTGACACTTCGGACGACTGCGGGATCGACGTGCCTGGTCGTGGCCGACAATGGTACGGGTTTTGATCCAGCTGCAGTTCATCAACCCTCCCGGGAGCACGGCTGGGGCCTGATGATCATGCGCGAGCGCGCGGCGGCCATCGGCGCGCGATTGAGTATCGAGTCAGCGCCCGGACATGGGACCAGGATTATCGTGACATTGAATGGGGATACACATGATCAGAGTTCTGCTGGCGGATGATCACGCCGTCGTGCGTGACGGCCTGCGTGCTCTGCTCGAAGCGCAGAGCGGAATCGACGTGGTCGGCGATGTTGCGAATGGACGCGAGGCCGTCCGCCAAGCGCAGAAGGTGCAGCCGGACGTAGTAGTCATGGACATTGCGATGCCGGATCTCAACGGAATTGAGGCGACGCAGCAGATTCAAGATACTTGTCCCGCAACGCAGATCCTGATTCTGTCAATGCACTCGACGACCGAACACATCTTCCGTGCCCTTCAGGCAGGCGCGCGTGGCTACCTGCTGAAGGATTCGGCTGGGGCCGAGGTGGTGGAGGCGGTGCGCGTCGTGCATGCGGGTCGGCGCTACCTCAGTCATAAGATTGCCGCGACGGTGATCGATGACTATATCGCCGAGCGCCATCGGACGAGCCCTTTGGACAGTTTGAGCCGCCGCGAGCGCCAAATCCTGCAGCTGATCGCGGAGGGGAAAACGAGCGCCGAGGTCGGGACGATGCTGTTTCTGTCGCCGAAGACGATCGATACCTACCGCAGTCGAATGATGCACAAACTGGGTATTGGGGATCTCCCCAACCTGGTGAAATTCGCGATCCAGCACGGGATCACGCAACTCGACTAAGACGAGCAGCGCATCCAAGCCGGTAAGGCGCCGCCCGGCGACGTGCGCGGCGAGCCGGTCAGGTCGCACTGACAGTCGGGCTTGGGTTTACGCGGGATTACCGTCGCAAACGTAATGAACGCGCGCCGCTCTCCGCCTTGCGTCGCAGAGCGTGGCTGCCAAGTACGGGTCACGCGGATTCGCCTGGAGGTGCATCCTTGATGCGCAACTCCCGGAAGCATGCAATGACCGCGACAACGGCGCTGACCAGCCATTTCCTGCGCAGGAGCACAGTGTTCCGTGGTTCTGGCCGTCTGCGGCGCGCATCTCGGCAGCGACTCCAATGCCTTCCATGAGCTCCTGCTAGGTCACGCCCTTTTTGGCGACGAGCGGATTGTGGGATGCGTTGTCAAAGAAGCCCTACACGAATGGTCAAGCATTTGCGCTGGTGGGCGCTCTCGCGTTTGCGTACGCTTCGAGGGTCAGGTGACGGGCCTCTGCGCGGAAACACGACAGCGGTCGCAGCATCCAATGCCACGTTAGATTGACGTGGACTACCGGCATTTAGCCGGCAACGTAAGGTCAAGTGGAGAGCACAATGAGGATCGCAGCGGCAGCACTGTGCAGCGCATTGGCGCTGTGGGTACCGGGCGCCCTGGCGCAGCCGGCCGGCCCGACGGATCCGCAAATCGCGGCGATCGTCGTCACGGCCAATCAGGTGGACATTGACGCGGGTAAGCTCGCGACGACGAAGGCGCATGACAAGGAAGTGAAGGCGTTCGCCCAACAGATGATCACCGATCATACGGGTGTCAACAAGCAGGCGACCGAGCTCGTAACCAAGCTCAAGGTAACGCCGGAGGAAAATGATACGAGCAGGAGCATCAAGCAAGGCGGCGACGACAATCTCGCCAAGTTGAAGACGCTCAAAGGGGTGGACTTCGATCGCGCTTACATCGATCGCGAGGTGACCTACCACCAGACGGTCATCGATGCGCTTGACAAGACGCTCGTGCCGAATGCCAAAAACGAAGAACTGAAAGCGCTGCTGATCAAGGTGCGACCGGCATTCGTCGCGCATCTCGAGCATGCGAAGAGCATACAAGCCAAGATGAGTAAGTAGGATGATGATCGGGCGTGCCGCTCTGGAAGTCTCGCGCATGCGTCGCCTGGTCGGTAGAACGGGACTGGTGCTCTTCATGGCGGCCGTGGGGCTCGCCACTCCCGCCATCGCTGTGAACACCCACACAGTCGTCATGGACGGGACACGCTTTATCCCGGAGACGGTCACCGTCAAACGGGGGGATCGGGTGGTGTGGGTGAACAAGGATCCGTTCCCCCATACAGTGACGGCTGCCCGCGCATTCGATTCCAAGAGCATCGCGGCGGGTGATTCATGGTCCTATGTGGCGCGTGAATCAGGCGAGTTTGCTTACGTCTGCACGTTGCATCCTGGAATGAAAGGCACGCTGATCGTGCAATGACCGCGCATGCAGGCGACGTCTTCGGCGCCTGGACCGCCGCTCCGTTGCCCAGTGGGATTCCCTCGACAGTGCGTGCCTGGCTGTCTGACGGTGATCTCACCGAAGCAACGCCTTCGGTCGTGAGTGGGACCGTAGGGAAGTGGCTGAGCGGCTGCAGGCGAAACCCCACGGCGTGGTTCGCTGATCTCGCGACGTGAGGCAGCCGGATTGGACGCCGCTCACCTTCTTCGTCGCCGGTCTTTGGAGCCGTTGAGAGATTCGTACGGCCAGTGTTCGCGTGGCCCTACATCCATACCGTCGACGCCCTTGCATAATCGCCTGGATGCGGCGACACGACGTACGCGTAATTCCGGGCAATCCTTCGCGTCATCCAGAACGAAAGCAGAGCGATGCTACATGACATCAAGAAGCTGGAAGGTTACGCAGTAGGCGCGTCGGACGGTGAGCTCGGTACCGTCAAGGACCTGTACTTCGATGACCAGCACTGGGCCATCCGGTATCTGGTGGTCGAGGCCGGCGGGTGGTTAAGCGGCCGCAAGGTGTTGATCTCCCCGGGCGCGGTAATCCGCGTCGCCTGGGACGAGGACACCATCGATGTAAGGCTCACTCGGCAACAAGTCAGAGACAGCCCGAGCATCGACACCGACAAACCAGTATCGCGCCAGCATGAGATGGAGTTTTCCGACTACTACGGTTACCCGTATTACTGGGAAGGTACCTATTTATGGGGTCCGCTCATGTACCCCTTCCCTTCGGTCGAACCACCTGCCGACTCCTCGCCTGTTGCGAGTTCGCCAGGCCGCGGCGACACTATGGAAGCGGGGAAGGGCAACATCGATGTCAAGCCTGAAGCGACCGACTCGCATCTGCGTAGCAGCAATGACGTCATCGGTCACGAAGCGATGGCCACCGATGGCCCGATCGGCAGGATACAGAGCTTCGTTTTCGACGATGAGAGCTGGTCCATCCGGCATCTCGTGGTGAATACCGCCAACTGGTTGCGCGGTAAGCGGGTCCTGCTCTCGCCGCACCAAATACAGCATATCAGTTGGCCCGAGCGCGAGGTGTATCTGGACATCACACGCCAAGCGGTGAAGGCGAGTCCTGAATATACCGAGCAGTTCGTGGCCACCCTTCAGACGCGCGACTAAGCGTCTGACTGCGGTGCCGCGGTCCAACAAGAGGCCTCCATGAGCACGAACACACTCGCCGGACCCGATTTTGCCGAGGTAGTCTCGTTGTCGCCGATGGTCGAGAATGACATGCTTCCATGCTTCTGGGACATGCGCACGGCGAACCGGTGATTCTTGCACGGCGTGACGACGAGCTGTTGGCGATCGCTGCGCTCCGCACGCATTACGGCGCACCTCTCGTCGATGGCCTCCTGGTGAACGACACAGTGCGCTGCCCGTGTGGCATCACGCCTGCTTCAGCCTGCGCACCGGCGGGGCGCTTCGCGCGCCCGCTCTGAACGCTGTCTCCTGCCGGTCGTACACCGTGATTTGGAGGGCCTTCGCGCAGAGGTCGATTTCGAGCGCTCGCTCCTCCAAAACGTATCAGCGGACTACACGAGTGGTTCGTCCCCGCATGTGGCCACCGCTGGAGGTTGATCGCGTAGCCGAGCAGACATGAACGAAGTTCGCGTGTTCGATGTGGTGCCGGCGATGCCTGAGCGGTTAGCCCAGGCGTACGAGAAGGAGCGGGCCGGCTGTGACGTCGCGCGGGGCGCGCGGTGCCATAACGTGAGTGGCGTGTGACTTGCCTCCTGGGCCGCATATTTGGTTTTGGCCTGTTTCTGGTTGATCTATGGGCGCCAGAAACACGACCGGAAGATCTATGTCGCGTGCATCGGCTGGATCATTCTGGACGCTGCCATCGTCACCGGCGTCGTCACTCAGGCGTGAGATTGGATCGGGCGCTCAGTGATGGCCGGCATCATGCCGGCGCGAGCTACTGGATTTCGACCGTGAAGTTTGCATCGAACAGCGGATTCTCGCTCATGCATTTGTTCGCGTACCCGCGTGGATTGCACACGACTCTCGTGCCGTTCAGCATATAGTCGAAGCTGTCATGGGTATGGCCGTGTATCCACAGGCACGCGCGCTTTCCGTCGACCAGATGTTCTGCATCGGAAGCGAAGCACGCGTTCAGGAGCGAATCGGCAAAGCGCGGGTGGATACTCTTTCGCGATGGAGCGTGATGAGTGATCACCACCGTCTGGCCGGGAAACGGTTCCGCTAGTTTGCTCGCGAGCCACGCGGCTTGGATCGTGAATAGCGCTGTCGCGTCCGCAGGGCTAAAGCAAACCGCGGACGTCTCGCCCAGGCGAATCCTGCTGAAATCGCGCATCGACCGTACAGCTTCCTCCACGGCGGCCGCGCGCTTCGCGCCCTCGCCAAAGAGCCTGAAATCGGTCCATAACGTCGTTCCCAGAAAACGCACGCCTCCGACGATCACTTCATCGCTGTCGAGGACGCGGATATTGGTGCCCGCGCACGCTTGTTTTAGTTCCTTTGTCGTCCCCGCGATGCTGTGTCCGTAGAACTCATGGTTTCCGGCAACATAAAGAACCGGTTTGGCGAAGCCCGAAGCCCACGAAGCGGCGGCCTTGGGCCGGCCGAGGTCTCCTGCCAGGATGACGAGATCGGCGTCCGTGTCGGGAAGCTTCAACGGCCCCGAGCTTAGGTGCACATCCGAGAGGATATTGAGTATCACGCTGCGCTCACCGTCTCGACACTGCGGGAGGTGTCAGCCAGGCATGAGTCGACGCTGTCCGCATGCTTGCAGGTGTGCATGTCTCCGTTACGTCGAACGACGTGGCGGCGTTCATGTCCAATAGTTCTCGAACGCGAGTTGCCCGGGCGTGGCACGCCTGTTGATGCGGAACCCGCGTTCGGTGAATTGGCGACGCAGCTCGCGTGCCATCTCAGGATTGCCGCAGACCATGATCCTGGAGTGCTCTGGATCGAGTGCGACACCCGCGGCCTGTTCGAGCCGACCGTCTTCGATCAGGCGCGGAATGCGCACGCCGAGCGCACCCGGAAAAGATTGCCGCGTGACGACTGGTACATACCGCAGCCGACCCGGTGATGCGGCCAATCGTTGTTCGTGCACCAGTCCGGCAATCTCCTCGCGATAGGCGAGCTCGCTCGAGTAGCGGACGCTGTGGACGACGATGAAGTTGTCATACGCCTGCCACGTCGCCGGGTCGCGCAGGATCGAGACGTAAGGGCCGAGTCCTGTTCCGCTTGCCACAAGCCACAGATCCTTGCCCGGCGCGAAGTGAGCGATCGTCAGGAAGCCGTAGCTAAAGTTCTCCACGAGTATCGTGTCGCCCTCGCCGATGCGCGCCAGCAAATCGGAGAACTCGCCACCCGGCACGAGCACAGCAAAGAATTCGAGATGCTCGTCGCGCGCAGTGGAGGCGAGCGAGAATGGCCGCCAGACAACGTTGCCGTGCGCGGCGGACAGGCCGAGGCGCGCGTAGTGCCCTGGCGTGAAGCCAAAGCCTGCGGGGCGGCTGGTTCGAAACGACAGCAGACTCTGTGTCCAATGGCGGATGGCGACGACCGTCTCGGACGTGTAGCGGCGGCCGGCGCCCGCGTCGCCCTGGCCGTCCGCCGGCGGCACTGCCGCGGGTCCCGTTTCGGTGATCGCCGTGAGCGGGCTCGACTCGCTCAGCGCTTCCATGTTTCGGCTCCTCGACACTCGATCAGCGCGTTTCAAGCCGCGATGTCGTCGAGCGGCAGCGCCGCCGCGATTGCAGGGTGGCAGTTCGGTCCAAGATCAGCAGAAAAGATGTATCGTAGGTACATCTTTGGATTATACTCAACCAGGCCCAAGAGCAATGTTTCGTCACAGCTTCCGAGCCGCATGCGCCTCAGCCTCTTCTCGGACTACACACTTCGGGTGCTGATGTACGTGGCCCTTCACCCGGCTCGGCTGGTGACCATTCCAGAGATCGCCGCGGCGTACGGCATTTCGGAGAACCACCTGATGAAGGTTGTCCATCAGCTCGCGCGCGCCGGCATTGCGCAGTCGGTACGCGGGAAGGGTGGCGGGATTCGCCTGGCCCGAGCGCCCGAGGAGATTCACCTCGGCGAAATCATTCGCGCGAGCGAGGGCGATGCGCCGATTGTGGGCTGTCTCTCAGGCGACCCGCAGGCGTGTCGCATCACGTCTTCATGCCGACTGAAGGGCATTCTCGCCAATGCGCTCGACGATTTTTACGAGACGCTGAACGAACACACACTGGCCGACCTCGTCGCGAAGCCGAGGGCGCTGATGCACGTGCTCATCCGGCGCTGACGGTCGGGAACAGGGCTCACTGCGTCGATTGCGACCGCCATGAGCAGAAGTAAACGCGTTCTCACCGGCATCCGCCCGACCGGCCCCGTTGCATCTCGGACACTACGCCGGTGCGCTCGACAACTGGCTCAAGCTGCAGCACAAGTACGACTGCTACTTCCTCATCGCGGACTACCAGGTGCCGGACTTCGCGAACGATCTTCCACGAGTGCGCAGCGCCGTGTGGGAAGTGGCGCTCGACTGGCTGGCCGTTGGCCTCGATCCCGAGGTGGCAAGTTTCGTCGTCGAAAGCACCGTGCCGGAGCATGCAGAGTTGATGACGTGGTTCGCGTGGCTGGTGCCAATGGCTGCGCTCGAGCGCAATCCGACGCTCAAGGCGGAGATGGAGGCGATCGAAAGGCCCGACAATGCGACCACAAGAGGAAAGTCGGTCCCAGTGGCGTTCTATCTCTATCCGATCATGCAAATCACGAATATCCTCATGTTCCGCGCGAATGTCGTGCCGGTCGGACAGGATCAGTTGCCCCACATCGAACTCACGCGAGAGACGGCGCGGCGCTTCAATCGCGACTTCGGTGCGATCTTCCCGGAGCCGGAGGCGCTCGTGGCACGTGTACCGCGTCTGGTGGGCACCGATGGCGCTGCGAAGATGAGCAAATCGCGCGGCAACACCATCGACCTCAGGGACAGCGCTGAAATGGTGGCGAGAAAGGTGCAGGGCATGTATGCCGGCCCTCCGCGTGGCGCGGTGCAACCTGGCACGGTAGCGGAAAATCCCGTCTTCTCCTATCTTGATGCCTTCGATCATGATGCTGCACAAGTCGAGGACCTGAAGGAGCGTTACGAGCGCACGGGCGTGAGCAATAAGGAGCTCAAGGATCGCCTGACAACGGTCATCAATGAACTGCTCGAACCGATGCGCGAACGCCGCGCCAGGTACCATTCGAATGCGTCGTTGGTGCGCGAGGCCCTCCAGCAGGGCACGCAACGCGGTCGCGCGATCGCCCAGGCAACGATGGAGATGGTGCGCGATGCTCTTGACCTCAGCTATTTCGCGAAGCGCTGACGCTGCGGACGAGTTCTTGCCATGCCACACTCACCGAAGCCAAGGCCGGTATTTTTCGACCTGACCAAAATTCAGCTACCGGTCGGTGCATTGACCTCCATCACGCATCGAATCACCGGAGTGCTGCTGGCGTTGGGTATTCCGTTTTGCATTTATTTGCTGGACGTGTCGCTCCAAGGCCCGTCTGGTTATGGCCAAGCGGTAGCGCTGCTGGACTATCTTCCGGTAAAAGGCGCAGTGATCATGCTGACATGGGCGCTCGCACACCATATGCTGGCAGGAATTCGCCATCTGCTGAGCGACATCGACATAGGGTCACAGTTGCCGGCCTCACGCCGCAGCGCTTGGACGGCGAACATTGGCGGCGTCGCCGTGGCGCTGCTCGTGGCCGGTGCCTTGCTGTGAACAGGAAGCACACGGGATTGCGCGCGTGGCTGGTGCAGCGGGTGAGCGCAGTCTATATGTTCTTATTCATCGCATTCTTCCTCATTCATTTGGTCGTCGCTGCGCCGCAACAGTATGCTGCGTGGCACGCCTGGATCACGAGCGCGGCCATGAGCATCGCCACTTCTGTGTTTTTCGCCGCATTGCTGGCGCATGCCTGGGTCGGCCTTCGCGATGTGTTGATGGACTACGTTCATGCGGCAACTGCACGTGTTGCGCTGCTCGGATTGGTCGGCTTTGGCCTGACCGCAGCTGGAGTCTGGGTCGTGCGAATTCTATGGATGCGGCACGGATAGTTGCGGTTGCGGATTGGTTCCAAGCCCGAGAGGCACCATGCGGTTCTCGATTTTTCGGTACGACCCCGAACGAGACGAAAAGCCCTACATGCAGGCTTTCGAGATCGAGCTCAAGCCAACCGATCGGATGCTTCTGGATGTCATTCTGCGCATCAGGGATTCCCAGGATGACTCCCTCACGCTGAGAAAGTCCTGCCGCGAAGGCGTGTGCGGCTCCGACGCGATCAATATCAACGGCCGTAATGGGCTGGCGTGCGTCACTCCAGTGCGTGAATTGAAAGAGCCCGTGGAACTGCGTCCGCTGCCCAGCTTTCCGGTCATTCGCGACCTGGTGGTCGACATGACCCGTTTCTACCAACAGTATCACTCGATCAGACCTTATCTGATCAACGACGAAGCGGCGCCCGAAAAGGAGCGTCTGCAGTCGCCGGAGGACCGCGACAAGCTGGATGGTTCATACGAGTGCATCCTGTGTGCGTGTTGCACCAGCCAGTGTCCGTCGTCGTGGTGGAATCCGGACAAGTTCGTCGGTCCCGCCGGGCTGTTGCAGGCCTATCGCTTCATTGTCGACAGCCGGGACCGCGCTACCGACGAGCGGCTGGATGACCTCAACGATCCTTACCGGCTATTCCGTTGCCGTACGATCATGAACTGCACGGAGGTTTGCCCCAAAGGTCTGTCGCCGTCTCGCGCCATCGAGAGGATCAGGCTCAAGATGTCGAAGGTGGATCACGACGAAGGAGGACTGGCGCTGCATCGGGTGCCTCCGATCAGATAGCCAAAGGGTTCAGGCAGCCGCGCGCCATTTGGCCCGCGCCACGAGCTTGCTCAACTCCCGCAGCGAGAGCACCGAGCTTGCCACCGCTGCACAGACGAGCCAATCGCCTATGCTGAGGCGCGTAGTCGAGACCGGCTTCCGCACAAGCGGCACGTACGTCACTGTCGCCGGCACGAGTGAGAATCCGACGGCTGCCCACAGCCATTTGTCGGAGAATAGCCCGACGAAAGCACTCTGTTGGTCGGAACGTGCGTTGAATACGGTGAACAGCGAAAACAGAACCAGGGTCGTGAAGGTCATCGTCTGCGCGTAACGCATATCGCCCGATCCTGCGATGAGGCCGTCAGGCAGGCTCGCATCGAGAACGAGCAGCGTTCCGACCGCCACGATCGCGCCGATCTCAAGCATGCCTGGCCACATGCCGCGTGATGGCCCGTTCACTGCGCGGGCGGGGCAGACCGACCGGTCAGTTCGTGCAACCGCCGACGCAATTGCAGAGCCCATTCGAGCGAGCGCCGGTCGGCACTTGAGTCGACGGGTCTTTCGCGGTCAGCGTCTACCGGACAATGACGCGGCGCCGAGCGGTAGCATCTGCACGACGTTGCCGCCGAGAGCGTCGCGTCATCCCGCGCGTGCCAAGCGGTGCGAAAGATGGTCGGCGAACGGCGGCGGCCATATGCGGTGCGTCAACGGCTGGCCAAACCACGTGCTTTGCATGCACGCGTTGGTCCGCGCCTATTGAGGATCGGAAAGCTTCACCGGCGCCACGTCGATCACGCATTCGACTGGCAGCACGACGGTGAATGCGGTTCCGTGGCCGAGCTGACTTTCGACGTCGATGCGGGCACCGATAAAGTTGGCGAGCCGACGAGAGATGGCGAGGCCGAGACCCCATCCTCCGTTCAGCTTTCCAAGCGGCGCGTTGAACCGCGCGAACTCGTCGAAGATGTGCGCGACCTCGTCGTCCGGGATGCCCACGCCGGTGTCGCGAATGCGAATCGCGGGCGCGCCGTCAGCCGCAATTGCCGCGCCGATGCTGACGCTACCGGTCGGAGTGAACTTGATCGCGTTAGTCACGAGATTGGTGACGATGCGATCGAGCTTGATGCGGTCCGTACGCACGCGAAGTATCCGCTCGGGCGTATCGGATTCGAGGCGCAGCGACTTGGCGTCTGCGAGCGGGGCGAGATCGCGAAGCTTGCCCTCGATGAACTCTCCCACCGCGAATACGCTATCGCGACGCTGCAGAAGACCGGAATCGAGATGGGCGATGTCGAGGACCTGCGATACGAGCGCGACCAGCGATTGCGCGCTGGACTGAAGCTGCCTCGCCATGGCGGGCACCTGCGCGAGCCGTGCCGGATCTTCCGCGCTGCGGCGGATGACGTCGGCCAGGAGATGGATGCTATTCACCGGACTACGAATGTCATGCGAGACGGCGTTGAGGACGCGCGTCTTCCGGCCGCTTGTTTCTTCCGCCTCGAGCCGGCGGCGAATGAGGTCCTCGTTCTGACGGACGATCTGCGCTTCGTGCGCGACGAGCAGCTCGTTGGCCAATTCGAGCTTGCGATTCTGCTCAGCGAGCAGGTGCCCCTGCGCGTCCCTGATATCCATGGACGTCATCCATACCTGAACCAGGCATGCGGTGACGAGCAGGGCGATGGCATCGAGTACGCGGTTGACGAAGAGTGCTTCGCGTAAATCGAATGCGCCCGCCGGTACCTGCAGTCCGTAGATCATGAACGTTGCGAGCGTCAGCGCAACCATCAATGCCCACAGCAGTCGTCGACTATGGGCAAAGGCGGCCACCACGAGCGGGATACCGTAAATCACGGCAACGTCTAGTTCCACCCCCGTACCAAGATCAAGAAGGATTTCGGCGGCTGCGACGGCGACCGCGAAAGCGCTTGCAAAGTCGACACGGATGCGAGGCCTCGGAACCGGCGGGCGCCTTGGCGAGTGCATTTCGGAGATCAATCGTCCTGGTGCGTGTGTGGAAGACGCTCGGGTCAGCTTCGATCGCGCACCGCTGATCGCGAGAGAGCCTTGCCAAGCACGATATCGCGAAAGTGGGCGACGTCGAGTAGGGAAATCTTGACTTTTACTGTAGCGGCTTTCTTAGGCACTCCTGCCTGGGCTGCGACGAGTCTCACGCGGATCGCGCGAGGGCCCTAGCGGCCGCAGCTGTCGCTTCGTGGGCAATGCAGATTGCCCTACGAAGATGGTCAAGCGTTCCTGATGGCGGGTCGCGTCGGCGTGGCCTATCGTTCGATGAGCGTAGCTGTACCCAAACGATTTTGACTGCCACACCGCGAGGGAAAAGCAATGTATCGACAGACAGTATGGGCGCGAATCGGTGCAGCGAGTGCACTGGTGAGTTTGGCGATGGTGGCGTGGACCGGTGCCGTTGCCGGTGCCGCCACGACTGCCGACCAGTTCCAGCCGGTGACGCAAGATCGTTTGCTGCGTGCCGCCGAGAATCCCAGCGACTGGCTGATCTACGGGGGAAATTATGCGGGCACGTGGTTCAGTCCGCTCAAGCAGATCGATGCGACCAACGTGAGCAAGCTTGCGCCGGTTTGGGCGTTCTCGATGGGTGTCCTGGGCGGCCAGGACGGAATCCCGGTGGTCAACAACGGCGTCATGTACATCACCTCGGCCTGGAGCAAGCTGTTCGCGCTGGATGCGCGCACGGGGTCGCTGCTCTGGATGTACGAGGCGGAACTGCCCGAAAACATATCGGCAATGCTCTGCTGCGACGTGGTCAATCGCGGTGTGGCCGTTCTTGGAGATCGGGTGTTCTGGGCGACGCTCGACGGTCATCTCCTCGCGCTCGATGGTCGAACCGGCAAGGAGATCTGGAAGGTCACGGTCGCCGATTGGCAGGCGGGATACACGCTGACCGCTGCGCCTCTCGTCGTGAAGAACAAAGTGCTGATCGGCCCCGGCGGCGGTGAATTCGGCATTCGCGGGTTTCTGGTTGCTTACGACGCCGATACCGGCAAGGAAGCGTGGAAGACGTACACGGTGCCGGCACCCGGCGAGCCAGGCAGCGAGACTTGGCCAGGGAACACTGAAGCCTGGCGCCACGGCGGTGGCGCAACCTGGCTGACCGGTGCGTACGATCCCGATCTGAACCTCGTCTACTGGGGCACGAGCAATCCCTCGCCCGTGTTCTATGGTCCTCACAGGCAAGGCGACAATCTGTACACGAGCTCGATGCTCGCGTTCGACGCGGATACCGGGAACATCAAGTGGCACTTTCAATTTACGCCACACGACGTCTGGGATTACGACGGCGTCAATCAGCCGATGCTGCTCGACAACGTGCGGCTCGCCGATGGAAAGGTCGTGGCGAAGGCGCTTGCTCAGGCGAACCGCAACGGGCACTTTTATCTCCTCGATCGCACCAACGGTCAGGTTGTCTACGCACACCCCTTTATCCACGTCGACAGCATCAAGGTAGATCCCAAGACCGGGAAAATGACGCCTCTGAAGTTTGCCAAGCCCGACGAACCGGTGGTCGCCTGTGGCCACGGCACCGCGGGCAAGGAATGGGTCTCCATGGCGTACAGCCCGCTGACGAACTTCGTCTACGTGCCGGCCATCGAGATGTGCGGCAAGTTCTTTGCGCTCGACCTCGAATACCAGAAGGGGCGGCCGTATTACGGCGGCGGCCACGAGCGCGTTCCGCCGGCCTCCGGCCATGTGACGGCGATCGATCTTGCGACCGGCAAGGCGGCCTGGCGATACGACACGGCGTGGCCGATGTACGCGGGCGTGCTGGCGACCGGAGGCGGCGTGCTTTTCGTGGGCAATCCGCAAGGCGAGCTGGAAGCGCTCGACCAGAAGACCGGCAAGAAGCTCTGGGGATTCAAGACAGGCTCGGGCATCGTGACGAACCCCATGAGCTTCGCGGTGGACGGCCGGCAGTACGTCGCCATCTCTTCCGGTTGGTCGATCGTACCCTCCAAAGCGATCGCGGGGGCCAAGTTGCTCGACACACCGGGGCAGAAGAACGTCCTCGGCAGCACGATGCTCTTCGTTTTCGCACTGCCCGAGGCACAACGTTTGTCTGACCAGGGACAGCCGCAACCGACGCCGACGTCGAGCCAGGCTCAGCTCGGTCAGGTTCTACCGGCTCAACCGCGATGATTGCCCGGCACGCACTCCTCGCGCTGGCCCTCATTGCCGTCGGTGTCCCGACGGCGGCAGCCGAGCGCGCGATCACGGTGGAGTCGTCGCTCGCATTGCGCATCTGCGTCGATCCGGACAATCCGCCGCTTTCGCTGAACAGGGTGGGCGGGCAACCGGGGGTCGATGTGGAAATTGCTCAGGCCATAGCCGAGCATCTTGATCTACAACCGCGTCTTGTATGGGTCGACACCACGTACGGCGGACGGGCCCTCCGGCGCTCGCTCCTTGCCGGCCAGTGCGACCTCTTCATGGGCTTGCCAGTAGACCCTGCGGCAGAGACAGCGGATGCGCTGGCACTGACGGCGCCGTACTACAGCACCGGTTATCGGCTAATCGCCGCGCAGGAGCATTTCAAGGTCACGTCCGGAGCGACCGATCTGCGCGAGGCCCGCATCGGTGTCGAGCGACAGTCCGGCGCTCACATGCGTCTCGAGCGGATCGGATCCCACCTCGTCGTCTATGGCAACCAGCGGGAAGTGGTGGACGCCGTCGCGCGCGGCGAGGTGGATGCCGGGGCGGTCTGGCTTTCCGACGTCGCCCGCTTGCTGCAGGGCCGAACGACGGCGATGCGCCCGCTCGCCGATGCCGCACCTGACCGGTCACTGCGTTGGAACATGGCCATCGGCGTGCGGCGTGCGGACGGCCATCTGCGGGCGTCCGTGAGCCGCGCCATTGGCGATCTGCTCACTGAAGGCCGCATCAAGGCCATCTTCGACCGCTACGGGGTGCCGTTTATTGCCCCGTTCACCGAACGGTGACCAACATGTCGATACGTAGCGTGCTCCTGGTCCTGGCGATCGTCGGGACAATGAGCGTCCTCGGTGCGGCGGCGGCAGACAAGAGCGGCACCCCCGATGAGGTCGGCACGGCCAATCCGTTCGCTGGAGATGCCGAGGCTGCAAAGGCGGGCCGCCAACTCTTTCTCAACACGGGCTGCTACAACTGCCACGGACTCGAGGCCAAAGGCGGGGGTATCGCGCCCGATCTCACCGCGTCGAAACTCGATCCGCAGCAAATGTTCCGGACCATCCACGACGGGCGCCCAGGAACGCTGATGCCGTCGTGGGGCAAGCAACTGTCCTCCGACGAGATCTGGAAAGTGGTCACCTATCTGCGCTCGCAGCGGCCGGGCGCGTAGCCGCTCGCCGGCCATCGATGGGGGTGCGCAGACTGATTGCATGAGGTTTCCAAGTCGGATTCACTGTGTTGCGGCCGCATGGCCTTTGGCGTGCATGGCTGTCGTGGCTCAGGCACAGCCTCTTACGGGCGCGTTGACGTTGGACCCCATCGTCGTCACCGTGACACGCAGCGCCGAGCGTGCCTTTGGGCTTCCCGCGTCGATCGACATCATTGACGCGTTCACGCTGCATGACGGACAGCCGCAAGTGAATCTCTCGGAAACGCTGGCGCGCATACCGGGTGTGTTCGCGGCGAATCGCCAGAACTACGCGCAGGACCTGCAGATCAGCTCGCGCGGCTTCGGCGCACGCGCGGCGTTCGGTGTGCGCGGCGTACGCCTCTATCAGGACGGCATTCCGGTCACGATGCCCGACGGCCAGGGTCAGACCGGCAGCTTCAGCTTGCTGTCGGCGCAGCGCATCGAGATTCTGCGCGGGCCTTTTTCGGCGTTGTACGGCAATGCGTCCGGCGGCGTCATATCGATCTTTACGGAAAGCCCGCCCGAAGCGCCACTGGGGACAATCACGATCGGCGGCGGCAGTTACGGTACCGGGACGTTCGGCGTGAAGCTGGGAGCCGCTACGACGCGTGCGGGCGGCACATTCGCTGCGACGGAATTCATCACGGGCGGCTATCGGGACCACTCTTCGGCGCGCCGCGACGTGACGAACGCCAAGCTGGTTCTCGACGCGACCGATCATACGCGCGTGACACTGATCGGCAACACGCAGTACCAACCCGAGACGCAGGACCCGCTGGGCTTGACGCGCGCGCAATGGACTGCGAATCCGCGTGGCGTGGACGCCGCGGCCCTGCAGTTCGATACCCGTAAGACGATCAACCAGACGCAGGGTGGCGTGGCGGCGGACCACCGGTTCAACGAAGCCTGGGAATTGCACGCGGATGCGTACGTCGGCCGCAGGTTGGTCCGCCAGTATCTCGCGTTTTCGGGCGCCGGACCCACATCGGCGGGTGGCGTACCGGACCTCGATCGCGACTACCGGGGCGTCGGTGCGCGCGTCGTGTGGCGCGGACAAGCGCTCGCGCGACCGCTGATCGTGACATTTGGCGCGGATACCGACCGGCAGCGCGAACGCCGCAGAGGCTACGTCAACGACAACGGCAGCCTGGGCGCCTTGCGCCGCGACGAGCACGACACCGTCGCGTCACACGACATGTATGCGCAGGCTGAATGGGGCTTGTCCGCGGCATGGTCGGCAACGGCCGGTATCCGCACGAGCACGGTTCACTACGAATCGGTCGACCACTACGTTACGGAGTCGAACCCTGACGACAGCGGCACACAGCGGTTCAACGACACCAGCCCCGTGCTCGGCGTGGTGTTTCATGCAAACGACGATCTCAATGTCTACGCAAGCTATGGCGACGGCTTCGAGACGCCGACCCTCGCCGAGCTCGCCTACCGGAACGGGGGCACAGGGCTCAATTTCGCGCTGCAGCCGGCGACCAGCCACGCCGCCGAAATGGGGGTCAAGGCGCGCATCGGGCCACGATATCGAGTCAACGCTGCGATCTTCCATATCGATACGACCGACGAGATCGTCGTCGATACCGCGACCGGCGGGCGGACGACTTTCAAGAATGCCAGCGCCACACGAAGACGCGGCGCGGAAGCGGCATGGGATGGGCTTTACGACCACGGCATTCGTGCGCATGTCGCACTCACATGGCTGCGCGCCGAATTCGCCAACGAATTCACCACGGGGTCTCCACCAACGATTGTCGCATCGGGATCGCGTCTTCCCGCGGTGCCGTCGAAACAGGCGTACGGCGAGCTTGCATGGGCACCGGCCGATTCGGTACTTTCGGCAGCACTCGAAGTTCAGTACGTCGACAAGCTCTATGTCAACGATCGCAACAGCGACGCAGCGCCAGCCTCCACCGTCATGAACGCGCGCGTCGGCTTTTCCGAGACGACTGGCGCCACCAAATGGAAAGGCTACGCCCGCCTCAACAACCTGTTCGACCGCAATTACGCGGGATCGGTGATCGTCGGCGATACCAACGGCCGGTTTTTCGAGCCCGCCCCCGGCCGCAACTGGTTCGTAGGCGCCAGCGTCGAGATGGCTTTGTGATGCGCGCTACAC
>Ga0207674_10001590_pt1 | contig 29225 bp, 24 predicted proteins | sample KBSCornC72_FD_184303 | JGI IMG/M metagenome (GOLD analysis project Ga0207674, IMG submission 184303) | Corn rhizosphere microbial communities from Kellogg Biological Station, Michigan, USA - KBS Corn C7-2 (SPAdes) (version 2) | ecosystem: Host-associated > Plants > Roots > Rhizosphere > Soil ...
CACGGTCTTGAGGCTCGACAGATCGAACCGGGCGCGCTCGGGACTGCCCAGCAGCATGTTGATCATCGTGGGGACGAGGAACATCGTCGTGGCGCGATAGCGCTGGATGGCCTCGAAAATGCCCACCGGATCGAAGGACCGCACCGCGGGAAAGGCGCTGGCGCTGCCGCGTGCGAGGTGGTGAAACATGGACAGGCCGGACCCGTGGGTGATGGGCGCCGCATGGAGGAGGACGTCCGTGGGGACGGCCGCGTCAATATCCAGGAGGAACTGCTCGGCCATCGTGATCAACACCCGGTGGGTCAGCATCGCCCCCTTCGGATGACCGGTCGTCCCCGAGGTGTAGAAGATCCAGGCCAGGTCCTCGGGCTCGATGGCGGGGCCCGAGGCCGCGGACGCCTGGCGCTCGAGCAGCGACTCGTAGCCGAGGTCTTCCCCGCCCCCGGGCCCGGTGAAGATGAAGTGCTTAACCGTCTCGAGGCGCTCCCGCATCCGGCTCACGTGGGACCGGAACTCGGCGCCGGCGATCAGCGCGAACGCACCGGAGTCGTTCAACATGTAGGCGTGTTCGTCGGGATGGAGCCGGATGTTCATCGGGACCGCGGCCATCCCCGCCTGGATCGGCGCAAGGATCGCCTCGAGCCCCTCAGGACAATTCGGCATGAGGAGGGCCACTCGGTCGCCGGGCTGCCCGCCCAGAGACGCCAGTACCTGCGCGAGGCGGCCAACCCGGTCGGCCGCCTCCCTGAACGTCACCACGCGTCTGGCGTCGATCCAGGCCGGACGGTCTGGGTAGCGTTCGGCAGCGCGAATCAGGAAATAGCCCGCATTCATTGGATAATTTCAGAATCCATAATTGTCGACAATATTGAGGACATTACGAGCGTTGGCGCATACAAGTCAAGAACGATCTCCGGTGTGCTGACCTAGCGGCGTCTCTGCCCCAGAGGGGGTGGGTCGCCAGCGATCGGCGCGGGGGTCGTTCGCGCTCTTCACGACAGAGGTCACGTCCGGGTAACGCGCGTTGCCTAGCACCCACCGGGGAGGTATCGGTCGGCGAGGTCGAGCAGTGTCCCTTGGGCTGCCGAGCGCGCCGCGCTTACTCTCGGGATACATCAATCTCCCGATCGTGTCGTTACGTACGGTGCACGCCCTCGCGCTGCAGGAATTCGCCCCAGCCCGGGCGCGCCCGCAGCGTTCCGCGCTCGAAGACGGTTCGCCCACGCTGAATCGTGTGGACGACGCGCCCCTGCAGTTGCATGCCCTCGTAGGCCGTGTAGCCGGCCCGCGAGTGTTGCGTGCTCGCGGTGATCGCGGTCGAGCCCTTGGGATCGACGAGCACGACATCGGCATCAGCGCCCACCTGCCATGTCCCCTTCCGCGGGTAGAGCCCGAAGATCTTCGCCGGGCGTTCGGCCAGCAGGTCCACGAGACGGGTGATCGGAATACGGCCTTCGTGGACACCGAAGTGGTACATGATCGGCAGCAGCGTTTCCGATCCTGGCACGCCGAACGGCGCCGCGAAGATGTTGTCGGCACCCCGGCGCTTCGCCTCGGGGGGATGAGCGCCGTGATCGCTCGCCACGACGTCGACGTGGCCGTCGCGAATCGCCGTCCACAGGGCGTCCACGTCCTCACGAGAGCGGAGCGGCGGACCGATCTTGAAATTCGCGCCGTGCCGGCGCACGGCGTCGTCCGTCAACACCAGATAGTGGGGGCACGTCTCGGCGAAAATGGCCTGGCCAGCTGCCTTCGCCCGGGTCGTCACGGCTATGGCCTCGCGGCAACTCATGTGGACGACGTACAGCGGGCAGCCTGCCACCCGCGCGAACGTGGTCGCCCGGAAAGTCGCCTCTTCCTCTAGAGCGTTCGGCCGGCTCGGGAGGTAGTGTTCCGCGCTGGTCTTCCCGGCGGTGACGAGCTTCTGCTCCAGGTAGTCGATCGCGCAGCCACTCTCCGCATGGACCATGGCGAGAGCCCCGGTGTCGCGCATGGCCTCCATGGCCTCCAGCATTTGCTCGTCGGACAGCATCATGCCCCGGCTCTTGTAGGCCAGGAACATCTTGAACGACGTCACGCCGAGGGCAACACCGGCGGGGATCGTCTTGAGGTGATCGTCGGCTTGCGCGATGGCCGCGTGGAAGGCGAAGTCGAGGTATGACGTCCGCTCACCCTCGCCGCGGAAATGCTCGATCGAGTCAGCGAGCGACCATTCGGGCCTGGCGCCCCATGCGGTGAAGTTGCCCGACCCGATGAAATGGATCAGCGTGGTAACCCCGCCATGGGCCGCGCTCAGGGAAAGCGTCTCCATGCTGTCGGCATAGATCGGGTGGACGTGGGCGTCGAAGATTCCGGGCAACACGTAACAGCCGCTCGCGTCGACGACGGCGGCCGCGAGCTCTGGCGCCGCATCCCGAACGACGGCCTGGATCTTGCCGCCCGCGATGCACAGATCGGCGTGGACAACATTTGTCGTGTCCACCAACGCTCCACCCTTGACCAGCAGATCATAAGAGGCCATGGCCACGGGCCTTACGGCCGGCAGATCGGCCCGTAAGCGTCGGGCCGGCGGTCACGGTACATCGGCCACAGTCGCCGCATTTCGGCCAGCGTGTCCAAATCGATATCCGCGTAGATGGTCTCATCGTGCCGGTCCCCCGCCCGCGCGATGACCTTGCCCGACGGATCCACAATCAGGCTCGTACCGAAGAACGAATCGGGCGATCCACCTTGGTCAGCCCCGACCTTGTTTACGCCGCACACGTAATACACATTGGCGACAGCGTGCGCCCGAAGCTCCAGCTCCCAGACGTCCTTCATCGGCGCCCGCCAGGTGTTGGTTGGAACAAACAGGACGTCGGCGCCACCGAGACCGATGATCCGCGCCGCTTCCGGGAAATGGCGATCGTAGCAGATCAGGATGCCGATCGTAAGGCCTTCCGGGAGACGGAACGTCGGAAAACCGAGGTTGCCGGGCTGAAAGTACATCTTTTCGTTCGCTGTGATCCGACCGTCCCGGGCCACCGACAGCGGGATCGAATGCTTGCGATAGCGTCCAAGGAGCTCCCCCTCGGACGAGATGACGACCGCGCTGTTGTAGAACTGGCCCTCGGCCACGCGCTCAAACAGCGGCAACACCACACTGACGCCCAAGCGCTTCGCTAACGCGGACACTTCCTCGGTGCTCGGCCCGGGGATGGACTCGGCATAGTCGAAGTTCCGATGGTTGGCCTCGTAGCAGAAGTAGATGCTCGTGCTGAGCTCGGGCAGGCAGACGACCCGCGCGCCACGATCGCTGGCCTCGGTCACCGCGCGCACGATGCGGTCGAGGTTCTTGCCACGATCGGTCGATCCCGCGAACTGTGCTCCCGCGATCTTCACCATGCTCGCTCTCCTTAGAGGACGAAGTCGCTCTCGCGCTGCTTACACTCACGGTACCGCGCGTACAGTTCGCGGCTCACCGGCCCGGGTTGGCCGGTGCCGATGCAACGCCCGTCCACCTCGACGATGTACCCGATGCCGCTGAGGGTGGCCGTCAGGAACAGCTCGTCAGCGGTATACAGGTCGTAGCGGGTCATCTCGATCTCGGCGACCGGAAGCCCGGCATTCCGGGCAAGCACCATGACGGTCTGGCGCGTGATGCCGTCCAGGGTACGCGTGGCGGGCGGTGTCGCGATGCGTCCGCCAGTCACCGCGAACAGATTCTCGCCGCAGCACTCCGATACGAACCCGTCGATGTCGAGGAAGATGCCGGCATCTGCGCCGGCATCGAGCTGCTCGAACTTCCCCAGCACGTTGTTGAGATAGTTGTTGCTCTTGACCCGCGGGTCGAGGCATTGAGCCGGATTCCGGCGGGTCGCCAGGACCACCGCGCGGTAACTTCGGGCCTCCTTGGGCGGCCGGTGCTGAGGCATGACCACGACCGTCGGCGCGCCGAGTTCGGCCACGCGCTCCAGACCGAGGGGCCCCACCCCGCGAGTGACGAGTGGCCGGATGTAGCCGTTGCGTAGCTCGCTCCGTCGGACGACCTCGATGATGACGTCCCGCATGTCCCCTTTTGACATCGGGATCGCAATCCTCAGGAACGCCGCGGAACGGTACAGGCGGTCCAGGTGAGCGTCGAGCTTGAAGATCCCACCGTTCTCTACCTCGATACCCTCGAAGACCCCGTCGCCGTACACGAAGCTGCGATCGAAGACCGATACCGTCGCCTCAGCGGCCGGAACGAACTTCCCGTTGAGGTAGACCCAGAGTCCCGTCTCGCCGGCGCTGTCCACCGCCGCGGCCTACGCCTTCGGGTAACGCTTGTGGAAGTACGGCAGCACCTGTTCCCCGAGGATGCGCATCGTTTTCAACACGAGCTTCTGCGGCATCCCCGGCCACTGGACGCGGAACAGCCAGTGATTGATCCCGAGCTCCCGGTGGCCCCGCTCGATCTCCTGGATGATCCGCTCCGGCCCGCCGATGAGGAACCGGTCGCGCGCAAGCTCCTCGAACGGGACGTCAAGTCGCTCTTCTTTGGGAACGTCCCGCTCCTGCCCCCACGCCACGTACGCCTTGTACTTGGTCACGATGTACTCGCGGCACTCGCGGAAGGCAACTTCGTCGTTCTCGGCAACGTAGAGTTCCGGCACGCGCGCCAGTTCCTTGGGGAAAGGCTTTCCCGCATCCTTCAGGGCCGCCTTGTAGATCTCCAGCTGCCGGGCGAGCGTCGGGAAACTCGCGTGCGTCGTGAGGATCCACGTATCGCCCATGCTGGCCGCGCGACGGATCGCCGTATCGTTGGTCGCGCCGATCCAGATCGGCGGGTGCGGCTTCTGCATCGGCTTGAGACTCTCCCGGACGTCGCGGAGGTCAAAATGCTTGCCCTTGAAGGTGACCGAGTCTTCGGTCCATAGCCGTCGCACGATTGTAAGGATCTCTTCGAACCGCGACACGCGCTCCTTTCGGTCCACGCCGAACGCGTCGAACTCCGCATCGCGGTAGCCGAGCCCCACGCCAAAGATCGCGCGGCCCCCGGTCATGATGTCGAGCGTCGCGATTTGCTCAGCGATGTCGACGGGATTCTGCACGGTCAGGATGATGATGTCCGTGCCCACGAACATGTCGCCGGCTTCCGCACTGAGCCGCGCCAGCAATGGAATGGTCTGCAGAAACTGCAGCGGGTACGCCAGGTAGTGCTGCCCCGCCCAGATGGAATCGAAGCCGTGGTCTCGGAGCAAGCGCACCTGCTCGACATGCTCCTTGAAGCGCTCGAACGCCGACTCGCCCGGTAGGTGTTGCTGGCCGAGATGGATACCGAATCTCATTCCCTAGACCTCCCTGTGAGAAGCTCTCCGAGATAGGTTCGGTGCCGGCGCCACGTGTCCTCGCGGTCCTTCAGCGCGCGTAGCACCGTGCGGCGGCGTTTTGCGGCCACCAGCGTGACGAGCACGTCGATCACCGCCGTCGGCGCGACGTACGAGTCGATGAACGACGACAGCCGGTTCTGCGCCTCCAGAACGACCTCGGCGCCATCGGCCAACGGCGACGTCGGTTTGTCGGTCAGCGCGATCCCCCGCGCACCCTGATCGACACAGGCACGGAACAGGCTGACCGTCGCGCTCGCGTAGCGCTCGAAGCTGATACCGACTACCACGTCGTTTCCATTGATGCCTTCCAGGCGCTCGGGAACCTCGCCCACTCCAAGGGTCAGGAGCGACGAGCGTGCCCGGATCAGCATCAGGGAAAAGTGGAGGAGCCAGGCCAGCGAGTAGGCGCTCCGCATCCCGACGACATATACGTGCCTGGCTCCGATGATGAGCTCGGCGGCTCGGGCGAGAGCCTTGGGGTCGAGGCGCAGGCGGGTCGCCTCGAGATTGTTGAACTCGGTCTCCAGGACGGCGGCGACGATGTCCGTCTCCTTCCGACGCGCCGGCGCGGACAGCCGCACCCGCGTGACCGTCGACATCCGCTGGAGGAAGCTGCTGCGGAATGCGTCGCGAAACTGCGGATAGCCGGCGAATCCCAGCGCCCGCGCCGTGCGGACCACCGTCGCCTCGCTGACGCCGACCTCACGGGCAACCTTCAGCGACGTGAGAAACACCGCTTGCTCGGATCGCTCGGCGAAGAAGTCGACAACCTTCCGCTGTCCGCGCGACAGCTTGGGCGAGTACCGCCGGATTCGCGCCGTCAGCTCATCGGCGGCGATGCCGAGGTCGGGCGCCTTACCAGCTCCCTCGCGGTCGGGACGCAGCGTGGGTCCGGTACGCATGACAGGGCGACGTTAGACCGAGGTCGTGCGCGATGTCAAGAAGCTTTCATTGAATACGAACAATGACGGTAATCCTTCACCCGGCGAGCAAGCGGGCGAGCTGCGGGGCAACGCTTCCAAACGTCAGCCCCGTCCGTGCCGTGGCGCGACGAACCATCGCCGCCGATGTCCGGTTGGCGTCCTCAACGATGCGTGCCTGGCTGACGAGTGCCAGGCGGCCCTCCCGGACGACGATCGCGCCGTTCACGATGGTGGTGTCAACGACGGTGCAGTCACCGGCCATCACGAGCGTCCCCAGTGGGTCGTGGAGACCCCCCGCGTATCCGATCTGGCGCAGGTCGACGAGCACGGCATCCGCCGCGCACCCGGGCGCCAGTCGGCCGATGTCGTCGCGACCAAGAATGTCGGCGCCATGGCGCGTCGCCATCCACAGGACATCATGGGGCGTGAGCCAACGATCGGGGGTGTAGCCCGGCTGCAGCCCAGCAAGGCGGTGGGCGAGGTGAACGAGCCGCAGCTCGGCCACCATCGAGCCGCCGTCGTTGCTGGCACCGCCGTCGACACCGATTCCCACCGGCACGCCGGCGGCCAGCATCGCCGGTATCGGCCCGGCCGGGTACCCCAGACGCATGTTCTGGCTCATGCAGTGAGCGACACCCGTTCCCGTCTCAGCCAGAACGCGAATATCGTCTTCGGTATGCATGGTCCCGTGCGCCAGCCAGCTGCCCGGCCCGAGCCAGCCGATTCGGCGCAGGAACTCGGTGGGCCGGCACCCGTGAAGCGCCTCGCACCGGCGGACCTCGTCCGACCGCGGCTGCAGGTGGGCGTGCCGGCCACCACCGGTCTCCCCGGAGATTCGGACCAGCGCCGTGAGCAGCTCGGCATTGTCGAAAGGAATTGCGGTCGGGCCCACCGCCACGCGGCACATCGCGAGGGGGCTCGGGTCGTGGTGGCGGCCGACCGCTCGTTCGCACGCCGTGACGATCTCGGCGCGGCTCTCCGTGAGCCGGATCGCGTCGATGCCGGGAATGTCGGCCAGGGCGGCGGCGATGTCGGCCTCGAGAATCGGCGTGCAGCCGCGCACAATGTGCAGACGCAGACCGAGGGCGCGTGCCTCCGCGACGTCCACGTCCAGCAGGTCGTCGCGACCGCCGGGGTACAGGTAGGCGAAATCCACGCTCGTCGTGGCGCCCGTCAGCAGGAGCTCGGCCGCCGCCAGCCGAGCGCCGGCAGACATCGCGTCGGCGTCGAGCTCCTGCCATAGCGGGTACATCGAGCGCAGCCAGCCGAGACTCCACTCGCGCCGTCCGAGCGGTACGGCACGGGTCAGCGACTGCCAGAAATGGTGGTGCACGTTCACGAGCCCGGGGATCAGCAGCTTGCCACGGCCGTCGAGCTCCACGTCGGCAGCGGTGTCAGGACAGGGCTCGGCACCGAGCCCTGTGATACGGTGGCCGTGGATACGCAGCCACCCGTCGACGATCGGCGCCTCGTTTCGCGCGGCGCAAGGGTACATCACCGCGGCATGGCGAATCAGCACGGACGATACGCCGGCTGGCGTGGGCGAGTCCACGAGCGCGGGAGAGGCAGCTCAGCCCAGCGCGGGGAGCACCCGTTCCCCGAGCAGCTGGATGCTGCGGACCACCTGCCAGTGCTGCATTCCGGGCCAGTTCACGACACAGCTGAAGTGCGTAATCCCGACCTCATCGTGGTAGCGCCGAAACTCTGCGATGCAGTGACCCGGATCGCCGACGATCACGCGGTCACGTCGGAGGTCGTCGAACGAATCGTCGGCGAAACCAGCCGATGCAGCCGGCAGCTCGCGGGCCTGGCCCCAGCGCGCGTACATCTTCAGCTTGCCCTCGACGAACGGCCGGCCCTCGCGCAGCGCCGTGTCCATGTCGGGGGCGATGAAGACTTCCTTGTGGCACGCCATCTCCGTCGGGACCGGGCGGCCGAGCTCGCGCCGGGTTTGCCGGAAGAGCTCGGCCTGATCCCGGAGCGTCGAGATTCGGGCCTGCGGGTTCAGGAACAGCACGTCCCCGACCCGGGCGGCCCGGCGGACGCCGGCGTCGGCCTGTGCCGCGACCCAAATCGGAGGATGCGGACGCTGGAGCGGGCGTGTGTGGACCTCGACCTTTGGAATGCGGAAGAATCGTCCATCGTGGGCGACCTCGCCCTCCGTCCACAGGCGCTTGATGACCTCGAGCGCCTCCTCCAGGCGGGCGGCACGGTCGCGCCTGCGAACGCCGAAGGCATCGAACTCCACGTCCCGGTACCCGACACCGATCCCGAACAGAACGCGCCCGCCGCTCAGCACATCGAGCGTGGCCAGCTCCTCGGCCACGTACACCGGGTTGAACAGCGGCAGCAACAGGATCCCGGGGAGCAGGCGCATGTCGCCGCTCTCCACGGCCAACCGGGAGAGCAACGGGATCGGCTGCAGCTTCTGGCCCTCGGTGAGGAAGTGCTGCCCGACGCACACCGATGAAAATCCATAGTCGCGAGCCAGGCGCACCTGCTCGACGGCCTCCCGGAAGCGAGCGGCCACATCGTCACTGGCTGCGTAATTGGTGTTGAGAAAGATCCCGAGCCGGATCATCCGCGCGCCTCAAGGCTCCACGACGCGGCCGTAGCTGTCGGGGCGTCGATCTCGGAAAAACGGCCACATCCGCCGCACCTCTTCCAGTCGCTCCAGGCTGAGGTCCGCCACCAGCACCTCTTCGCCGTCCCCGGCCTGGACGAGAGTCTGTCCGATCGGGTCGATGAAGATGCTGGCACCGTAGTAGTCACTCTCCCGCTCACTGCCGACCCGGTTCACGCCACCCACGAAGTACCCATTGGCGATCGCATGCCCGCGCAGCTCGGCCTCCCAGACCGAGCGGGAGAAGCCCCGTCGCGTGGTGGCGGTGGGGACGAACACGACCTGGGCGCCGTTGAGCCCGAGGGCGCGCGCAGCCTCGGGGAAGTGTCGATCGTAACAGATCATGATCCCGATGCGCCCAAACGGCGTGTCGAAGACGGGATAGCCCAAGTTGCCCGGCCGGAAGTAGAACTTTTCCTGGAAGTGCGAGCTCATCGGCAGGTGATGCTTGCGGTAGTGGCCGACGATGCCGCCGTCGGCATCGACCAGCACGGCGGCATTGTAGAGTTCGCCCGGCTGGGCCCGCTCGTAGAAGGGCACAACCACCCACAGGCGGAGCGCCTTCGCCACCCTCCGCACACGACTCACCGTGGGACCCTCAAGCGGCTCGGCCAATTCCTGCGCGAGGGGATCCAGTGTTTGCGGAAAGAACCACGTCGCGAAGATCTCCTGCAGACAGGCGACCTCCGCCCCTCGGCCCGCCGCCTCCTTCAGGAAATCCTCAGCCCGGTCGTGGTTCTCCTCCCGTTTCATGGAGGCCTTCATCTGAATCAACGCGGCACGCATGTACTCTCTCCTTCCCCAAAGCTCGCAGTCAGCGGCGGACGCCTCCGAGAATGCTGTCGAATCCGACCCAGCGCTCGGCCACCGTGCTGACGACGAGCGTCACGATCACCAGGGCGACCGACACCGCGGCCAGTGTATTGTCCGCGACGCTGTTCGCCCACGTGAGCAACAGCACCGACACATTCGTGGTGTCGGGCGTCATCAAGAAGATGCTCACTCCAACGTCGTGGATCGACATGATGAAGCTGAAGATCGCACCCGCGAAGACACCCGGCCGGATCAGGGGGAACGTGATGCGCCAGAACGTCTGGATCTCGGTGGCGCCAAGGTTGCGCGACGCCTCCTCCAGCGATCGATCCAGTCCGTGGAAGCACGGATACACCACCCGCACCACGTAGGGCAGCGTGATCACGACGTGAGCGACGAAGAGCGACGCCCAACCCGGCCGCAGGCCGATCACCGCGAAGTACAGCGCAAACGAGAGACCCTTCACCACCGGCGGAATCATCATCGGTGAGAGGAGGATCATGTTCACGACCTCACGCCCGCGAAAGGCCGCACGCGCAAGCGCCAGCGCCGCCAGCGTCCCGCACACGAGCGAGATCGCGGTCGCCACCACGGCAATGCCCACGCTGACACTGACCGCGCTCACGAACTCCTCGTGGAACAGCACGCCGAACCAGCGCAGCGTGAACCCGTTCTTCGGCACCAGCTCGAACGCCACCGTGGGCAGGAACGCCTGGTGCGCCGCGACCACCAGCGGCAGCACCAGGAACAGCACGGCGAACCCGCGCAGACCCCCCACCGCCACGGTCCCGAGACGCGAGACGTGATCGGCCAGCGTCATGCCGCGGCGCGCCGCGGCAATGGTGTGCCCGGTGCCGCGATGGTCTGCGGGGGCGCCTCGATGCGTGGCCGTTCGCTGGACGATGCTCACCGGACCTTCGTCCGCGCCTCGAAGAATCGACTCACGACGACGGACACCAGCGTCGCCAGGGCGAGCAGGATCACCGTCGCCGCCGAGCCCACGGGATAGTTGTTGCTGAAGAGCGTCTCTTCGTAGATGAACTTCGCGAGCATCGTGACCAGGCCGCCGCCCAGGATCATGGGCGTCACGAACATCCCGAATCCAGCCGTGAGCGACAGCAGGGAGGCGGCCGCAACGCCGGGGAACGTCAGCGGCAACGTCACCGAGGTGAACGTCTTGAGGTCGGTGGCACCGAGATTGCGCGACGCGTCCTCCAGAGCCGGATCGACCGACTGGATCGGGCCGATCAGCGTCATGATCGCGAAAGGCAGCATCCAGTGGACCGTCCCCACCGTGACCGCGAATTCGTTCGACAGCAGCCGCAACGGACCGACGCCCACCATCTCGAGCAGGGAGCTGAGCGGTCCGGTGCGTCCAAGAACGGCAACCCACGCATATGCCCTGACGATCGTGTGGACGAAGAACATCGTCATCACGATGAAGAGCAGCGTGCGTCTGGTCCGAGTCGACCGGGCTCGCGCAATCGTGTAAGCGATCGGATAGCCGAGCACCATCGCGATCGCGGTGGCGACCAGGCTGATCCGTGCCGTCACCAGGATGTAGCCGAAGTACACCGGGTGCGCGAATGCGACGTAGTTGTCGAGCACGACAGCGGGCTGCATCGAGGACGGTGGGACAAACTTGTAGACGCTGAACACAAAGGTCGGCGCCAGTGAGAAGAGGAAGAGTCCGACGGTTATGCCAAGCGCGGGAAGCAGCAAGAGTCCGCTGGCGAACCGCGTGAGCCACCTCGGCCGCGTCACGCGCGCACCCCCGGCTGCCCCGCTCGCGCGTCGCGCAGGCGCGCCCGCGCCTTAACCGCCGCCACGAGGATGTTGCGGTAACCCGTGCACCGGCACAGGTGACCGCCGAGGTGATCTCGGATCTCGGCTTCATCGGCATCGGGGCGCTCGCGCAGCAGCTGATAGAGCGTCATGACGAATCCCGGCGTGCAGAACCCGCACTGAAGGGCATGCTCCTCCATGAACGCTTGCTGAATCGGATGCAGCGCTTCGCCGCTCGCCACACCCTCCACGGTCGTGATCTCACTGCCGTTTGCCTCTACCGCGAGCAGCAGGCAGGCGCGCGCCGTGCGCCCATCCACGATGATCGTGCATGCCCCGCACATGCCATGCTCGCAGCCAAGATGCGTCCCGGTGAGCCCGAGATTCTCGCGAAGGCAGTCGGCGAGGCTGTCGCGCGGCTCGACCGCGGTCGTGCGAGACTCTCCGTTGACCACGAGGGCGATCTGCATCCTCTCAGGCATCGTTCATGACCTTGCGGTACGCCCGGTCGATCGCCCGGCGCACGAGCACGCCAGCAAGCTGTGCCCGCAGACCGGCGGAGGCGTGAAGGTCCTCAAGCGCGCGCACATCTCGGACGGCGAGCGCGGCCGCGTCGGTGAGCGCCGCCGGCTCGCCGCGCGTTCCTCGCAGCGCGGCTTCGGCGGTCGGCCGTCGTGTGGGGCGGTCTTCGACACCGAAGAGCGCGATCCGGGCGTCCGCGATCCGCCGATCGGCATCGCGGGCCAGCGCGACGACGGCCCCGGCGAGCGCAAAGTCGCCGTGCCGACGGCTCACCTCTTCCACGGCCCACCCCGACGCGAGACTCGGGGCACAGAGGGGCCCGAACGCCACTTCCGCGAGCAGCTCGTCCGGTTCGGCGGCCGTCGTAAGGGGCCCGCGAAAGAACTCGTCGGCCGGCATGGTACGCCGGCCGCGGGTCGATACGAGCGTGACGGTGCCTTGCAGTGCGACCAGCACGGCGGGGATTTCCGCGGCGGGATCCGCGTGCACGACGCTGCCGCCGATCGTCCCTTGGTTGCGGATCGCCGGATGGGCCACCAGGCCGAGCGCCTCGGTCAGAAGCGGACAGACCTGACGGACGGCAGGATCCTCCTCCACCGCGCGCTGACGCGCCATGCCCCCGATGCGCGCCCAGCCACCGGTGACGGCGACGTCGTCCAGTGCCGGCACATGACGCAAGCTGATGAGGACGCTGGGCCGCACCAGCCGCATGTTGAGCATGGGAACGAGGCTCTGGCCGCCCGCGAGCACCTTGGCCGCGTCGCCGTGGCGCGCCAGGACGTCGATCGCCTCGTCGAGCGACGTCGGCGCGCAATATTCGAAGGGCGCCGGCTTCATCGCTGTTCGCGTCGGGCCGCCGCGCCGGCAAGCTTGAAGAGGATTTCCGGCGAGACCGGGCATTGCCGGACGTCGATGCCGAGTGGGCGGACCGCGTCGGCCACGGCGCAGACGATCGCCCCCACGCCGCCGATCATCCCCCCCTCGGCCGCGCCCTTCGTCCCGTTCACCGAGAACGGCGAGGGCGTCTCCATGTGCTCAATCGCGATCGGCATCGTGTCGTTCACTGTGGGCAGCAGGTAGTCCATGAGCGTGCCGGTCAGGAGCTGGCCGTCCCCGTCATACACGAGCTCCTCGAGCAGGGCCTCGCCGAGGCCGCCGATCACGCCGCCCTGAAGCTGCCCGTCCACCTGGCGTGGATTGATCACGGTCCCGCAGTCGTGGACGATGAAGTAGTCGAGCGGCCGGACGGTCCAGGTCTCGGGATCGACTTCGACGACGGCCACGTGCGCGGCACACGTATAGGTGTAGTGCTCCGGGTCATAGACGAAGCGGGCCTGCAGACCGGGTTCCATACCCGAGGGCAGCCGCTGGCCGCGATACGCTTCCTCCGCCACCGCACCGAGGGACAGTGTGCGAAACGCCGCGCCGCGGACAGAAACGCGTCGGCCCTCGATCTCGACGTCCTTCGGGCTCACCTCGAGCAGGTGCGCCGCCAGCTCGGCCACCTTCTGCTTGACCCGCCGCGTAGCCTCCAGTACCGCGATGCCGGCCGTGACGGTTCCCCGGCTGGCGCCAGTTCCGTAGTTGCTGTACGGCGTGCGCTCGGTGTCGCCGAGGACGACGTCGACGTCGTCAACGTCGACTCCGAGCTCCTCGGCGCAGATCTGGGCCAGGGCGGTGTTGACGCCCTGCCCGATCTCCATGATGCCGCTGGAGACCGTCACGCGACCACTGGCGTCGATGCGAACGTCCGCCGTCTCATATCCGCCCTGCATGACCTGCAGCTCCAGCAATCGCTGGCACGGGCCCTGACCGCCGATCTCGACCGGAAAGGCGAGCCCGATGCCGAGCAGGCGGCCGCCCTTCTCGCGGCGCTCGCGCTGCTCGGCGCGCCAGCGGTCGTAGCCGCTGAGCCGGAGCGCGCGGCGGAGCGTCTCGGGATAGTTGCCGCTGTCGAACAGCGACCCTAGCGGGTTCCGGTACGGCAACTGCTCGGGCCGGAGAAGGTTGCGTAGCCGCAGCTCGGCCGGATCCATCCTGAGTTCCGCCGCGACACGGTCGAGCATCCCCTCCATCGCGAGCATCGCCTGCGGTGCTCCGAACCCTCGGTAGGCTCCCAGTGGGGGCTTGTTCGTCACCACGGCCAGCATGTCAACCGCGTAGTTCGGGACGCCGTACCCCGCCGTCATGATGTCGGCCGTCGCACCCAGCGGGCCGGTCCCCTTCGTGTGGACGTGGGCTCCGACGTCGCCGAGAATTTTCGCCCGCACGGCGTTGATGCGGCCTTCGGCCGTCGCGCCGACCGTGAGCTCGATGATCTGCTCGCGGGCCTGCGTCGAGCCGATGAACGATTCCAGCCGGTCCTCGATCCACTTGACGGGCCGCGCCAGGCGCAGCGTGGCGACAGCCGCCAGGACTTCCTCGGCGTGATAGTGCAGCTTCAGACCGAAGCCGCCGCCCACGTCACGGCTGATCACGTGGATGCGGCCTTCCGGAAAGCCGAGGACGCCGGCCAGCACGGTGCGGAACAGATGCGGCGCCTGCGAGGAATACCAGACCGTCAGCCGCTCCGTGCTGCGGTCGTACTCGGCGACGACCCCGCGGCCTTCGAGCGGCAACGCCGTCACGCGGCCGATCCGGAACTCGCGCGTCAGCACCACCGCGGCCTCGGCCAGCGCGCCCGCCACGTCACCGGTCTCGTGGGTCAACCCGTTCGCGATGTTGTCGCCCCACGCCTCGTGGAGCAAGGGGGCGCCGGGCCGGAGCGCCTCCTCGACCGAGGAGACGACGGGCAGCGGCTCGTAGTCCACGGCGATCGTTTCGAGAGCGTCCTCCGCGCGAGCCCGGCTGGTGGCCACCACCGCGGCGAGCGGTTGCCCGACGTAGATGGCCTTGTCGGCGGGAAGGACGGGATAGTCGCGCCCCTTCAGGCGCGCCCCCTGCCGCAGCACGGGCAGCGGCTTGGCGAGCTCGGTCAAGTCTTGCGCGGTCAGCGCCAGCGCGACGCCCGGCATGGCGCGGCACGTCGCGGTGTCGATCCCCCGGATCCGCGCGTGCGCGTACCGGCTGCGCAGCACCGCCATGTACAGTGTCCCGGGGCGCTGCACGTCGGCCACGAACATGCCGTGCCCGCTCAGGAGCGCCGGATCCTGCCGTCGCAGGACCTGCCGCCCGATCACGCGATGGCGGCGGTCTGCGCCCGCTCCCGCCACCCCGCCCGAGGAAGGGCCCGAAGGTGACGTCACTGGCCCACCCGGGACGTCGGCAGGTGGCCGTGCACCACGCGCCCCTCGCGCAGCACCGCGGCGACGTCTCGCCCATCGGCGCGGTTGACGAGCGTGGCGACGGGATCCCGAACCGGCCTCAGGTTCGGGCCGCGGGCGTCGAACACGACGACATCGGCGAGCTTGCCCGGCTCGAGCGAGCCGATCTCGCGGTCCCGCCCGAGGATGCGGGCGGGATTGATCGTCACCATCTGCAGGAGCTGCCGCGCGCTGGGATACGTGGCGCTGGTGCGGAGCGCGCGCACGACCCGGGAGCCGTATTCGAGCTCGCGCAGCAGATCGGGACCGCACAGCATCACGTTGTCGGTTCCGAGCGCGACCAGCATCCCGCGCTCGAGCATCCAGTCGAAACGCGGCACACCGAGTCCCATCACGCCCTGGATCCTCGGGCACACGACCGCGGGGACGCCGGCCTTCGCCACCGCGTCGATCTCGTCGACGGTGGCCGAGGTGAGGTGCACGACGAAGTTCGGTCGCAAGTGCTCGAGCACGCGCGGGACGTCGGCGCGACCGGTGCGCGCGAGTGAGATCGTGCGATAGCCCGGGGCCTCGGCGGCGTGGACGGCCAGCAGGCGGCCGCGGTGGCGGACGAACGCGCCGACCTGCTCCAGCGCCTCGTCGGTCAGGTCATTGCCCGTCACCAGCGAAAACCCGTCCGCCAGCTCGAGGACCGAGTCAATTTCGGCCAGGTGGGCGTCGGTCAGCCGCCCGGCGTTCCGCTCGAGCTGCTCCGCGGGCTGCGGGGGGTACGCACCGAAGCGGCCCAGGGCCACGGCGCGAACGGGGCGGCCGGCGGCAGCCCGCCGCAACACCTCCACACCACCCCGCCCGCCCTCGCGGAAATCCGCGAACGTGAGCGTGCCGGTGGCCAGCATGCAGTCGAGCGCGTCGGCCATGGCCCCGACGACGTCATCCGGCGCCGTCTGCCTCAACGCCCGGTGCTTGAGTCCGTCGGGAGGCATGACCACGTCCCAGTAGTCGTGGCCGAAGCCGACCTCCTTGATGATGCCGTCGCCGACGTGCGTGTGGGCGTTGATGAAGGCCGGGACCACGATCGTCTCCCGGGCGTCCAGCACGGCGCCCGATCGATCCCCGAGCCGCCCCCGTGCGACCTCGGTGATCCGGCCTGCCTCGATCACGAGATACCCGGGGTCCAGGACCTCGAAGTCGGGGCCGGCGAGCACGATCCCGCCCTGGAGTACGTGACGCGAGCGCCGCGCGGGCGGCGGTGCAGTCGCATTCGCCGCGCGTCCTCCTCGCGATGCGCGCCGCGGCGTCACCGCGCGCGCTCGCTTCCCCGCCGAGCGGCGAGGCGCTGGCGCCGGCGGCGGCGGGGATCACGGCGAGAGCGCATGGGCGCCATCCGGTTCGGTATCCTACAGCCGCCGGTGCATGTGTCAAGGATCTTTCACGTGTCTTGGCGAAGGGCAGGAATCCTTCAGATGCCCTTGACAGCGTCGACCGGCGCGACGATACTCGGCTCCGCCGTGGCGCGGCGTCCTGCGCCGCGTTCTATCTCGTCGGACTGTTCACTCACAGGGGAGGGTTGAATGCGCGCCATCAAGCATGTGGGCCTCCTGGCGATGGTCGTCACCGGAGTCCTTCTTGTCGGGTACGGCACGCTCGCGGCGCAGGGTCAAGCGAGCCCGAAAGGCACGTTGACGGTCGCCATCTGGAGCGGGCCGCCGGCGACCGCGCTTCAGGATTTCCTGCCGCAGTTTCGCAAGAAGTACCCCGACGTGAACGTGAAGCTGGTCTACCAGGGCGGGGCCGGACAGACGCTGGCGCGGCTGCGTAACGAGAAAGCCCGGCCCACGATCGACATCTTCTTTTCCACGGAATCCGCCGCGTGGTTCGCGGCCAGCGAAGGTCTCAGCGTCCCCATCACCGCGGACAAGGTCCCGAACGTCCGCAACGTGAAGGACGACGCGGCCGCGGCCGGCATGTACGAGGGCAAGCTCGGCTGGATCCCCTACTGGAAGGGCTACGTCGGGATCGCGGTCAACACGAAGATTTACGATCCGAAGACCATCACGTCGTGGAAGTGGATGTGGAGCAAGGACCTGGCGCCCCGCAAGCTCGGCCTGCCGGCCAACTTCTGGTTCAGCGGCGTGCAGATTCAGCAGGTGGCGAAGATCTGGGGCGGCAATGAGAGCAACTACGAGATGGCTTTCGACAAGCTGAAAGACCTGGCCCCAAACGTCGGCCTGGTCTACTCCTCCGACGCCGATTCGATGAAGGCGCTCATCTCGGGCGAGACGCCCGCCCAGCTGACTCTCTTCGACGACGTCTACCGCTCGGTCCACGAGGGCGCCCCGCTCGCCGTGGTGACCCCGCCCGATACGCCGGTGTTCGCGTACTACGACGTGATCGTGGCCGTCAAGAATCCGCCCGGGGGCGACAGTCTGCAGATGCTCTTCATCAACGAGCTGCTGACCCGCGAGGCCAACCAGCGCTGGAACAACCTCATCGCCGACGAGCCGACCATCAAGGGCGCGACGTCCGATCCCAAGCTCAAAGACTACATCGGATTCGCCAATCAGTGGCATCCGGACCAGAACGTCGTCGTCAAGAACTGGCCGACATGGAGCGAACGGCACAAGAAGGAGATCGAGCCGCTGTTCGGAAAGTAAGCGGCACTGTGGCCTCGGCGTCCGTCCGCCTCGACCACGTGACCCGAACGTTCGGCGACGCGATCGCGGTCGACGACGTGTCGTTCGAGGTGCAGCCGGGCGAATTCCTCACGATGCTCGGCCCCAGCGGCTGCGGAAAGACGACCCTGCTCAGGATCATCGCGGGGTTCATCGACCCGTCGGGCGGGGACATCTACATCAACGACGAGCGCATCACCGCGGTACCAGCCCACAAGCGCCAGACGGGAATGGTCTTCCAGAATTACGCCCTCTTCCCGCACATGACGGTCTTCGACAATCTGGCGTATGGACTGCGCCTCCGGAAACTCGGCCGACCGGACATCGCGTCCAAGGTCGACGAGGCGCTGGCGCTGATCCGACTCGACGGCTATGGCGACCGGTATCCGCGCCAGCTGAGCGGGGGGCAGCAGCAGCGCGTGGCGCTCGCGCGCGCCATCATCATCAACCCCGACGTTCTCCTCCTCGATGAGCCGCTCAGCAATCTCGACTACAAGCTGCGGCTCGCGATGCGTAACGAGATCCGGCGCATCCAGCGGGACACCGGTATCACGACCGTCTTTGTCACGCACGATCAGGCCGAGGCATTGACGATGTCGGATCGTATCGTCATTCTGAGCCACGGGCGCATCATGCAGATCGGCCGTCCCACCGACGTCTACGAAAACCCGAGCAACAAGTTCGTCGCCGATTTCATCGGCGAGGCAAATTTCTTCGATGGCACCGTCGTCGCGTCCGATGCCTCGGAAGTCGCCATCGCGCTCGGGCCGTTGACCCTCTATGCCCCGCTGAACGGTGAGGCCCCCCAGGTCGGGGCCAAAGCGAGCTTCTCGGTGCGGCCCGAGCGGCTGCGCATCCAGCCGGACGGCGCTGGCCGCGAAGCTCAGCGTAACGTCTACGCCGCGAGGGTCGAGGATCATGACTATCTCGGCGCCGTGGTCCGCTACTATCTGCGGCTCGGAGACGGGCTCATGGTGAAGGCGGACGAACACAACGTGTCCGGCATTCGATATCGATCGGGTGAGACGGTCAGCGTCGAAATTCCGCCTGACGATTGCTTCGTGCTTCCAGTCGCCGGTTAGGTCGGCCGCCGGGCTGCGTCCCGTAAACCCTTGCCGCCTCGAACAGGGTGAAAACGGCTCGCTCGGAAGCTGACGCTGGGTTATCTCGCCAGAATCTGGCTAATCTTCCCCGTGCGGCGGAGTAGGGCATACAGTGTGCGCCGTCAGGCAGAAACGGATCCACGCCTTGTCTTCCACTGGCCCAACTCGAAGGCCTGAAGACCTCTCAGCCGTCGAGCCTTGGCGACGCATGGGACTCAGGGTGACCGCAAAAAGCATATGTGAAGCGATCTGCGCGCGCGGCAGTGCGGCCAGCGATGATCGCGATACCATCCGAGTCAATCACAGAGTAGCGTACGATCAGGAGAGGGAATCCGACCGAGAGGCCTAGGACACCGGCCAGCTCCTCGGATGCCGCGCCTGCCTGGAACTCATAGTCGGTGTGGTGCATGACCACTTGATGCCGACGCAAGACTGCGAGCACGAAATCTGTCGTGAGTTCCTCGTGAACCGCGTCACCGAGCCCCTTGCGGAGGAAGGTCACGTCGAGGCCCACGGGCACTCCGTCCGCCAACAACACCTTCTCGTGCTGATAGACGTGCGTGCCAACGCGCAGGCTCAATCGATCGGCGATCTCCTGATCACACGGTACGAGCCTCAGTGACCGCTCCTCGAATCCCGGATCGATGCCGGAGCGCCGCATGTCATCCGCCATCGAGGCCCGCAGCTCGGCGCCGAAGGTCCGCACGATGCGCCGCTGATCGGTGACGAAGATGCCTAGCCCCTGCCGGCCGAGGAGTAGTCCTTCGGTCGTGAGGTCGCGAATCGCCCGACGCACCGTGATACCGCTGACGCCGAACTCGCGAACGAGCTCGTCCTCCGTAGGGATCCGGGAACCGGGCGCATACGTACCGTCGCCCACTCGCCGCCGAAGGGCCCGAGCCACCGTCCGATAGAGAAACTTGCCCGTCGAAGTCGGCACTCCGACAGTCCGTATCCTCGACTCGATGCCCTTGCGGTGTCGCTCACGCCCGGGCGGAGTCTTCATCATTCCTCTCCTTGACAACTTGATCCTCGGCACATGACAATGCCCCAACTTCGTATACGGAGTATACGGTACCGCGGCGACATGCCAAAGGAGATCCGACCGTGAAAGCCACCACCCGCCTCCGCCAGTTGCTGGCCTCCGGCAACACCCTCGTCGCTCCGGGGGCGCACGACGCCATGACCGCGATGGTCTTGGAAAAGGTGGGGTTCGACCTCATCTACATGACTGGCTACGGAACGGCTGCGGCCATGGGCATGCCTGATGTTGGGCTGACCACCATCGGGGAGATGATCCGCAATGCTCAGTACATGGCCAATGCAGTCTCGATCCCGATCATCGCGGATTCAGACACCGGGGGCGGCAATGCGGTCAATGTGGTGCGCACGATCCGCGAGTACATCCAGGCGGGGGTCGCCGGCATCCACATGGAGGACCAGGTGACGCCGAAGCGCTCCGGCCACTGGGCGGGTAAGCGCTTGATTCCTCTGGAGGAGGCCGTCGGCAAGATCCGGGCCGCGGTGGACACGCGCGATCGGCTGGATCCCGACTTCGTCGTCGTGGCCCGCACCGATGCCCGGGGCGCCGTCGGGGGAGGGGTGGACGAGGCCATCCGACGTGGCAACGCCTACGCCGACGCGGGAGCCGATCTGGTCTTCTTCGAGTCGCCCTTCTCGGAGGAGGAGGTGGAACGGGCAGCGCGCGAGATCCGGACCAAGCTCATGATCCTGCCCGGAGGACTATCCCCGTATATCCCCCTCGAGCGGATGAACCGAATGGGGATCGGCATCACTATCCTGGCCGCCCTATCGTTCCGCGCCGTCGGCAAGGCCATGTACGACGCGGGCGTCCTGATCCGAGAGCAGGGTATCGATGGGTATCGCCGGCTCATCGAGTCGACCAAGGGACATCCGATGGATGACTTCAACGCCTTCATCAACAAGGATCTCGCCGACATCGAAGCCCGTTACCTCCCGACCGAGTTGACCGCCTCGTTCAAGCAGGGCCCGAGCGCCTAAGGGCACCGGTCGACTTCAACCCAGTCCACTTCCGGAGCGATCTCATGTCTCAGCAGATGGCGCGTGCGGTACTGGCGATGTTGTTGCTGCTGTCAGTGACGGTGCCGGGCGGCTGGACGGCCCCCGTCGCTGCGCAGCCCAAGAAGGGCGGCATCCTTCGCGTCGGCCTCTACAACGATGTGACCAGCATGGATCCGGGCACCTCGACCAACGTCCCCGGTATCCGGGTGCGGAACCAGATCTACGAGACCCTGCTGGCTTGGGACAAGGACATCAACCTGCAACCCATGCTCGCGGATCACTACGACGTCAGCGCCGACGGCCTCACCTATACCTTCGCCCTCCGCCGCGGGGTCAAGTTCCACGACGGCTCAGCCTTCTCGGCGGAGGACGTCAAGTTCACCTTCGAGCGACTGCTCAAGGTCTCACCGCGCAAGAGCAACCTGGCCATGATCGAGCAGATCGACGTCGTCGATCCCCACACCGTGCGGTTCCGACTCAAGCAGGCCGGCCCCTTGTTCCTCCAGGGCGTCGCCCTCTGGTTCTCCCAGATCACCCCGAAGCAGAACACCGAGCAGCAGCTCCAGAAGCATGGCCAGATCCTCGAGCCGGTGGGCACGGGTCCCTACAAGGTCGCCGACTGGAAACGCGGACAAGAAATCCGACTCGTCCGTTTCGGCGACTATATTCCCCGACCGGAGCCCGCCAGCGGGCTCGCCGGTCAGAAGATCGCCTATCTCGACGAGGTGCTCTACGTACCGATCAAAGACAACAAGATCCGTATGCTGAGCCTCGAGCAGGGCGAAGTCGACTACGTGCAGCAAGTTCCTCCCGAGGAAGCCGAACGGCTGGCCAGCGACCCGGCTATCGAGGTCAAGAGCGTGCCCGGCACCAACTGGAGCGCCCTCTATTTCAACGCGACGCTCAAACCGACGAGCAGCAAGGCAATGCGCCAAGCGATCGCCCTCTCCATCGACTATGACGAGCTCAACAAGGCGGCGTTCTGGGGGCGCGGCACCGTCAACAATTCCCTCATCCCCGAGGCCCAGGCCGCGTGGCGGACTCCCGAGCACAAGGTGGGCTTCAAGCCCGATCCGCAGCGAGTCAAGCGACTGCTCCAGGAGGCGGGATATCAGGGGGAAGAGTTGATCTTCCAGACCAGCAACGAGCCGGTCTACGACCTGATCGCCCAGAATCTCCAGGCCCAGCTCAAGCGCGCCGGGATCAACATCAAGCTGAACGTTCTGGAGTCAGCCGCCCACGGCGCCTCCCTCTACATCCGCTCGAGCCAGAACAAGGCGCCCACCTGGCACATCGGACTTCTCGTGAGCATGGCGTTTCGCCCGGATCCGGACATGCACTACTACACCCGGGGACACTCGAGCGCCCACGTCGGACTCTGGAAGAATCCCGGGTATGACGCGCTGGTGGAGAAGGCGCGGGCGGTCCAGAACTTCTCCGAGCGCCGCCGCCTGTACGCTCAGGCGCACAAGCTCCTGCTGGAGGAGGTCCCGTTCATCGTGCTGCTCGACGAACCCTACATCGACGCCTACCGGAAATCCGTGAAGGGCGCCCAGGTCCTCGACCCGCACATGGACATTTTTTGGGGCGTCTGGCTGGCGAAGTAGTCGCTCGGGGCCCGCTATGAAGCTCTACATCGCCCGCCGGCTCGCGGGTCTGCTTTTCGTCTGGGTGGCGATCGCCACCGTCGTGTTCTCCCTCCTTCGTTTCATCCCGGGCGACCCCGCAATCGTCCTCCTCGGCAGCGAAGCCACCCCCCAACAGCTCGAGGAGCTGCGCGTCCAGCTCGGCCTCACGCGCTCGGTGCCCGCCCAGTTCGTGGAATGGATGACCCACGTGCTGCGCGGCGATCTCGGCAGCTCGCTCTTGAGCCGGCGTCCCGTGGTGGACGAGATTCAAGAGCGCCTGCCCCGGAGCCTTGAGCTCGCCGCTCTCGCCACCATCGTCTCGCTGCTGATCGCGATCCCCAGCGGCGTGATCGCTGCGGTCCGTCGCGGGACGGTCTGGGACCAGGGTTTCCTGTCGATCGCCCTGTTCGGCATCTGCATCCCGAGCTTCGTGCTGGCCTTGCTCCTGATCTTCCTCTTCTCGGTCGAGTTACGGTGGCTGCCTCTTCGCGGCTATCGCCCATGGTCCGACGGACTCCTGGTGTGGCTTCGCTATCTCACGTTGCCCGCTCTGGCTTACGGGCTCGTCCAGGCAGCCGAGCTCGCGCGCATGACCCGGTCGGCCATGGTGGAAATCGTGGGCCTGGATTTCGTGCGCACCGCGCGATCGAAAGGGCTGGCCGAGCGCACCGTCCTCTATCGACACGCCCTGCGTAACGCCCTGATCCCCATCGTGACGCTCGTGGGCATCAATCTGGGCGTGCTTCTCACGAGCACGGTGGTCATCGAGTACATCTTCGGGATTCCCGGGATCGGCTCCCTGCTCGTCGATGCCATCCGCAACCGCGACTATCCGGTCGTGCAGGGGGTCATCCTCGCCATCGCCACTATCTACACGATTCTCAACTTGCTCGTGGACTTGAGCTACGCGTATCTCGACCCGCGGATTCGATATGGCTAGCTCGGTCATCGACTCTGCGCCGAGCCGGACCGACCGCGATGGCATGCGTCCGAGCGGGCGAGACCCCCGACGCCGCCTACCCCTCGGCCTGACGATCGGCGGCCTTATCCTGATCCTTCTCGGATTGGTGGCTGCCCTGGCCCCGGCACTAGCGCGCCGGGATCCACTCGAGCAAGACATTGCCCGACGGCTCCAGCCGCCGACGCGGGAACACCTTCTGGGCACCGACCGCCTCGGCCGTGATCTCCTCTCGAGGCTGCTCCACGGCGCGCGCGTGTCGCTCGTGACCGGGGGGCTCGTGGTGGCCACCGCGGTGACGGTGGGCCTCACTCTCGGCATGATCTCCGGATACTACGGGGGTCACGTCGACTTCGGCATCCAGCGGGTGGTGGACGTGGTCATGGCGTTCCCGGGAATCCTCCTGGCCATCGGAATCATGGCCTTCATCGGACAGGGCCTCGCCAACCTGGTCGTGGCCATCAGCATCGTCAACATCCCTCGAGTGATCCGCGTTGCCCGGGCGGGCGTGCTCCAGACCCGCCAGATGGATTTCGTCGAGGCGGCCAGGGCCTTGGGTGCGTCGGACCGGACCCTGATGGTCCGCCACATCTTGCCCACGATCCTCGCGCCCATCATCGTCCAAGCGACCTTCACGCTCGTGTATTCGATTCGCACCGAGTCGACCCTCAACTTCCTCGGGCTAGGCGTTCCCGCCCCTGATCCGAGCTGGGGTGGACTCCTCGACGATGGCAAGAGCTATCTCCAGACCGCCCCGTGGCTGATCGCTGCGCCGGCCGGGGCCATCGCACTCGCCATCCTCTCGCTCAATCTGCTCGGCGACGGCCTCCGGGACCGTCTCGATCCCCGGCAGTCCGCGCGTGTCGGCGTGACCGCGCTCTAGGAGAATGCCCATGGCCATGACCATCGCCGAGAAGATACTCGCGCGCGCGGCCGACCGCCCGAGCGTGCAGCCGGGCGACTTCGTCTGGGCCCGCGTGGACCAGACCAACGCGGGCGCCGGAGAACTCCGCGTGCTCGATGAGCTTGGGATCAAGCGGCTTGCCGCCCCCGAGACCGTCTGGGCCACCAGCGACCACTACGCACCGGCCACCGACGAGCACTACGCGAACCAGGACAATCGGCTACGGCACTACGTTCGTCAATACGGGATCACCAATTTCTTCGAGTACGGACGCCACGGCATCGCCCACCAGCTTTTCGGTGAGCACGGGGCCATGCTGCCGGGCACGCTTTCCGCCATGAGCGACTCACACTCCACGAGCGGTGGAGTTTTCAACTGCTTCGCCACACCCATCGGCAGCGAGACAGCCTTCGTTCTCGCCACCGGCCTGCTTTGGCTCCAGGTCCCCGAGACTATCCGCATCGAACTGTCCGGTACTCTCGGCCCCTTGTGCTATGGCAAGGACGTGGTGTTGACGGTCCTGAAGGAGGTCGGCAGCGAGGTCGGCATCTACCGTGCGTTCGAGTTCGGCGGTTCCGGACTTCGATCTCTAACCGTTGCCAGCCGATGGACGCTGTCCAACATGGGCATCGAGCTCGGAGCCAAGGCGGCAATCTGCGAGCATGACGAGGTCCTTGAGGCGTACCTCCGCGAGCGCACGACCCGGCCGTACCAACCCGTCTCACCGGACCCCGGCTGCCGTTACGTCCGACACCACCGCATCAACCTGGATGGCCTGCCGCCGCTGATCGCCTGCCCCGACGATCCCACCAACGTCCAGCCGGCGGCGGAGGTGGAGGGGCGGAACGTGAAGGTGAGCCAGGTCTTCCTCGGGTCGTGCACCAACGGTCGTCTCGAGGATCTGGAAGTCGCCGCCAGGATACTCCACGGCCGTCGCGTGCACCCGGATGTGCGTATGATCGTGAGCCCGGCATCTCAGGGCGTCTGGCGCGAAGCGAACGCCCGTGGTGTCCTCCAGACGCTGGCGGAGGCCGGCGCCCTCGTCGCGCACTCCACCTGCGGCCCGTGCTTCGGCGGTCACCTGGGCGTCCTCGGCGACGGCGACGTCTGCATGTCCAGCTCGAACCGGAACTACCGTGGGCGAATGGGCAGCGCCGAGGCCTCCGTCTACCTCGGCAATGCCGCCACCGTCGCGGCCACCGCGGTCGCCGGTCGGATCATCGACCCGCGTTCCCTGATTCAGGAGGGCTGAGGCGTGACTCCTTCGATCAGGGGTCGAGTGTGGAAGTTCGGCGACAATATCAGCACCGACCTGATGCTTCCCGGCCGCATAACGTATCCGGTGATGGCCGGTCAGGTGAGTCCAGAAGAAGCGGCGACACACTGCATGTCAGCCAACCGGCCCGGGTGGTACAAGCTCGTGAGGTCTGGTGACATCATCGTCGGGGGAGCGAACTTCGGGGCTGGATCCGGACGGCCGGCGCATCTTCCGCTCCAGGCGCTCGGCATCCGGATAGTACTGGCCGAGTCGGTCGCTCGGCTCTTCTACCGCAACTGCATCAACGGAGGCTTCCTCGTGATCGCCTGTCCCGGGATTGGTGCACTCGTCGAGGAGGGGGACACCGTCGACGTGCGGCTCCGCGATGGCGTGGTGTCGCATCCGGGATCTGGCAGGACCCTGACCTTCCCGGCCCTGCCCCCCGACAGCCCTCCGATGGAGATCCTGCGCGCTGGGGGGCTAATTCCTTATATGAAGGCCCGTTTGGGGCTGAACACCAACTCGGGCTGATCCCTTGAGGCCTTGCGTCACCATGCCAGCGTTTCGACAGCAGAACTGCTGGTCCGGCGCAGTGCGGAGTCCGTTCCTCCAATGTCACAGTTGGTCAACTGCGCTGGATTGCGAGGGCTATATCGCTCTCTGACGCACGGCCAGCAGATCACCCCATCGCGTCGCCGAGGCGAAGTCCAGCTCCTGGTAGGTGGCAGACGGATCCGGAACTGACGGGAAACAGATCGAGATCCCGTGGGCGGGCGCCATGCGCCTTCCCACGTGGGCTTCCGCAATGATCGGGCTCCGGGTCCCCTCGCCGTCGATCACCCGTTGAACATCGCGACAGGCGGCGGCCACGCGACCATCGCCGGTGGCGGTGGCCAGGTTGCGAGCGAGGTGGTGCAAATCCACGTACAGCCCGTCGAAGAACTGGAGCGTCCGGCGGCGCGCGCCGTGAAGGGCCGCGGCAAGCGCCGCACTCTTGATCCCCGCCAGCAGGCGGCGGGCAAGCACATCCACGGCCTCGACCAGGTCGCTCAGCTGGCCCAGGTCGATCGCGGACTGGGTGGCGTCCTCCGAGCCGTGTCGATAGGAGTCGACATAGCGGGTGACGATCGTAGCGCCCAGCTCCGGGGCGGTCATCGCGGGCCGCGTGGTGAGTTCGCGCAAGATGGCGGCGTGGGGCCAGCCCGGCCCAGGCTCGAGCTCCTCCGAGCCAACGAGGACCTTCGCGTGGTCCCTGAGCTGGTAGGCTACTTCGAGCATCGTCATGAGACAGGCATCCATGCCCACCACGTCCACCTTGCGGCCGAGGAGGCGGTGGGCCTTGGCGAGCACGCGCTTGAGCTCCTGGTTATCGAGGCAGTCGCCAGCCCCGTCGTCGTAGGCGATGCCCCGACTGGTCGGCGGGCGGTTCAGCAGCCGCTCCTGCGTGGTGTGAAAGAGCGGTCGCCGGCGGCGCTGGCGCTGGGCGGGCACTGGGGCACGGCGCGCGGATGTTTCCCCGCCGCGTGACAACATCTCCGGCGGCACGTAGAAGCCCGAGCCGTGGTTCATGAGGATCAGGGCCGTTGCCTTGGACGGGTAGCGCTGGGCCCCGAAGCGCATGAAGCTCTCGAGCACGCGCGGGTCGCCGGTATTGGTCGGGCCGAGATCGACGAGAATCCGAGAATTGATCCGCCGGGGGTTCTCCCCGCGGGTGACGTAGTACCGCCGGGTGCCATGCCAGTTCCCCTTGGAGGTGTCCTGGCTTGGGGAACGGTCCACCTGAGCGAGGATCTCGACGACACCCGGGCGTGAGCCGACCAGCTCCATCTCGGCGAGATCCGCGAGCAGCTCGCCCTCGAGGTCGTTGTCGGCGGCGAGGTAGGCCATGACCCTCCATTCGGCCCTTCCTTCGGCACTCTCCGATCCCTTCAAACGGGGGCGCAGCAGGAACGGGGCCTTCTCCGTGGGCGTGTCGGGCATCTGGGTCCCCTCCTATGGGTGGCCGAAGGGCGAGAGCGGCCGCGGGCGGGCGCCGGCGGGGCCACCTTTCAGCACGCCCGCGGCCAGGCACACCAGGGTCGCGATCTCGTCGTGGTAGATGTCGCGGTGGGCACCGATGAGCCAGTCGTCGCGCGTCACCACGCGCGAGGCGTTGATGTTGACCACGCCGGATCCCGGCAATCCGGTCCGCGAGACATCAACCAGGTCAAACTCAGGCGCCGCCAGCCCGCGCGCGCCGGCAGCGCCGAGCGCGCTCCGGGCCACGACCTCGCGCGCGTGGCCGAAACGGCCCGGGCCCGGCCCGCGACTCACCTGGTTGCCCCAGGTCACGGCCGGGTAGAGCGTGCCGAGCGCGCGATCGTGGTCCGAGCGAAGCACAACGATGGGGCCGGCGATGAGCAGGTCGGTGACGACTCGGCGGTAGAACCCCGCACCCTTGGTGCCGGGCACCTCCTCCGCGAAGGCGAACGCCGAGAAGGCGGCCAGGAGGAGCACCAGGCTGTCGGGCCGGAGACCACCAAGGACAGAGGAGGCCACGAGCTTGGCGCCGAAGGAGTGGCCGATGAGGTGCAGGCGTGGAGCCCGGTCGCCGAGCGCCGTGAAGAGCGGCGCCAGCACCTCGCGGCCCAGGCGCTCGCCCACCTGCCCGGCCCGCCGCTTCATGAGCCAGAAGGAGAACGCGTGAAACGGCGAGAGCATCGAAGGCCCGCGGTCGCCGCGCACCTGACGCACGAGCGCATCGAGCTCGAGCTCCTCCTCGGGACCGAGCGGTACCTCGGCCTCGACCAGCACCGCCATCAGCTGCCCGAGGAGGCCCGGATCGCTGCGGGCAAGATCCCCCAGACCGCCCGCGATCTCGGGCGCCATCTGGCCGTTGGCGGGCTGCCTCCCCGGCGCCGGTTCGGCGAATGGCTTCGAAGGCCAGTGGATGGCCAGCCGGAGCGGAACGACGCGGTCGCCAAGGGGTCGAAGCGCAGTGTCGAGCAGGGCGAAGAAGCGGGTGGCTTCCTCGCGGGCCTCGATCTGCTCGTAGAGCCATCCGTGGCAGAAAACGAAGCAGTCCGTGGCCCGTGCCAGTCGGTCCTCGAAGGCGTCGATCGCGCCGGGATGGGCGAGACGCCCATCGGGCTTGAGCGGGAGCAGGATCACCTCACCGTCGCGGGCGCGTATCCTCACGCCCCTCCGACCCGGAGTGCCCGGGCGATCTGCTCGAGGAGCTGGACGATCCGGTCGAGCTTGGCGCCCACCCACGTGGTGAGCCACCAGACCAGGTAGAGCGAGATCACGCCGGGCACGCCGACCAGCCCGAGGAGCCGCCCCCAACCGTTGAACCCGTTCGGCTGGCCCGCCTGGCCGCCCACGTCGTTCACTCCTCGTC
>Ga0207674_10001592_pt1 | contig 29214 bp, 26 predicted proteins | sample KBSCornC72_FD_184303 | JGI IMG/M metagenome (GOLD analysis project Ga0207674, IMG submission 184303) | Corn rhizosphere microbial communities from Kellogg Biological Station, Michigan, USA - KBS Corn C7-2 (SPAdes) (version 2) | ecosystem: Host-associated > Plants > Roots > Rhizosphere > Soil ...
TCATCGGAGATCGAGCGCGTTTTCCGCGAGCACTATGGTCGCGTCGTATCGGTCCTCGTTCGCGCCTGCGGCGACATCGACACGGCCGAGGAGGCGGTTCAGGATGCATTCGCTGCGGCGGTGGAGCGGTGGCCGAGCGTGGGCGTTCCGCCGAACCCCGCCGCGTGGATCATCACGACCGCTCGCAACCGCGCGATCGACCGGTTTCGACGAGAGTCGACGCGCGACGACCGTCACGCCGAGGCGATGCGGCTGTACGATGCGGGCGAGTCAGAGATGGAGGAGGAAAGCGCCGTGCGTGACGACCAACTGCGACTGATTTTCACCTGCTGCCATCCGGCGCTGGCGACCAGCGTCCAGGTCGCGCTCACGCTGCGCCTGCTCGGCGGGCTCACGACCCCGGAGATCGCGCGGGCGTTTCTGGTGCCCGAGGCGACGATGGCGCAGCGGCTGGTGCGGGCCAAGGCGAAGATCCGTGACGCGCGGATCCCGTACCGCGTACCTAACGCGTCGGAGCTGCCGGGCCGGTTGCGGGCGGTGTTGGCCGTCGTCTATCTCATCTTCAACGAGGGCTACACCGCGAGCTCGGGGGATCGCCTCATTCGCGAGGACCTCTGTGCCGACGCCATCCGGCTCGGCCGACTTCTCGCGGAGCTCCTGCCCGACGAGTCCGAGGTCCAGGGCCTGCTCGCACTCATGCTGCTCTCGGAGTCGCGCCGGGCCGCGCGCACGACCGCGGACGGCGCGCTGGTGCTGCTGGCGGATCAGGACCGCGGGCTGTGGGATCGCCGGCTCATTGCCGAGGGCCACGAGATCGTTAGGTGGTGTCTTGCCCGCAACGAGCCCGGCCCCTACCAGATCCAGGCGGCGATCAGCGCCGTGCACAGCGATGCGCCGCGGGCCGAGGCGACGGACTGGCGCCAGATCGTCGCGCTGTACGACCAACATCTGGCGATCGCGCCGAGTCCTGTGGTGGCGGTGAACCGTGCCGTCGCGGTGGCGGAAGTGGAGGGACCCGAAGCAGGTCTCGCGGTCGTCGAAAGTCTGGACTTGGATGGCTATCGATTCTACCACGCGATTCGCGCCGATCTGCTGCGTCGGCTCGGTCGCAAAGCCGAGGCGTCGCTCGCCTATAGCGCGGCGATTGCGCTCGCCGAGAACCAGACTGAGCGTGATTTTCTCGAAAGCAGGCGCCGCTCACTGTTGGATGTCCGATGATATAGAATGACTCGAGTCCGTCGTACAACCCGAGCCATCAACGTCACCCGGATGTAGACGCGCGCTCGTCACACCCCGTCTGTATTGAACGCGCGTCCACTAACCTCTTTCACCGCGGCTCTCGCCACGCGTCGCGACAAAAGCCGCTTTCTCCCGAGATCCATGAAGTCGTCATCGCACCCACCAGCGCCACGCAGGTCCCCACCTTCGCCACGGACGACCGAGAGCGCTCTCAATATTCCCACCTTGCGCCTGGTCCGGGTGCTGTTCTGGAGGCTTCTGCGCCTACGCTGTCCACATTGTGGTGTTGGTGCCGTGCTCGGACGACGCGGCGCGGTGCTCGAGCGGTGCACTGGCTGCAACTTTCGCTACAAACGGGGCGATGAGAATTACTTCAGCGGCGCAATGTTCTTCGCGTTCATGATCGGAGCCGGCTCGTTCGTCGTCACATTCCTCCTGGTGATCGCGCTCACGACGCCGAACGTCCCCTGGGATGCCCTCCAGTACGGCGCGCCGGTGGTGCTTGGCACGGGTATGGTGCTGTTCTATCCGATCGCGAGGGCGGTGTGGCTCTTCGTGGACGTGATGATGCGTCCGGTGACGAGCGCAGAGCTGGAGTAGTCGGCTCACCCACCCGCCGCTAACGATCACGCCCCACGGGCGATCGCCCCTCCACTCCGTCGCGGAGGAACTTCAGGAGCGCCGCGTTGAATCCCGCGGGCTGCTCGATATTCGACAGATGCGCCGCGTCCGGGATCATGACGAGCTCACTGCCCTCGATCGAAGCGTGCAGCTCACGCGAGAGGTCCGGCGGCGTCGACTGATCGCGCTCGCTGCCGACGATCAGCACGGACACACGGACCCTGCTCGCATCCGCGCGAAGGTCCGTCGCGCGCAGCGCCTCGCACGCGGCGATATACCCCTCATCGCTGGTCGTCTCGATCATCTCCGCGATCATCGCCGTGGTGTCGGGGTCGCGCGACCGAAACTCCGGCGTGAGAAAGCGGCCGACGACCTGATCGCGCACCGCGGCGGTGCCGCCAGCACGCACCGCCGCGGTGCGCGCGTCCCAGCTCTCGTTCGTGCCGATTTTTGCGCCAGTATTCGCGAGCACCACGCCCGTTAGGCGCTCCGGACGGTTCACCGCCAGCCACAATGCGATCACGCCTCCGAGCGAACACCCGCAGACCACGGCGCGCTCGATCTCGAGATGATCGAGCAGCGTCGTGAGACCCTGCGCGAGCCGCTCGATCGTCACAGGACGCCGAGGTAGATCGGAGACGCCGTGACCACACGCCTCGTATCGCACAACGCGAAAGCGCCCGTCCACCGCTGGCATCTGCCGGTCCCACAACCGATGGTCCGTGCCCAGCGAGTTGCTGAACACGAGCGCAGGACCGTCATGGGGGCCATCGACGCGATACGCGATCCCCGTGTCGCCAATGGCCCCGCGGATCATTCGCCTCTCGCCTCTCGCACCTCGCGCCACGAGCGTAGCGCGCGGTCGATGAGCGCGTTCGTGCTGCCGAGGTAGGCGGCCGGATCGAGTGCGCGATCGAGCTCCCACCCCTGGAGGAGCGCCGACACGTGCGTGTCGCGACTCACCGCTTCGCGCAGAGTCATCCGCGCACGGAACGCCTGCTCCACGACATTGGCCGTCAGTCGCATCGCCTCGGGCCGACCCACGTGTGCCGCGAGCGCCGTCGATAGCGACTCGGCCATCAACGTCCCGGACGCCTCCTCGAGATTCACGCGCATGCGATCCGCCCGCACGTCGAGCGTGTCGAGCGAACACCGGAGATGCATCGCGGCGCGCATCGTGTGCCGGAAAGCGTCGGGGACAGCTGTCCATTCCGTCTGCCACCCGCCGGCACCGCGTTCGTGCTCCTGGGCCATGGCGGAGAGGACGACCGGGACGGTTCCGATCGCGAGCTGGGCGGCGGCGATGGCGTTTGTTGCGTCGACCGGGTTTCGCTTCTGTGGCATCGCCGACGACGTTCCCTTTCCCGGCGCCGCACCCTCCGCCAGCTCGGCTACTTCCGTCTGGGCCATGAGCACGAGGTCGCGCGCGATCTTCGCGATGATGCCGGCCGTGACGCCTAACGCCGCGACGACGCGTGCCGGGCGATCGCGCTCCGCGTGCCACGGCAGGTCGGGCAGCGGCAGCGCGAGCTCGGCGGCGAGCAGCTCGGCCACCTCCTGCCCGTGTTTGCCGAGGGCAGCGAGCGTCCCGGCGGCGCCGCCGAACTGGAGGACGAGCGCGTCATGACGGAGCGCCCGGAGCATGCTGATCTGACGTGACACTGCACCCAGCCAGCGCGCGGCTTTGAGCCCGAACGTGATCGGCACCGCCTGCTGCAGCAGCGTGCGTCCCGGCATCACGGACAGTCGGTGCGATTCGGCGAGCGTCGCGAGGACGTCGCTCGCGCCGACCAGATCCGCGACGAGGACGTCGAGCCCTTCGCGCATCTGCAGCACCCGCGCCGTATCGATCGCGTCCTGGCTCGTTGCGCCCCAGTGCACGTACGGTCTGGCCGCGACGGGGACAAGGGCGATCAGCTGCTGCACGAGCGGGATCGCGAGCGTGCCGGCATGGAGGCCGTCACGCTCGAGCGTCGCGAGGTCGAACAGATCGACGCGGCATGTGTCGGCAATCGCGCGGGCCGCCTCGTTAGGGATGATCCCGGCGCGCGCCTCCGCTCGCGCGAGGCCCGCCTCGAAGCGGAGGATGTGGGCGACGTGCGCGCCAGTGCTGAAGATCCGTTCGCCTTCGCCGACGGTCGATGCGCTCACGAGGCGGGCGGCCTGAAGTCGAAGAACACGGTCTCGCCGGCGCCTTGCAGCACAACGTCGAAACGATAGAGCGGCGTCAGGCTCTCGCCTTGATCGCGTTTGGCGATCAGCGTCGCTCGTCGCGCCTCTGGCACGAGACGGAGGATGGGATCGCTTTCGGTCGACGGGTCGTCGTCGAAGTAGATGCGCGTGAGCAGATGGTTCATGAGCCCGCGCGCGAACACCGCGATGGAGAGGTGTGGCGCCTGCATCGTTCCGCGCTCGAACTCGACGCGCTTCGGTCGCGTCGTGGAGAAGGAGAACCGGCCCTTTGCATCCGTTCCGATCCGCGCGAACCCGGCAGCGTGCCACACCTCGATCACGGCGTCCGGTACGGCAGCGCCATCGCCATCGATGACTCGGCCTTCGACGCGGATGTGCGCGCCACCCTCGTCGCCGGCGGTCCCGTCACAGCGGTCCTCGCGCAGCAGGCAGTCGTGAAAGAACGGCCCGACCGTCTGCGACGGCGTGACGGGATGCACGCTCACGCGGCGCTCTGCTCCCGTGCCTCGAACGCCGTGGCGCGTGGCCCGGCGAGCACGATATCCCAGCGCCAGCCGAGTGCCCAGTGAGGTTCCGTTATGTCGTGGGCGTATGCCGCGACGAGCCGTGATCGCGCGCCTTCGGGTACTGCACTCAGGATCGGGTCGAGCGCGAGGAGTGGGTCGTCCGGGAAGTACATCTGGGTAACGAGCCGCTGCGACCACGATGGCGCGAGCACGGAGAAGTGGATGTGCGCCGGGCGCCACGCGTTCTCGTGATTGCCCCACGGGTACGCGCCCGGTCGCACCGTCAGGAACCGGTACTCGCCCGCGGCATTCGTTAGGCACCGGCCGATCCCGAGGAAGTTGGGATCGAGCGGCCCCGGCCAGTCGTCGCGCTTGTGGATGTAGCGGCCGGCGGCGTTCGCCTGCCACACCTCGAGCAGCGCGCCGGGTACCGGCAACCCATCTTCGTCCATCACCCGACCCGTGACGATGATCCGCTGACCCAGCGCCTCGCGTCCAGTGCCGGCGTTGCGCGTGAGGTCGGCGTCTTCGGCAGTCACGCGGCTCACGTCCAGGCGCGGTCGCGTGAGCTCGGACGCGGTGAGCGGCACTTCGACCATTGGCAGCCGCGGCGCGCGGCGCATCGTCGACCGGTACGCCTCGTACAGGTACGGCGGAAACACGGTCGCGTCACCGCGCACGATCTCGCCGATGGTAGTGATCATCGCGAGTTACCCGCCGCGTCGGTTGGCGCTGACTCACCCTCCGCGAGAACGCGCCGCGCAAGCGCAAAAGCGGTATTGGCAGCCGGGACGCCGGCGTAGACCGCCACATGCAGCAGCGCCTCACGAATTTCCTCCGGCGTGGCCCCGGTGTTCCGCGTCGCGCGGATGTGCTGCTCGAGCTGCTCCCACCGACCTAACGCGGCCAGCAGCGCGATCGTGATGAGACTTCGCGTCCTGAGATCGAGCTCCTCTCGCGCCCACACGGACCCCCATGCCATCTCGGCCACGAAGCGCTGGAACGGCGCGTCGAAGTCCGTCTGCGCCGCCATCACGCGGTCGACGTACTCGGCTCCCAGGACCGCGCGGCGGACTTGCATGCCGGCGTCGAAGCGCGCGGCGGAGTCGGATGGATCGTTAGGCATGCTCGTACCCGACGTAATTCTCGGCCAGGCTCGTGGCCGCCGCTCGTGACTCGACGGTGTATCGCAACTGGGCGAGCTGCAGCTTGTGGTGAAAGGCGTCGGCGTCTGGAACGCGATGCAGCATCGAGGTCATCCACCAGGAAAAGTGTTCCGCACGCCAGACTCGCTCGAGACAGGTGCGCGAATACCCATCGAGCAGCGACCGTTCACCCGTACGATACCACTCGGCTATCGCCGTGCCGAGTGCCCGAACGTCCGAGACGGCGAGGTTCATCCCCTTGGCGCCCGTGGGAGGAACGACGTGAGCGGCATCGCCGGCGATGAACAACCGCCCCCACTGCATCGGCTCCATCACCGAGCTGCGCATGGTGGTAATGCCCTTTTCGAGCACCGGCCCGGATTCGAGAGTCCACCCATCCGAGGTCCCGAGGCGCGTGCGCAGCTCGGCCCAGACGCGGTCGTCGGGCCACGCGTCGAGCGGGTCGTCAGGCGCACACTGCACGTAGAGCCGAGTGATCGAGGGCGTCCGCATACTGTGCAGCGCGAAGCCGCGGGCGTGATGCGCGTAGATCAGCTCATCGAGCGATGGCGACACGGCTGCGAGAATCCCGAGCCACGCGAACGGGTACGTTCGCTCGAACACGCCATACGCATCCTGTGGGATCGCGGCGCGAGAGACGCCGTGGGATCCGTCGCACCCGGCAACGATGTCGCACTCGATCTCTCGCGCGGAACCCTCGCACCGATAGCGAACGCGAGGCCGCTCGGAGTCGACATCATGCAGGCTCACGTCGTCGGCCTCGAAGCAGATCTCGCGCCCGGCGGCGAGGCGCGCGGCTATCAGATCCTTCACGACCTCGTGCTGTCCGTACACCGTGATCGAGCGGCCGCCGGCGAGCTCGGTGAGCGGGAGGCGATGGCGTTCGCCGTCGAACTGCAGGTGAATGCCATGGTGGACGAGTCCTTCGCGGTCCATCCGCTCTCCGACGCCCATGGAACGAAAGAGATCCACGGTGCCCTGCTCGAGCACGCCTGCGCGCTGCCGTCGCTCGACGTACGCGCGGTCGCGGTGCTCGATGATGACCGAGTCGATGCCGGAACAATGGAGCAGGTGGCCGAGTGTGAGCCCTGCCGGTCCGGCGCCGATGATGGCGACCTGCGTGCGAGTCCGTTCGAGTCCCGTCACGCCGAGAGAAGCTAGCGAACTAGCTGCCATGTGTTGATAGCAGGCGGGCAGGATTGCGTTTAGTACATTCCTGCGCGCCATGCTGGCATCGCGCGGCCGGGCCGGCTTGGCAAACAAGGGAACGCAGAATGACGCAGACCACCCGCCGACGCGGGAGGCCGCGGCGGGACGCAGCTTGCTCCGTGTCAGGGCCGAGTCCTCTCACGACGAGCCGGTTTTTTTTGAGGGAACTGCCTCGGTCAGCTCATGGCCTTACCGAGGCTGTTCCATTTTCAAAATGACTCTCGTGTGATGAACTGTGGATGTGAGAGGAGCCCGCTGCGTCATTCTGCGTCCGGCGCGAAGCGCCGCTCTGCGTCAATCTGTGTCTCCTTGTTGGTAAAGCCGGCCCGCTCGTGATGCGTGCGACCTCGGACGTCGACACCAGGATCAACAGGGTCAGAGTCGTTTGAATTCCAGGGGATCGGCCTTTCGAGATCTCGAATTCAAACGACTCTGACCCCTTTGATCCCCGACGCTCACCGGGATAGACTTCCAGTAGTCGACCGGGGTGCCTGTGCCGATCTACGGCACGAGAGGCTGAGAGAGTCCCGTAGAACCTGATCCGGTTTGTACCGGCGTAGGGAGTCGCGAGTGAGCGAATGCCACGAGTTGGGGCGCGCTAGGCGCGCTGTCGTGCGCACGTGCCAGCCACGCGCCCTCGAGTCCGTGCGCCGCCAGGGAACGGCTCGGTCGACCGACCCGAACCTGACGGTTTACCGTGTCATCTCGTCGACTTCATTCCGTCGCGACGTTCGCGGCCCTCGTGCTCGCCGCGAGCGTCACGGCGCAAACGCCGCGCACTCCGACCGCCGCTGATTCAGCGGCACGCGACAGCACGCGCCGAGCGCAGTCGCTGGAAGGGCTCACGATCACGACGACGCGAGCGAGCGCCGACGCGCCGTATGCTCAGACGACGCTCGAGCGTCCTCGGCTCGCGCGCGACTACGCCGGGCAGGACGTGCCGCTATCGCTCAGGAGCGCGCCGTCGGTGACGGCCTACTCAGAGAGTGGCTCGCTCTCCAACTACTCGTACTTCCGGCTGCGCGGCATCGACCAGTCTCGCATCAACATCACGCTCGATGGCGTGCCACTCAACGAGCCGGAAGATCAGCAGATCTACTTCGCCGATTTCCCCGATCTCACGAGCTCGATCGAGAGCGCGCAGTTGCAGCGGGGCGTGGGCACGAGCAGCTACGGTCAGGCGGCGTACGGCGGCTCGCTCAATCTCGCGTCGCGCTCGCTCACTGGCTCGGAAAAAGGTGCCGCACTGCAGTTAGGCGGCGGATCGTTCGGCGCCGCGCGGGGAACGCTGGAGCTCGAGACCGGGCTCATGCCCAGTCGCTGGGCGTTCTCCGGACGATTCTCCGGTCTGCGGTCCGACGGCTATCGACGTGGCGCGTCCAATGCGGCGAACGGTGGACTCGTGAGCGGCGGCTACTTCGGCGATCGCGATATCGTGAAGGTCATGGTGTCCACTGGCCTCGAGCAGAACGGCCAGGCGTACACGGCGGTTCCGGACAGCGTGCTGCGCGTCGATCCTCGGAACAACCCGCTCGACGGCGTCGGCGACCATTACCGCGAGAGCTTCGCGACCGTGAACTACACTCGGCTGCTGTCTCCGCGCACGTCGGCGGGGCTCACGGCGTACGGGTTCGATACGCGCGGTTACTACGACTATCCGTCGGGTGTGGAAGAGCCGCTGCGTTATCGCTCCAGCTCCCGATGGGGAGGGCTCATCGCGGCAGCGCACGCGACGCGTGGCGATCTCACGCTCGATGCCGGCGCGCATGCCATGACGTACTCGAAGGACCACGAGTTCGACGGGCGGCCGGACCTCGACTATGCGCCATACTCGAATACAGGCTTCAAGTCGGAGGCAAGCGCTTTCGCGAAGGCGAGCTACGCGTTCGGCATCGTGACACTCTACGGTGACCTGCAGGTCCGCACAGCGGAGTTCCGCTACAAGCCGACGGAGGGCTATGGGCTGACCGAGGCGAGCCAGCGCTGGAGCTTCGTGAACCCCAAGGCCGGCCTAACGGTCCGCGCGGCCAACGGGCTTCTGCTGTACGGATCGTTCGGGACGACGGGACGCGAGCCGACCCGCACCGATCTCTTCGCCGGCGCAGACGACGTGACGCCGGAGGATGCGCCGGCGCTTTTGCCACTCACGCGCGTGAAGCCCGAGCACGTGAACGACCTCGAGCTCGGCGCACAGCTCACCCGAGGCCCGGTGGTGCTCTCGGCCGGCCTCTTCGACATGCGCTTCCGCGATGAGATCGCGCGTACCGGCGCCACGACGCCGTTAGGCTACGAGCTGCGCGCGAACGTCGGACGGAGTTATCGTCAAGGCGTCGAGGCGGACGTGCAGTGGACGGTGACGCGGACGTTCGACCTGGGCTTCAATGCCACGGTGAGCAAGAACCGCATCGACAGCTACACCGATGAGGCGACGGGTACGACGTACACCGGCGTCCAACCGATTCTGACTCCCACGGTTCTCGGTGGTCATCGTGCGACATGGCACGCGACGCCGTGGCTCGCGCTCAACGCGGATGGGCGCTACCAGTCTCGCAGTTTCCTCGCTCCAACGGGTGATGACCGCCTGACGGCGGGGGCATTTTACATCCTGGATGCGGGCGTGACGCTGTTCGGCGATCGAGCACGCAACGTCGCGTCGTGGGCGGGGCGGACGACGGTGGTGGTGACGGGTCGGAACTTGCTCGACCGTCATGCGTATCCGACGGGTGACGTGAGTGATGGTGTGCCGCGCTACATCATCCTCGCGCCGAACAGCGTCGATGTGACGCTCCGGGTTCGGTTCTAGCGAAAAGCGCAATCACGAACGCTGGGAACGCAGACGGCGCTGCGCGCCGCCGCCGCCGCCGCTGAGGTTCTTGATGAACGTTATTGGGCGACCGTGAACCTCCCCGGGGCAGTTGTCAATAGTTCCAGCCGCTGACAAATCGGTGCCGACATCACGAGCAGTACAGCGACCCTAGCGCCCGGCGCGCAGCGCCGTTTGCGGCGTCAGCGTTCGTGTTATTAGTCGGACCTCGCTTAGAATATGGAATCCCTCACGGGCGACAGAGACTGAATGGACGATCAAAACGTCGGGGGTCCACTGTCGCGGCCAATGACCCGCCGCGAGGCGGTCGCGTCAGCCCTCGCGCTCGGCGCGTCGCTCGCGTGGCCGTTCCGTGGGGAAGGGCGCTCGTTAGGCTCGTGGCGGGAATGCCGCGGATGCTATCCGCAAGGCGTCGCCTCCGGTGATCCGACCGCCGACGGCGTGATCCTGTGGACCCGCCGTCCGCCGACGAACGAGGGCTCCGCGTCGCGGCTGCTCGTCGAGATCGCGTCCGACGAGCAATTCAGCAACGTCGTGTCGACCGCGCACGCGAAGGTCAGCGCAACCACCGACTGGACGTGCCGAGTGCTCGTGGCGGGGCTCGCTCCGGCCCGGGAGTACTGGTATCGCTTCACCGACGAGCACGGGTTCGGCAGCCGGGTCGGCCGGACGGTCACCACGCCGGCGCCGACCGACGGTCGTCCCGTACAGTTCGCGTTCGTCAGCTGTCAGAACAATCAGCTCGGCGCGTGTAACGCGTATCGCCGCATGATCTGGGAGGACGAGCGTCGCGCTCCCGCGGACCGCCTGACATTCGTCCTCCACCTCGGCGACTTCGTCTACGAGATCGTGTGGTACCCGGAGGACCGGCCGCGGGGCTACTACGCGCGCCGTATCCGCGACATCGTGCGGTACGCGCACGGCGAGCAGCACAGCGATTTTCACGTGCCCACGACCGTCGACGATTACCGCGCGCTGTATCGGGCGTATCTGCTCGACCCGGATCTCCAGGACGCTCGCGCGCGCTGGCCGTTCGTCCCGGTGCCCGACAACCACGAGTTCTCGTGGAAGGGGTGGCAGAGTCAGGAGAGCTTCGGCGCCACGCTTCCGGCGCAGACGCGCAAGGTCGCGGCGAACCAGGCGTGGTTCGAGTACCAGCCCGCACGCGTCGTACGGCCGGGTGCGCCTAACGTCGATGCGTTCCGCGCGCCGCAGGTGACCGACGCGCCGCTTCACCAGTTCGACGAGCAGGGGCTTGGCATCGACCCGGACAACCTCGCGGCAATCCGCAGCCTTCGGGTGTACCGGACGCTTCGACTCGGCGCAAACGCGGAGCTCGTGATCACCGACAACCGAAGCTTTCGGTCGGAGCCGCTCACGACCCGGGCAGAGGCTGTTCCGTTCCGGCCGACGTCGTTCCCTGGCGTCGTGTCGGAGGACGTGACCGAGGTGCTCGATGCCGGGGCGGCCGAGCCTAACGCTCCGCCAGCGATTCACTTCGGCGGCGTCGACGTCGCCAACCCTCGACGCACTTCGCCGCCGCTCTCCATGCTGGGCGCCACGCAGAAGGCCTGGTTCCTCGATCGGCTGCGGTCCGCGAGCACGCCGTGGAAGCTGTGGGGTAACTCCGTCGCAATGCTCGACTGGAGGACGGACTTCCAGAACCTGCCTGACGACGTCGCCGCGCGCTGGCCGACGAGTGGTTACGCGCTCTTCGGCGATGATGACTGGTCGGGTTATCGGCACGAACGCGCGGAGATCTTCGACTTCGTCGAGCGAAACGGGATCACCGGGCTCGCGACGGTCTGCGGCGATCGCCACGCGTTCCTCGCGGGCGTGCTGTCATCAACGCTCCCCCCGCGGCGATTCCACCCGATCGCGGCGGAGTTCGTCACCGGATCGATATCTGCGCCCGGCCTCTTCGAGGCCATGGAATTTGGTCTCCCCAAAGACCATCCGCTCCGAGCCGTGTACGTCCACGAGCCCGCTGGAGGGGCAGCGGCCGAGCCGGCGATCAACCTCTCGATGATGCACGGCGTTCGTTCGAGCCTCGAGCTGCAGCGAACGCACGACTTTCGCCAGGCACTCTCGGTGAGCAATCCGGAGGTCGCGCCCCATCTGTCGTTCGCGGACACTGGCGGTCACGGGTACGCAGTCGTGCGCGCGGCGCCGGAGGACCTGGCCGTCGAGTTCGTGTGCATTCCCCGTCCGATCGAACGATCGACGAGCGCCGACGGCGGCCCGCTCGCGTATCGCGTGAGTCACCGCGTTAGGCTGTGGGGTCCGGGCGAAACCCCAACGGTAGTGCGCGCCTCACAGGAGGGTGTGCTGCCGCTCGTCCCGTAACGCGGACCGACAATCGGAACGGCGCCGTCATTTTACATGAGCGGCATGAGCAGCATACTGGGCATCCCTCCGTGCCACGCACGACCCCTCGCGCATGAGCCGATTGAAAGGGGAACCGCCTTTCAGGTCTGGCCTCCAGCTGCAGCCAGCACACTCAATGCATCCGCCGTCACCCACGGGTTTGCAACGCACTTGCTCGTGCCTCCCCAGTCGATGACGTCGGCGCCCAGGTCGACCCGGCCTGTGACCCGGTAATGGCGCGCCTCGGCTGGGAAGCCGCCATCCGGCAGCCGCTTGCCGGCGAGCAGCTCGAGCGCGGCAGCGCATCGCGCGTCACGAATGAACCCCGCTTCGGCCATCACCTTCAAGCCGCCAAGAATGTCGTAGTGCCAGTAGAGCGGGTAATGCAGCTGAACGAACTCGCCGCGAATGACCGCGCCGGTCGAACGCCGCTTGAATAGCTGGCGCTCGAGGAAGATGCCCGCGGCGCGCCTAACGGCTTCGCCGACCCTGGCGTCGCCCGAGTGGCGCGCGAAGGCGGCGAGCCCACGGAGCGGCGTCAGCGTCTCCATGAACGACGAGGAGTCCGCGCTCGGATCCTTGTCGCAGTTCCAGCCGCCATCGGGCCACTGCCAGTGCAGGAGCCGCTCGACCAGCGCCTTGGTGCGCTCGTCGGCCAGACCGAGCATCACGATGGCGTGGAGCGCATTGCCCTGCTGTGAGGCGCATCGCCGGTAGCGGCCGTTCATCACTGGCACGCCCCGCCGCGAATACGCCTTCTCTTTGCTCGCGCACTCCCACTCGTCGTAGAACTCCGGCGCGAGCCACGCGTCGAGCAGTTGGTCGCGCATCGGGATGAGATCGCGATCGCCCGGCGGATATCCCAGATCCGCCAGCGCGGCCATCACCCAGTGCGCGCCCCGCCACTTCTGATAGATGCCACGGCCACGCAACAGCCGTCCATCGGCTGCGCGACCGGCAAGCAGGGCGGCCACTCGCGGTGACGCGCGAATTTCTCGACGCAGCTCGCGAATGCTTCGTGACGATTCGCTTTCGCCGAGCACACCGACGCGAATCTTGTAGCGAATGGATGGTTCGGACGACGCGAGAAGCCCATCGACTTGGGTGGTCGTGTCCATGGCTCGTGCCTGTTGTCGTGCGGCGGGCCGATCGGAAGCCGGGTACTCGATGTGTATATGCGACCGATCGACTCGCCGCGCGAGGCTTACACGTCGCCATTCTGACTCGTTAGGACCGACGTGCGCGAGTCCGGGCAGCCTTCCGCGCCGCGGCCCTTCGGCCCGACGGCCCCTTCGTGTGCGCGGCCTTCCTCGCCGAGGCAGACCGTTGCGCGGCCGTGCGGGAACGGGCCGCAGTGTGAGCGTGCCTCGAGAGCGCTCGATGCGATGCGGCCGAATGTCCCTCTCTCCGAAGCGCGCGCTTGATGGCGGTCGAGCGCCGCTTCGACGGCCGCTTCCGGGCGCCCTTCGTTCCGCCGGAGCTCGACGCGTGTGACTTCGACGCCGCAGCTGTCCCCCGTTGACGACGCGGGACTTTCACGCCCGCGCGCCGCGCCTTCGAGAGGCCGATGGCAATCGCCTGCCTGGTCGACCGCGCACCGTGCTTGCCCTCGCGGACGTGGTCCATTTCCTCTTTCACGAACTCGCCCGCCTGAGTCGACGGGGATTTTCCTTCGCGCTTGTCGCGTCGCGCGCGGGCAATCGTTGCTTTGTCGGGCATCTGTCCCTCCCATGCTGTAGGTGGGGTCGCCCCCCTTACGCTGTTGATGCGATCAACGCACCACCACGCAGTCGTTGTGCCCGCGTCAACGCGTTGGCCCGAACGCCCGGCCTCGTCGTTCGGCTGACCTGTCGTTACGCCGCCGGAAGGGCGGAACTCCGTGTCGCGCCGCGGCGTTCGACATCGCGGACGATCAGGCGGCGCTCTCACCGCGTAGCGTCTGCGTCCGCCTGCGTTCCTGCTTTTCGGCGCTACCGGGGAATCGTCCTCAGGCTCGTTGGGCCACGCCAAAGGCTGGCGTTAGGCCTCCGGAGAGGCGCGAATGTCCGGTTGCCCGCAATTTCGACGTTTGCTCAGGCATGCGCCTACCACACGCAGGGCTCCTGATGCTCGCGGCGGCACTCGTCGCCTGCAGCGGCGATTCCGGAACGACCGCGCCGACCGCGCCGCCACCGCCAGATCCGAGTCCGTCCTCGGTTTTGCTTCGGGACGTCGTGCTCTCGAATCTGCCGTCGCCCTTCTACCACTTCGAGTACGACGCCGCGGGTCGCATCAAGTTCGCGTCGTATGCGTCGGATCTCTCGCGGTACGACCTGACGTACGACGACGCCGGCCGATTGAGCGAGATGCAGAACAACATCCTCGTGAATCACGACCGGCTGCAGTACTTCTACGACAACGCGGGTCGAGTCGACGAGGTCCGCTACGTAGGTTCGGACCGGTCGGTCTTTACGGTCGTGTTCCTGTCGTATGACGGCCCGAGGCTCACGGGCCTGGAGCGCGACCGACGAGTCGAGGGTGGCTTCATCGTCGACAAGCGGATGGCATTCTCGTATTACCCCGATGGTAACGTCATGGACGTCACCGAGCGTCGGGCGGCCATCGAGGGGATCCAGAACGAAACGACCACCGTCGACCACTTCGAGCAGTACGATCAAGGGATCAACGTGGACGGCTTCAGCCTGATCCACGATGACTTCTTCGATCACCTCGTTCTCTTGCCGGGCGTGCAGCTGCAGAAGGGCAACCCCGCTCGGGAGACGCGTACCGGTGACGGCATCAACTTCAGTGTCACGTACAGCTATGATTACGACGGCAAGAACCGGCCGCGCGTGAAGCATGGCGTAGTCACGCTGACGAACGGAGCTGATGCCGGAAGGGTCATTCCGATCAGCTCGACGTTCTCGTACTACAACTGATCGGCCGCGATCGGGCTCACGCGCTCGCTCGCGCGTAGATTTCCGATCACTCCGATCCAGCGCACGATGCCGTCCGTGGAAGTACCGGCCGCCGGCGACCCGATTCCGTCGAACTGCGAGATCATCGAGGTTCGCGTCGCCACGGTCCCTCATCTGTTCAATACGATCGACCCGACTCCGTTCAGGGAGCGGGATCTCGACCCCAGAGTCGAGGAGTTCATCGTGGGCTGGGCGCGAGAGATATCGAACAAGAAGCGGATCGCGCTGCTCGTACACCTCGATCAGCGCGCCGGCTCGGCCGATGAGGCGCTGGTCGTGCGCGACGCCATTCACGGCTTTTTCGCCGACCGAGCGCGGGTGTCGCGAGCACGCCTGCGGCAGCTCTTCCGTCAGGGCCGCATCAGCCTGGTTATCGGGCTCGCGGTGCTGACGGCGCTGATCGGGGCGGCGGAGTTCCTCAGTCGCCGAACCACCGAAACGGGGTTCGCGCCGATCCTCCACGAGAGTCTCTTGATCGGCGGCTGGGTCGCCATGTGGCGCCCGCTCGAGGTGTTTCTCTACGACTGGTGGCCCATCAGCGCCGAGGCGCGAATGTTCGACCGGCTCGCGGCGATGCCGGTCCGCCTAACGTATGCGCCAACGGCTGGCCCACGCGCATGACAGGTAGGAAATCGGTTTCTGTGCGCCACAGAGACTCTCATCCTTTTCTTTGTTCAGCGACGCCTTAGTCGGCTCGCATCGCGAGCAGCGGACTCACCCGCACGGCGCTGATTGCCGGCGCGAGCGCGCCAACCAGCGTCACGACGATCACGAGGAGCGTGCCGCTCGTGAGCGTCAGCGGGTCGCCAGGCGGGATCCCGAACAAGAGCGCGCTCATCGCGCGCGCCGCGGCGTACGCCACGAACACGCCCGGGATTCCCCCGAGCAGCGCAAGGCGCGCAGCTTCGCCCACGATCATCCTGGCCACCCGCGCCGGTTCGGCGCCGAGCGCGAGGCGGACGCCGATCTCGCGTGACCGCTGTGCGACCATGAACGCCAGCAGTCCATGAATGCCGACGCCCGTGAGCAGCAGCGCGACGACCGCGAGCGCACTCAGGATGTGCAGCTGAGCGAGACGATCGGCGGTCTGATTGGCGACCACGTCACTCAGGAGACGGACATCCGAGATCGGCTGTTCCGGATCCACTCGACGGATGACGTCCCGAACGGCCGGCAGCAGCGTCTCGCCGGGCACGGATGCACGAATGACGAGGTCCTTGGGGACGTACAATCCGCCGAGATCGCTCGGCGCCTGCGCAGCGGCCATGTAGAGCTGCGGCTCGTTCGTGCGCTCGAGCCCGCGCACCTTGATGTCCCGCACGACGCCGACGATCGTCGGCCCCAGCCCACGCACGCGGAAAGACTTGCCGAGGGGTGGTTCGTTAGGCATGAGCTCACGGATGAACGATTCGCTCACGACCGCCACGCGGGGCCGCCCGGGTCGATCCCCGTCCTCCACGGCACGCCCCTGGACGACCGGGATACCTAACGCGGCGAAGAATTGCGGCGTGACATACCGGAGACTCACGGCGTTGTCCCGCCGCTTGCGGACCTCCTGACCCGGAATTTCCGCCCCGGCAATGCCACCCGTCAGCACCATAGGAAGACCACTCGTGTAAGCCGCCGCCTGAACACCGGGAATGGCCTGCACGCCGGCGAGGACACGATCGTAGAAGTCGGTCCGCCTCACCGAATCGGCGGAGCGGGAGGACACCAGCGATGTCCGCAGCGTCAACACGCGCTCGGACGCGAAGCCGGGGTCGACGCCCTCCACCTTCCACACGGCGCGAATCAGCAACCCCGATGCAACGAGCAGCACGACCGAAACCGCTACCTCGAGTGCGACCAGGACGGTCCGCAGCTGTTGACGCCGTCCACCTCCGCCGCGCGTTCCATCCCGCAATGCCGCGAATCCCGTGCGTCCCACGACCGCGGCCGGGATCAGGCCGAACCCGATGCCGGTGACGAGCGTGAACGCCGCACCGATGACCAACGCGCGCAGGTCGACGCGTGGCGCCTCCGCGAGCGGTAGCGTGGTGGGAACGAGGTGCGACAACAGCGGAACGGCGAGCATCGCCACGAACACCCCGGCAGCGCCGCCGACGACCGCGAGCACGATGCTCTCGGTCAGCATCTGTCGCACCAGTCGTTCGCGCCCCGCCCCGAGTGCGGCGCGCACGGCGAGCTCCCGCTCGCGCGCGGCCGCGCGCACCAGCAGCAGGTTGGCGAGATTGGCACCCATCAACAGGAGGAGACTGAGGCTCGCTCCGCACAGCGCGAGGAGCATCATCCGGTATCGCGGCAGCACGAAATCGCGCTGCCTGAAGAACGAGAACCCCGTCTCGGCGTTCGTTTCGGCGTGATCGCGCTGGAGCCGAGCCGCTATGGCCGAGAGCTCGGCGCGCGCCTGCTCGAACGTCGCTCCGGGCGTGAGCCGGCCGATTGCCTGGAGGTACGTGTCGTTGCGATCGGCGTAGTTTTCCTCGCGCAGCACGAGGGGCGTCCAGAGCTGCACGTTAGGCGCCGGGAAGTGAAAGCCTGCCGGCATGACGCCGATGACGACACGCGACGTATCATCGAGTCGGATCGCCTTGCCGATCACACCCGGGTCGCCCCCGAATTGCGACTGCCAGAGCCCGTACGACAGCACGACCGATCCCGCGTCGTGGTCGTTGGCCGCAGCGTCGAACACCCTGCCCACGAGCGGCCGAACACCGAGGACGGAGAACACTTCGGGGGTGACGAGCATGCCGGCGATGCGCGCCGGCTCGCCGATGCCAACGAGGTTGACATCGTTGTAGGTGAACGCGCCCCATCCGTGCGTTTTGGTGGCCATGGCGGCGGCATCGCGGAAGTTCGCCGGAGACAGCTCGTTCATGCATCCCCAGCCGCCTCCCTCCTTCGGCCCCTCGCAGAGCCTCACGAGCTCGTTCGGGCGCGGGAACGGCAGTGGGCGCAGCAGCACGGTGTCCGCGACGGAGAACGTCGCGGTGTTGGCGCCGACGCCGAGGGCGGTGACGAGCACCACGGTGGTGACGAAGCCGCGCGAGCGGCTCATGGTGCGGAGGGCGTAGTGCAGGTCCTGACGCAGGATGGCCCAGTGAGCGGCGACGGCGTTAGGCACGACGTCGCCAATGGCGACGAGTGTGGCGGCAAAACTCCCCCGCCCGCGGGTGGACTCCGCGAACGCGCGGAGCAGCTCCACTTCGTACTCGACGCGGTAGGACGCCGGATAGAGGCGCAGCAGGGCCTTGTAGACCAACAGGCTCATGGAGACGGCTCCCAGGTTGAGGGCCGGCGCTCGCTCGTCGGCTCGCGTGCCGGGCCGTCTCCACTATATCCTCTGTGGCTATATTGTCAATGCACATAGTGACCGGCTCGCGATGATCTACGCCTGTAGCCGCCCGTCACCGGTATGGCGTATATAGCCACGGTGGATATATTACACGTCGATCGGTGATTCACCCGCGACCCTGGAGCACGACGCCATGACCAGCGACCCGACGCCCGACGAGCTGCTCCCGCTCCCTCCGGCCACGCTCCACATCCTGCTGGCGCTGGCGGAAACCGACCGTCACGGCTACGCGATCATGCAGGACGTCGAGGCGCGCACCGACGGCGAGCTGCGGCTCAGCGCGGGCACGCTCTATCGCGCGATGGCGCGCATGGTCGAGCAGGGGTTGATCGTCGAGGTGGAGAAACGACGCACGCGCGCCGACGACGAGCGTCGGCGATACTATCGGATCACGGCCTTCGGCCAGGCGGTCGCGCGGGCCGAGATGCGTCGGCTCCTCCAGCTGGTGCGTCATGGACAGGCCCGCGGACTGACGCCTCGAACCGTGTGACACCCTGAAGTCGCATCTCGGCCGCCTGACGTCGGGATGTCAGCGGAGACCGACGGTGTAATGCGAGTAGACGATGCGGGTCTGGTCCGTATCGGCAGGCGTCGTAAACGACGCTCCCTGCGGGACATCTCCAGAGGGTGACTCCGCCGCCATCGTCATCCGGGAGACATACAATCCCGGACCGGGGAGCGCGACGAGAACAAACCCGTTTCCGTCCGTACGCCCCGAAGCCACAATGCCGCCCGGCGTCGGTGGGTTGATGCCGGTTCCCGGTATTCCGCGGTCGATCACGAGTCGCGCCCCGGCGACAGGAACGACCCCGGTTGCGCCGGGGGCGACGACCTGAGCAATCAGGAGCACCGGTGCATAGCTGCTCTCCGGCACGCCGTCACGCTCCAGCAGGAGATACGGACCGAGGTTCCACACGTCGGACGGTGGCGCGTCGGGGGCGCCGCTGCCGACTCGCAGCCACGGGCCGACGAAGGCATACGCCGCGAGCCATCGCGATGCGCGAAACCCGCTCACTGCGGGTGGAACTGCACGGATGAACACCAGTCCGGTCGGCACAGCGAGCTTGTCGAACACGAAGCGGCCGGCGTCGTCGCTCGACGTGGTAGCCAGAACCACCATGGCGCCAGTGCGCGCATCGCGTTGCGCCGCCTCGATGCGAACGCCATCGATGGGCTTCCAGGTACCGAGCCGCGGCTGCATGTCGCCGCTGGTCCTGCTGCTGCCGCGCGTCGCGTTAGGCGCACGGTCCGCATCGCGCTGTGGGCCGGCATGGGTGTCGCCGGCCTCGCCGTTGCCGCGGCAGCGTCACCACCGCTTCGTGGCTGGCTGGCTTCGCGCATCCGCCCACCGGCCGCACGGGCGCCCGTGGACACACGCGTCACGGAGCGTCCGAGCACCAGCACTCCTGGCGTCGCCGTGTCGCACACGGCGGAGGTGGCGTTCGTACCCACGAGCCCGACGCTGACCATCAATCTCCGCGCGACGAGCGGCGACTCGATCGATGTGCGTCCGACGACATCGGAGGCCGTCCGCGTTCGAGGCCGTGCCACCGGGGGCGAGCCGACCGTCGTCGTCATGCCCGATGGGCTGGCGCTGGTCAGCCCACGGGTGGCACCACGGCGTACCAGGTGGACATCCCGCCTAACGTGCAATTCGTCGAGCTACGACACGACGCGCGCTCGCTGGCGCGACTCACGCGCCAGGCGCTGGCGCGCCAAGGGGGGTGGCGCAGCCGATTACCGTAGCAGCACCCGAGCCCATGGTAAGTGGCCCGCCTCCCTGACCTGACCGGCTTCAATCGCGGCCCACCCCCAACGCGTCCGCCACGCGGTTGATGTAGTCGAACCACGACGCGATGAGCGTGATCTGCAGGATCGCCCGATCGTCGAAACCCGACGCAGAAACTCTGCGTGCGAGGTGATTCATACCGGCACCGGTTGGTGACGGACACCATCGTCGTGATCATCTCGTGGTGGGGCCGGGTGAGCGGCAGCTCGTCCGACATCAGCACGCCGAACGTCGAGAAGGCGTGATACAGCGCGTCGGGGATCAGGCTGTGCGACGCGACGATGCCTGACGTGCCGTCGGTAGTCGGCTGCACCGGACTGGCGTACTCGATCGGATACAGCGCTCGCTGTGCTTCCATCGCGCGGCGGAGCTTCTCGTCCGCCTCAGACAGCGGGATGGTCCGAATCCAGGTCATGCAGTCTCGCCTTCTTGGGTTGAGGGCCGAATGTCAACGAATACACCGGGGCTCCAGCCCGACGATGGCGACGCCGAGCGCCGCCTGCAGCGGGCCATGAGCCGCGAGAAGGATCAGCAGTGCCGCGGTCAGCACGAGAAAGAGCGGAACGAGATACCCGACGTAGCTCGCGAGCCCAGCCGCCAGCGCGGCGGTGATCCCCGGATCCATCACGAGCAGGCATTTCCAGCCGTAAAGGAACGCCACGCGTGGGCCATAGGCCTCGCGGAGATACACGGGTGGAACGCATTGATCGTTGCTGGCGGAAACCGCAGCCTACGGACACTTTGATGCATCTTCTTCCCAGATCATTCCTTGGGGCGCAAGAGCGTATTGGGCGAATTCGAGCAGACCGTGATGCTGGCGATCCTCCAGCTCGGCGATGACGCGTACGCGCCGAACATCGCGCGGCATCTCGACGCGACGATCGATCGGTCGGTCTCGCGTGGCGCCCTCTATTCCTGCCTGAATCAGCTGGAACGAAAGGGACTGTTGCGGTGGAGACTTGACGCGCCCACGCCGGAGCGAGCAGGCCACGCGCGACGGTTCTATCAGGCGAGCGCGCGCGGTGTGCGAGCCGTTAGGGTCGTGCGCGACAGTCAGCTCATGCTCTGGCGGGGTCTCGGAGGCATTCTCGGGGCGGCGAAGTGACGCGCGCTTCCGATTCATTCCTCGAACCCCACGCTGGACCGACGCACTCCTGCGCTTCACGCTGCCGTGCGACTCGATGCGCGACGTCGTTCTCGGCGATCTGCACGAGGAGTTCGCGCCACGGGTACGACGTGATCGACGTTAGGCTGGTCTGGCCGAAGTCGTAGCGCATGTTCACGTCGCCCAGGGCGAAGTTGTCGCGAATACGGCAGCGTGAAGTGGAGAGAGCGACGCATGACCGCGGGACCTTCCGGGAGGAGGATGATCGGGTCCGTCGTGCAACTCTGTCTGTTTAACAGACTCACTGGCCGCCAAAGTATGGCGGCGACTCTTGCGCCGGAAGGGGACATCCTACCTTTTGACCACGACGAGCTTCGAGCACTCCGCGATCCCGATTCATTATGGCAGGAGCTACCGCATGACCTCCGCGCAATCACCAGTCGCCATCGCGAACCACGTCGTCCCGACGGGGCAGTTGTTTCTGGCGCGCCTGAACGGCCCATGGCACGAACGCGGTCTGCAGGTCTTCATGGGGATCGTTCTCGCACACTGGGCCGAGCACCTGGCGCAGGCGTACCAGGTGTACGTGCTGCACTGGCCGTTGGCGCAGGCGCGTGGCGTGCTCGGACTCTGGTTCCCGTGGCTCGTGACGTCCGAGGCAATGCACTACGGGTACGCCCTCATCATGCTCGTGGGGTTGTGGATCCTTCGCCGGGGATTCGTCGGAAGCTCCTACACGTGGTGGATGGTGGCGTTCTGGATTCAGTTCTGGCATCACATCGAGCACGCCCTGCTGCAAGGGCAAGTGATCGTTGGCCGGAACCTGTTCGACTCGCCGGTGCCCATGAGTCTCGCGCAGCTCGTGATTCCCCGTCTGGAGCTGCACCTGATTTACAACACGATCGTGTTCGTCCCGATGGTGATCGCGATGTATCGTCATCTGATTCCGACGGAATCCGAGCGGGCTCGCATGGGCTGCACGTGTGCGGGACAACCTCGCCTGGCCGTCGCCTAACGTGGGCCGGGCGGTCCTGATATTCGGCGTGGCGGTGGCAGCGCTCGCGATACACATGAGCGGGGCTGGCGCGCACTCTCATGAGATGATGATGTCGCATCGCGGAGCGCCGTCGCCGATCGTGCGCGATCAGCGCGTCGGGCCGTATCTCGCGTCGGTGTGGACCGACCCCGAGGTCGGCCGCGGCCCGATGTACGTCGTGCTGGAGGCCGCAAACGGCCTGACGTTCACGCCACCAACGGCCGTGCGTGTGGGTGTTGCTCCGGTGTCGGGGCGACTTCCCGAAGCCCTGCACGACGCGCACGCGGAGCCGGTGCGGCGCGGTGGTCGCTTCATGACGGACGTGGTGTTCGATCGCGCCGAACGATGGAACCTGCGGGTCGTCATTGATGGCTCCGCCGGCGGCGGACAGCTCACGTCGCAGGTGGAGACGGTGCCTAACGTGTCGACCGGACCGTTCGTGCTCGTGCTGTCGTTGCTGCCGTTCCTGGCGGTCGGCGGACTGTGGTGGCGTGCGGCGGTGATCCGACGCCGAGCCGTTGCCCTCTCATAGTCACCAGCCTCTCAAAACTGAACGGCTCAGAACTGCCAACATCGCCGGACGTCGCCGGTCCGTAAACGGGCTACCCTGTAAGAGTTCACGGGTAAGCAGTAGCGAGTTGTTTAGTTATGAGATGATCTCGCGCGCGATCGGAGTACCCTGGCGGTCCCTGGATTGCACTAGTCGACTACGTGACCGCAAGCGACATTCAGCCGGCGGTTCGGGTTTGTCGATCAGGCCCAGGGCGCCAGGCGTCCGCGCGGGCAGGGAGCAAAGTGGAGCGTGGTGCGGTCGCGGCGTTGGGTTCGGAACATCATGGTGCTGCTGTCGAGTATCGGCGCCCTCACGTCCTGCGGTGTGGTGACGCGCGCCTTCACTGCCGGTTCACCTCATGCCATCGGACCGGCTCCCGCGGGCCTTGGCGCGGTCGAGGTCGAGTTCCCCAGCCGCTCCGGAAGTCGGCTCCGCGGCTGGTTCGTTCCGGGCCGTCCCGGCAAAGGTGCTGTCCTCCTCCTGCACGGCGTCCACGCCAATCGACTCGCGATGCTGCCGCGAGCCAAGTTCCTCCACGCGCTCGGCTATGCCGTGCTCATGCCGGATTTTCGCGCCCACGGGGAGAGCTCGGGTTATCACACCACGTTTGGCGCGCTCGAAGCCAAGGATGCGCACGCGGCCGCCTGTCTGCTCCACACGCTGGCACCGGACGAGCCGGTCGCGGCGATCGGCGTATCGTTAGGCGGCGCCGCGGCGCTCCTTGGCCAGAAGCCGCTTCCGGTCGATGCGCTCGTGCTCGAGTCGGTCTACCCGACGATCGATCAGGCGGCGAAGAATCGCCTGCGCGCCTGGTTTGGCCCCATCGGTTCCTGGCTCGCGCCGAGCCTCGTTCGCTCGCTCGAGCCGACCGTCGGCGTGAATCCCTCGGAGCTGCGTCCCATCGATCGCATCGCGGAAGTCAAAGTGCCCGTGCTCATGGCCGCCGGCAGCGCCGACCCGTACACGCCCATGGATGAGTCGAAGGCGCTGTTCGAGCGACTCGCGCAGCCAAAGGAGTTCTGGGCCGTCGACGGCGCTGCGCATGAGGATCTGTATGACTACGCGCCCGCGGAGTACCAGCGCCGCGTGGGCGCATTTCTTCAGCGTACGCTCGGCGGTGCGTTGCACACGGTTTCGGTAGCGCCCGTTACGGGGTGCGGTGACCCGCCACGAGTCTCCCCGTAAAAAATCCAGACCGGCACTGTGTATGCGGGGACGTGCGGCGCCTATGCGCAGCATCGTCGCACGACTGATGATCTTCGCGATGACCGTGGAAGCGCCGTATGCGCTTCTCATCGTTGCGACACCCCGTGCCGCCGCGGCTCAACAGCATTCCGCGAAGGACAGCTCACAGGCGAATCCACGCTGGGCCGCGATTCGCCAGGTCTTCGGACAAGGCGAGGCCGAGGGCAAGTACTTCCGCGTCAACCTCCCTCGCACGGACCTGCACGTCCGCATTGGGGCCGACACCCTCGAGCCAGGGCTCGAGCTCACGAGCTACGTCGGGTTCATGCCGGCCGGACCCGGGGCAACAGACGTCATGGCAATGGGCGAGGTCGTCGTGCGGGAGGACGAAGTGCCGGCAGCGTTCGCCGAAGCGCGGAAGCAGGGAGTGTCGGTCACAGCGCTGCACAACCATCTGGTCTCGGAATCGCCGCACGTGATGTACATGCACGTGATGGCGGAAGGGCCATCGAAAGCGGTCGCGACGAAAATGCATGAGGTGTTCGCCACCACCGCAACGCCACTCGAGCCGCAGCGCGAGCAGGAAGGTCAGGCGACGAACGCCGACTGGTCAGTGATCGACGGCATCCTCGGCAAGCATTCCGAGGCAGAGGGTCGCACGGCCGAGTACGAGTTCCCGCGCCATGAGCGGCTCACGGTGCACGGGAAGCCCGTGGAGTCGGTCGGCACGCTCGAGACAGCATCGGAGGTCGTGTTCCAGCGGCTCGCCCCGGGACGTGTCGCAACGGCCGGCGAGTTGTACCTGCTCACGAGTGAAGTCGAGCCGGTACTGCGATCGCTCGACGAGCACGGGCTGCACCCGACGGCGCTGCACAATCACATGCTCGACGACGGCCCGCCTCACTATTGGGTGCACTGGTACGCGACCGGTGAGGACGCGTCGGTTGCCAAGGGTGTGTCCGCTGCGCTCGCGCGCATGAATGGTGCGCGGAAAGCGAGCCAGCCCGACTGAACGACGCCACGAATCCTGGCGACATCCCGGGCCCAAGCCTAACAAGCACCGGCGACCATACTGGTTTTCCACGTGTCGTGAATGCACGGGTTCGATTTCTGCATAACGAGTCCGGTGCGTATGAGAAGCCGAGAACCGACGTGGATGTGCTCAGCGCTGGCGACGGCGGTTGCCGTCGCCAGCGTGGCCTGCGGCAAAGATGCGCTCGAGCCCTCGCATGGAGCGGTCGCGACCGTCTCCGCGGCCTTCCAGTCGCGATCTCACAGTGGGCCAGACCGCGCAGCTCGTCGCCGAGCCGCTGGACGCGCAGGGCAAGGTGCTGTCCGGCAGGTCGGTCGCCTGGAGCTCGAGTCGTCCTAACGTTGCGACCGTGAGCGCGACCGGCACCATCACGGCACTTTCGCCAGGCAACACCATCATCACCCCGAACGTCGAGGGAAAGAGCGGCGTCGGAGCCATTACCGTGGCCGCGTCCCCCGTCGTCTCGGTAGCCGTGAGTCAGACGTCGGCGAACTCACTGTCGGGCAGACCGTCCAGCTCGAAGCCCCACCACGTGACGCGTCCGGGCGATCGCTCGCCGGTCGGACGGTGACGTGGTCGACGAATCGGTCGGACGTCGCGACGGTCACGTCGACCGGGATCGTCACCGCGGTTTCCGCAGGGACAGCGACGATCACGGCGTCGAGCGAAGGCCGGACGGCGACCGCGACAATGGTGGTCCAGCCACCGGGCGTCAGCCGCCTGGAGATCACGCCGGCGACGCCTCGGTCGAGGTGGGCCGCGCTTTCCGACTGAGCGCGACTGCCTACGACTCGCGCGGTAACCTGCTTCCCCGGGCGTCGGTGGAGTGGGCGAGCAGTGATACGCGGATCGCGACTGTCGACAACAGCGGTCGCGTGCTCGGCGTCAGCAGAGGGTCGGCGATCATCACGGCGAGGAGCGGTGGCAAGACGGCGTCCGCATCCGTTCGGGTGAAGAGGGGCTAGACGAACGCCAGCACGCTGTTCCCGCCTAACGACCGGCCTGCGGCCACGAAGAACGCGGATAGGCCGTAGTCAAAACGACGACCACCTCTCGCGTAGCCGACCTCCGTCGTGTCTCTTATGTGATCCCGACGCAGCATCGGTTGCGTCCGGCACCCTTGTCTGCTTGCTGCCGATCCATGTCATGCGCTCAGTGTGCGGGAATCGAGGATCAGTTCGACCGAGGTGAGGCGAGGAAGAAGCTCCGGCACTTCCGTCGTCGCGGGCCGGACAAGACGACACGGTTGCTGATCGAAGCGCTGCGCGCTGCGTTATCCGCAAGCGACGCTCGCGACGCAACGCTCCTGGACATTGGGGCGGGCGTGGGCGCGATTCATCACGTGCTGCTCGAGGATCGCGTGAGCCGCGTCGTTCATGTGGATGCATCCGCGGCGCAGCTGGCCGCGGCGAAGGAGGAGACGGAGCGACGCGGTCACAGCGCACGTGTGGAGTTCGTGTTCGGCGACTTCACCGCGCTCGCCGACACCATCCCCTCTGCCGACATCGTTACGCTCGACCGCGTGATCTGCTGCTTCGACGACATGCATGGCCTCGTACAGCGCTCCGCTCGCAAGGCCGGGCGACTCTATGGCGCCGTGTACCCCCGCCAGAACGGCTGGATGCGCATCGGTATCGCGGGCATCAACCTCCTCCAGCGGATCAAGCGCACGACGTTCCGCGTCTTCCTGCATGACCCGGCCGTCATCGACGCCGAGCTCCGTGCCGCGGGCCTTGAGCGGAGGTCTCGGCAGCAGACGTTAGGCTGGGAAGTGGTGGTATACGCGCGCGCTTCGTGACCCGCCCTGTCCGACGGCGATCCGCCTCGCGACCACGGCGGGTCCGGGGAGCCGGCTTGGCCTTTCGTCGGCCTTGTGAGACCAAACGACGTCGCTGTAGCCTCAGGGCATCATTGGCCGGAGGGCTTGGTGAGGCGGTTCTTCCTCGTGGTGGCCGCGGTTATCGGTCTCTACATCGTGGTTCGCGTCGCGCGACACCCGACGACGCCGACGAGTCCCGCGCCGAAGGCCGTTTCCGCCTCGGCTGCGCCTGCGCTGCCTCGCGCGACGGAGACACCCAGCCTCTCGGACAACGCCGCCATCATGCGCGCGTTCACGAATCGCGCCCGGGACATTCGCGTCGACGGCAGCGGGTCCGTGTCACGTGTGCTTCCCGATGACAACCAGGGGGACCGGCATCAGCGGTTTCTCGTGCTGCTCCCGACGGGCCAATCGGTACTGATCGTGCACAACATCGATATCGCGCCGCGCGTGCAAAACCTCCGCGTCGGTGATGAGGTCGAGTTCGAGGGCGAGTACGTGTGGAACAATCAGGGCGGCCTCGTCCACTGGACGCACCACGATCCGTCGAGCCGGCGCAGGCCCGGCTGGGTGAAGCACGCCGGGCACGTCTATCAGTGAGGGATCAACGTGAGCACGAGGGGTGGCGATCGTCGGGTCGAGCACGACTCGCGTTAGGCAGCGCCACTCCCACGCCATGAGGAGCTGGCCTGGATGGCCGGATGAGACCGGCGTTGCGGCAAGCGGCTGGGACCATTAGCTTGTATTTACAAAGCGACACACGTGCCGAGGCGCGTGGACAAGTTCCGACGTTTTTTGGGGCCTGCCGAATTGCGAGCAGGTCCCTTTGCGTTGTGTCGCCGAAGCACCGCGCCGCGGTGCGGCCTTCGTGAGGCTTTCGATCACGAGCACGTTGTGTCGGTCGGTATGGAATTCCACACTCCGCACACAGCACATCATCAGGAGTTAGGTCAATGCGTATCACCGGCACCGTCAAGTGGTTCAACGACACGAAGGGATTCGGCTTCATCACGCGTGAGGACGGCCAGAAGGACTGCTTCGTCCATCACTCGGCCATTCAGGGCAGCGGCTTCAAGTCACTGGCCGAAGGCGAGCGCGTCGAATTCGACGTGGTTCAGGGCCAGAAGGGTCCCGCCGCCGAGAACGTGACGAAGTTGGGTCGTTGACCCAACTGCCGCCGCCCCACGCGGGCGCGGAGTGGCGCCACGTGGTCGGGCCGTACATTGGCTCGAGCGCGTGGCGCGCGTCGCTTCAGCTGGCCACCACGCTCGTCCCGCTCGCGGCCGCGGTGTGGGCCGTCCACTCGCTGCACGCCTGGTCCCTGGCCCTGGCGCTCGGCCTCGACCTCGTCGTCGCCGGGCTGATCGTCCGCACGTTCGTGCTCATGCACGACTGCGCGCACGGGTCGTTCTTCCGCTCGCGGCGCGTCAACGACGCCGTCGGGTTCGTGACCGGCGTCCTGACGCTCACGCCGTTCGCCCAGTGGCGGCGGGATCACGCGCTGCACCACGCGTCCTCGGGCGACCTCGACCGCCGCGGCCACGGCGATGTCCCGACGCTGACCGTGCGCGAGTACCGCGACCGCTCGGCGCGCGGCCGCTTCCTCTACCGCGTCCTCCGCCACCCGGCCGCCCTGCTGCTCGGCGGGCCGTTGCACCTGGCGCTCGGGCAGCGCTTCCGGGGCCGGGGCACGGCGACCGGGGCGCGGCAGCTCGCGAGCGTGTGGGGGACGAACCTCGCGATCGCGCTCGTGCTGAGCGGGGCCGTCTGGGCCGTCGGGTGGCGGAGCGTCGTGATCGCCTACGCGGTGCCGTACTACCTGGCGGCGCTCATGGGCGTGTGGCTGTTCTACGTCCAGCACCAGTTCGAGGACGCGTACTGGGCGCCGCACGAGGCGTGGGACTATGCCGAGGCGGCCCTGCGCGGGAGCTCGCACCTGCGGCTGCCGTGGGCGCTGCGGTGGTTCACGGCCAGCATCGGTCTGCATCACGTCCATCACATCGCGCCGCGGATCCCGAACTACCGGTTGCAGCGGTGCCATGACGCGAACGCCGTGTTCCAGCGCTCGCCGACGGTGACGCTTCGCTCCGGCCTGTCGGCCCTGCGCCTGACGCTGTGGGACGAAGAGCGACAGCGGCTGGTGGGCTTTCGCGACGTGACCACCCCCTGAGCACGGAGCGCCATGCCCGAAATTCACCTCACCGAAACCGACCGCCTCGACTGGGCCCTCAAGGCCTTCAAGAAGATGATGCAGAAG